>OGOU01001566.1_pt1 | contig 17447 bp, 16 predicted proteins | sample 1552721 | NCBI WGS metagenome assembly OGOU01 (sample SAMEA2580176, study PRJEB22360) | human gut metagenome | biome: human gut; feature: human-associated habitat; material: faeces | place: Denmark | collected 2008/2010
TCGCTCCTCGAATAATGCCTGCATAGTTAATAACTCTTGCATTTCCTTGTATCTTATTAACATCATTCATCATAAAAATAGTCAAAATTACTAAAATTATAATTAAAAAACCTTGTAAAAATCCGCGTACAGGGGGTATAATTTTGTTAAAATTAACTAGATTTGTTGAGGAAATATGAAAAATTTTTGGAAAGTATTCGGATTGTTGTCGCTTTTTGCGATTTTTTGCGTATATATGGCATTTTTGTTCTATCTGCCGCGGGCGGTGGATTTGGAGGTTTTTAAGCCTGAAATAGAGAAAATTGCAAAAGAGCAGGCGCATCTGGATGTTGATATCCAAAATCTCAAACTCAAAACCACCCCTGCGCTTGGCGTCGGAATAAAAACGGGCAAAATCACCGTAAAACTTCCTGACGGTTCGGTTTTGCTCAGCGCAGAGTCTGCCGGAGGGCATGTTGCATTGCCGTCTTTGCTGCTTTTGACAGTAAAAGTTCCGGAAATTGATATTCAGTCGCCGCGTATCAACCTTGATATCGCAAACGGCGAGCAATTTAAGGTTGTAAGGCTTGTTGAAAATATTTTGAACGAACAGAAAAACGACATCGGCAAAGTTGCTACTGCACCCGAGCCTTTGCCGTTTGACCCGTCTATAATCAGAATAAAAGTGCCGAATATCAAAATTCATGATTATAAAGCTGTAATAAACGATGAAAAATCAGGTCATTCGCTCACTCTGGCGGGCGATGAGCTGGCTCTGGGCTATTTTAACGGAAAAGTTGCAAAACTCAAGACCGAAGCGAAAATTCTGAGTGATGACCGGACAAATATCGTTGCGAACCTTGATATAAATACATTTATTCCTCCTGCAGTGCCGAAAGATGAGGAGGATGATGAGGTTCAAAGGGTTGAAATCCCTTTTGTGAACCCGGTTTTGATGTATCGTGATTACGACTTGAAATCTGATGTAAATGCAAAGCTTAAAATCCGTCAAAGCGGTGATTTGGTTAAGCTAAACGGATTTTTGGACGTTGAAAAAACGACTATGAATCTTTCAGGGTACCAGCTGCCCGAATGTTATGCAAAATTCAGGTTTTCAGGTACAAATGTTGAAACCGATACGAACCTTTACGTGACGAAAAACCAGCATTTTCAGGCGCTGGGCAAATTTAACTACGGGCATAACCCCTCTGTTGATATGGCTTTGAAATCCCAGAAAATTTACTTTAACGACGTGATTGTGCTCGCAAAAGCTTTTCTGGATACCCTGCATATTAAAAATGAAATGGGCGATTTAAAAGGGCGCGGGTATATTCTTGCGAATGCCAATATTAAAACGAATTTGAAGAAAATTAAGTCAAACGGAAGCATTATAGTCAGAGAGGGCGGGGTTGCAAACAAAAAAACGGGGCTTGTGATTTCCGACGTTAACGCTAATTTCCTTTTTGACAACAATATGCTCAATATCAAGGATACAAAGGCGCTTATTAACGGAGCTGCGCTTAAAATTGCGGGCAAAATCGAGGAGGATTCGGTTACGGGAGTTAATATAAGCTCTGAAAACATCCCGATTCCCGGGCTTTTTGCTGCTTTTGCGCCGGCGGATTTGAAAAGAAATTACAATTTATATTCCGGTACTGTTGCGCTCAACGCCAGTGTTACGGGGAAAATTAAGAAAGCTGTTTCTTCGGCAAAAATTGTGCTGAATAACCTCGCACTGAAAGAACGCACAAATCTGCTTGCTGTTACAAACGGGAATCTTGTGGCCGAGTTCAGCGCTGATTCAAAATCCACGCTCGGACGCATTACAAACAGGGATTTTAAGCTTGTTCTGCCGCAGCAAAAATCTGTGCTCAGCGTGCCCTCTTTGAGCGTGAATCTGGATAATATAAACATAATTTTGAACCCTGTTACAATCAATTTGAACGATTCTTCGTCGATTATTGCTTCGGGGCAGGTCGCTCAATACACAACCAGCCCGTTGATAAGCATTTTTGCGGATGGAAGGCTGGCTGCGGCTGATTTAAAACAACTTGCCGGCAAAGAGGCTGCGCCTTTTCTCGCTGCAAATGGCGCAATCCCTGTAAAAGCGCAAATAAAAGGCAATGACAAAAAGCAAACTATGGCTTTGCAGATTATGGCGGATGGTTCAAACTACTTTACGCCGGTTGAGATTGCTCCGCTTTCCGGAAAACAGAGCATTCTTCAGGCGAGAGCCGACTTTAAAGGCGACAGGCTGCGTGTTTTTGATACGGGGCTTTATGTAAAATCCACTCCGGGCGCCTTTTCCAACGATTTTGACGCGAACATGGCTCACACAAGAGAAATCGCAGCAATATCCGGCACAATTACCGCACTGGACACAAAAGAGCCTTTTATTAACCTTTTCCGGATTATGATACCGCACCCGTTTAATGCAAAAATCTGCGCATTCAAGGATTCAAGCATGAGAGTGGACGGCGGGTTGTTTGTGTTCGGAAAAGCGGCTTCTCCGAGGATGAGAGGACATTTCAGGGTTAGTGATTTGCGTATTTCCGACCTTTTGCTGGCAATGCAGGAGGCTTATCTTGATTTCAGGGGCAAAGAACTCGGCGTGAGCGTCAGCAACCTGCTTTTGAACGGCTCTGATTTGAATTTGAGCGCAAATGTCGACCTGAATCCGTCAAAAATCGTTCAGGTTTATGATTTAAATGTAAATTCTTCGCTGATTGACGTGGAAAAAATGATGAAAGTTGCGGATGCGGCTGCAAAACTTGCTCCGCCTGCGTCGGGGGCGGCTTCTTCTGCTCCTGCGGAAATTCCTGTTCTTGTGCGTTCCGGCGCAATAAATATGCGCAGAATCCTTGCTAATCCCATTGTTTTGACGAATACAACGGGCGAAATTGCGCTGCGCAATAACGTATTTTTCCTGAATAACCTTAGAACCTCGACTTTCGGGGGGAATATCACCGGCAATATTACAACAAACCTTCTCAACGGCGCTCTGGGCGTGAAAGTCAACGGCGCAGGGCTTGATGTTGAGGACGCGTTGTTAAAACTTGCCAATATGAAAGACACGCTTACCGGCACGGCGTCGTTTACGACGGATATTGCTCTTCGCGGTGCGACGCAGGTTGAGCAGATGAAATCTTTGAAAGGAAAAGTTACATTTAGTATTAAAAACGGCCAGCTAGGGCCTTTTGGCAAAATCGAAAACCTGATTCTCGCAGAAAACATCAGAGAATCCGAGTTTTTCAAAACCACAATCGGGCAGGTTATCAACTCAATAACCAGTATTGAAACATCTCATTATGATGTTTTGAGCGGTGTGCTGAATTTCAAGGACGGTATTGCTGCAATCGACACAATAACCTCACAGGGCAAGGTTTTGAGCATTCATATTGCCGGAAATATGAATTTGCTAACCAACGAGGCTGATATGAAGCTCCGCGGGCGCCTTGCTTCGCAGGTTTCCGACATGCTCGGCCCTCTGGCGTACATTAATCCGGTTAATCTTATAAAAAACACTCCCGGAATGAACGTTCTTGCTGCAAAAGCCTTTTTCCTCTTCTGTGAATCCGTTACAGAGGAAGAAATGAAGGCAATTCCTGAATTGTACGAATATTCTGACGCAAATGCGACGAAATTTCAGGTTGTGCTCAGAGGCGACACAACAAAACCGCTTACGCTTGTAAAATCGTTCAAATGGCTTGCTGAACAGTCGCAAATCGATAATGCAACCGCTTTTGCGAGCACTTTGCCGGATCCGGTTGAAGAAACGCAAAAAGACGGCATGAAAACGGTTTCTGACAGGCAAAATGTGGAAAAACCCGCAAAAGAAAGAAGATTCCTGTTCTTTAAGCGCAAATCAAAAGACGAAACACCGCAGGAAACTCCGGCTGTCGGTGAATAAACATCCAAAATTGAGGGTGCAGTGAAAATTGCGCCCTGATAAAGCGGGTTTCGGGGAAATTGGATTGATTATATTCTCAAATCAATCGGCGACTGGAGCTGCGCTGCTGTAACCGTCGAGGGGTCTTGAAATTCTACGCCGGTTTGGACTGCACTTTGAATAAGCTCCATTGCGACCTGTCCTTGAAGCTGCTGCTGCGACATTTGCATCAAAATCGAGAGCATTGCCTGTGTTTGCTCTGTTGTCGCTGCTGAAATTGAAGAAATTGCATCACTCATATACCCATATTAGCATATTTTTTTCAAATTTGAAGTGCTTGCGCTAAAATATTAATCATGAACTACGAAACCGCATTAATCGAATTAAAATCACAGCACCTCTACAGAGCGCTTCGACCCGTGAAAAAAGAGGGAAAATTTTTGTATTTGAACGGGGAAAAATACCTTAATCTTTCTTCAAATGACTATCTGGGGATTGCTGCGGACGAAAAAATAAGGGCGGAATTTTTAAAATCGGCAAATTACTCACTGGGCTCCACCTCATCGCGGCTTTTGACCGGAAATGACGAAATTTATGCAGAATTTGAGGATTTTCTTGCAAAAATCTACAACAAAGACGCGGCGCTGCTTTTTAACAGCGGATATCACGCGAATGTCGGGATAATGTCCGGACTTTTGTCAAAAAAAGACGCGGTTTTTTGCGACAAGCTCAACCACGCAAGCATAATCGACGGCATAAGGCTTTCAGGTGCCGAATTTCATCGTTTTAAGCACCTTGATTATGACCATCTTGAATTATTGCTGAAAAAACACCGCGAATCGGCCCAAAACGCAATAATAATCACAGAATCCCTCTTTAGCATGGACGGCGACAGGGCTGATTTTGAAAAATTGATTGAGCTCAAGGAAAAATACGGCGCAATCCTTGTTGTTGATGAAGCTCACGCTTTTGGCGTTTACGGGGAAGCGGGTTTAGGGCTTTCGGAAAAATTTAAGGAGAAAATTGACTTAATTATCGGAACATTCGGAAAAGCTGCCGGCTCAATGGGTGCTTTTTGCGCAGGTGACGGGGTTTTGATTGAATATCTCGTGAATAAGGCCCGCCCGCTGATTTTTTCCACTGCGCTGCCGGAAATTAACGTTCAATTCTCTTATTTTGTGACAAAAGAGGTTTTTCCTGCATTTTCCGGCGCAAGGGCTCATATTTTTGCGATTTCTGACTTTTTAAGGACAAAAATCAAGGAAGCAAACCTTAAAACAATCGGCGACAGCTACATAATTCCGGTAATTCTCGGCGAAAACGAAGCTGCGGAGGCTTTTAGCAAAGAACTTTTAAAAAACGGATTTTTCCTCCTCCCCATCCGCCATCCGACGGTTGCGCAAAACACTGCAAGAGTTAGAATTTCATTAAGAGCCGATTTAGCTTTTTCAGATGTAGAAAATTTGGCGCAAATTTTTTCAAAAATTTGAAAATTGAAAAAATAACATTAAAATAGCGTTAAAAGGAACGCCGCGTGAAAGAATATTTAGAAAAAGACTTATATGAAATTCTGGGTATCACTTTTGAAGCAGATGTGATAAAAATCAAGTCGGCTTACAGAAAAAAAGCCCGCGTCTGCCATCCTGACGTGAACAACAACACGCCGGAAAGCATAAAAGAGTTCAAAGAAATCACAGAAGCCTACGAATTTCTGCTGGACGAAAACAAACGCAAACAATACGACGAAATAAAGGGTTTTGCGAGAAAAAGAGCCGAAGCCTCGCAGGCAAAACGCGCTCAGGCAAGACAGGCTTACACAAACACGACAAAAGAGGAAAAAACAACAAAAGAAAAGCCCAAAACCGCGCCGCGGGAAGATAAACAGTCGTTTTCCAGCGTTTTTAACACGATTCTCGACGGACTTTTCCCGGATGATGATAATCATGAAAAGAAAAAGAGCTGCAAACCCGCTAACGGCAGGGATATTAACCTGAATGTTTCAATAAAAATCGACGAAGCAATAAGCGGCGCGCACAGGACAATCAATGTTCTTCATACTGAAATGTGCCCGAAATGCGAGGGCAGAAAGTTCATTAACGGCGCAAAATGCCCGATGTGCAAAGGTACAGGCGAACTTTCAATCCATAAAAAGCTTAATGTGAAAATTCCGGCCGGTGTTAAAAACGGTTCAAAAATCAGGATTGCAAATGAGGGCAATAAAGGCTGCAACGGCGGCAAAAACGGGGATTTGTTCCTTAAAATTGAGATTGAAGAACCTGCATTTTTGAAAATTGACGGCCTGAACACCTCCTGCGAGATTCCTATAACCCCGTATGAGGCCGCTTTAGGCGCGAATATTGACGTTCCTACATTAAAATCTCATGTTTCTATGAAAATACCCGCAGGGACTACTTCCGGACAAAAATTCAGGCTTTCCGGCGAGGGATTGGAGCAGGGCGGCAAAAAGGGCGACCAGATTGTCACAGTCAGAATAGAAATGCCAAAGGAAATTTCAAAAGAAGAAAAAGAACTTTATGAAAAGCTCAAAAAGCTTTCAAACCACAACATCAGGGAGAATTTAAAAAATGGCTGAAGCAGCAATAAACGAAATTTTTGACTCAATACAGGGCGAGGGGCTCTATATTGGTTGCAGGCAGGTTTTTGTCCGGTTTTGCGGGTGCAATTTGCTTTGCGATTATTGCGATACGGAGTTTTCGGGCGGAGATGTTTACACTCCTGAAACGCTCGTGCAAAAAATCAACGAATTTCCTTTAAAATCCATCCATTCCATCAGCCTTACGGGCGGGGAGCCGCTTTTGCATTACGAATTTTTGAAAGAATTTCTTCCTCTTGTTGATTCAAAAACTTATCTTGAAACAAACGGCGTCCTCTATGGCCCGCTGGCAGAGGTTATTGACCTGATTGATATTGTTTCTATGGATATAAAGCTGGATTCGAGCGCAAAAATCGGTGATTTGTTCAACAGCCATAAAAAATTTCTTGAAATTGTCAAATCCGCGAACAAAGAGGTTTTTGCCAAAATCGTTTTTGATGACAGAATTGCCGATTTTGAGATAAATGAGTGCGCAAAACTCGGCGAAACCTTTGATATACCGCTAATTCTCCAGCCAAAGACAGCAGGCAGACAGATTGCGGTGAAAAAGGAGAAAATTCTTGAAGTTTTTGAAAAATTCACCTTAAAACACCCTGATACAAGGCTTATCGGGCAGGTTCACAAGTTTTATGATATAAGGTAGGCTTTTAAGGCCGATTTTCCTGTTCTGCTGCCCTCAAATCCTCTCAGCAAACGCTTTTTGCTAAAATCCTAAACTTTCATTCACTAAAATGACCTTGATTCTGCCCTGAGGGGCGCAAAGCCTTGTGATTACAATCTGGGAGCATATTGAATCCGGCGATTTGCAGTCCGCGCAGCTTCCTGTTGAAACGCAGGGCGTTTTTCTGTCCATCAGCAGCGCAATTCTTTGCATATTTACCGGCGCAGCAACGGTTCTGGCGCGTTGGATTGCGTCATCGAGCGTTTTTGCGACCTTGTTCATCCCTGCAATGACAATTACGCTTTTAGGCCCGTACAAAAGCGCCGCAAGCCTGTTCCCCAGCCCGTCAATATTGACAAGCTGCCCGTCTTCGGTTATTGCGTTTGAGCTCATCAAAAAAGTATCGCACAAAAGCGCCTGACGGGAGATTTCGAGCTGCTCTGCGCGGTCTTTTGCGAGCGCACGGTCGATGGTTTTGTACCCGTTTTCTTCCAGATAGTTGAAAATTCCGCATTCCTGCAGTGTTGTGGAGCCGCCCCAGGAGATTACGTGCTCTTTCGGGAGAAGTTTTTTGATTGTTTCGAGCACCCCTGTTCTGTCTTCGCAAAAATAGCCCTGAAAATGTCTTTTTTCCAGCTCTGAAATGACTTTTGCGGCGAGCTTTCTGTTGCGTTCTTTTATATTTGCGTTTTCCATAATAAACCTCTCTAAAAAAAAGCTGCCCTGTAAAAAGACAGCTATAATTTTTAAATTATCCCCAACTATGTTCTTTTTAGGTTATTGAGGCTGATTCCACAAAGCATCTCTGATGAATTTGCTTTTTTGTGATTCAGCGTTCAATGAAACGTTGCTCGGTGTAAAGATGAATACTGTGTCACCGATTTTTTGCTGATTTCCGGCAAGTGCATGAGTTGCGCCGCAAAGGAAATCCACGATTCTGATTGACTGTTCTTTGTCAAGCAGATGAAGGTTCAAAATAATTGTTTTCTTTTCTTTAAGATGTTTTACGATAGAAACTGATTCGTCATAAGAGCGGGGTTCGCAAACAAGAACCTCGTATCCTCTGAATCCGGGATGGCTTACTACGTTAGGCGCCTGAGTTTTTGCCGGAGTTGACGCGTACATCGGCTCAAGTGCCAAATTGTCGCTCACCGGATACTCGTCGCCGATTTCGTTAGCCATATCGTCAAATATGTCTTCTCTGCCTTCAAATCCTGAAGTTAAAAACCCTACTATTGATTTAATTTTGTCTGAAACGCCTGCCAATGTTATCTCCTCCCAATATTACATGAATAATTTTCTTCCAAGCCGTATCATTGTTGCACCGTGCCTGAGTGCGGTTTTGTAATCGCCTGACATCCCCATCGAAAGCTCTTTCATCGGGTAAGAAAAATCTTTTTCGAGTTCCTCTTTGAAGTTTTTCATATCTTCAAACAGAAAATCCAGAGTGCTCTCGTCCGTAATCGGCGCAATATTCATAAGGCCCTCAACTTTTATCCCCCCGAGGCTGATAATTTCTCCGAAAACCTCTTTCAGAACCCCTTTTTCAAATCCTGATTTGTTTTCTTCGTTTGCATTATTAACCTGAAGTAATATTTTTTGAACAATGCCCTGTTTTTGCGCTTCATTTGAAACCAATTCCGCAAGTTTCAGCGAGTCAACTGACTGAATAAGGTCAAAATGACCCACCGCTTTTTTCACTTTGTTGGTTTGCAAGTGGCCTATGAGGTGAAAGGTTGAATTTTGTTTTATTTCTTCAGGCAAATTTCCGAACTTTTCCAACGCATCTGCCACACGATTTTCTGCAAAATTCCTCAAACCCGCTTCATAAGCCTCAACGAGCTTCTCTGTTCCGAAATATTTCGTTACAGCGATTATTACCGGTTTACAAGGTGCGATTTCATTTCTCAGGTCAGCCAGATTAGCTGTTACAGTGTTCATTGAATTTTCTCCCAAGAAATTTAGTGTGTTTAATACTTTTTTAATTATAATAAATCTTCAAATTCTGGACAAATTATTGTTAAATCAGCAAAATCCCGCACTCTTTAACATGTCAAAAACCCATGTGCACATGGGTTTTGCATGATTTCAATATTCTTAACAAAACTTTACAAAATAGCTTCCTAAAACAAAAAAGGCATGCCCGAAAGCATGCCTTTTTGAAAAATTTAAAAATGTCAGATTACAAATCCTGAACAGTGTTCCAGCTGTAATCGATATCATGGTCATTAACAAATTGTTTCTGGTCAATAGTCGGGTCAAATGTTTCCATAAACTGACCGCCAACTTTTTTCACGCAGCGAACAAATTTGTTCGGTCTTTTTTCAACAACCTGTACGGGTGTGAGGATATTTCTGCCTACCTGTTTTTCGTAAATTCTGTATGCTTCTGTTGAATATCCTGAGTTGCGTAAAAACGCTTCAGAAGTCATATCTTTGGTTGTTACCGATGTATTTTCGGGGTCGTTATAAGGCTCGGTGTCTGCGGCAAACGCACATCCTGAAGTCAAAACGATTAAACCCAATAATGCCAATAATTTTTTCATATACAATTACCTTTCAAATCTTTTAGGATTCTTATTATATAATATATTATTTTCTCCGGTTAAGCAAATCCTATATTTCAAGTATATTTGTCCAAACAAACCTCTAATTTGAAGAGTCCGCTTTAATTAATGCTAATAATTCGTCAAGAATGTCGTTTTCGGGTACTCTTTTGAGGATTTCGCCTTTTTTGAACAAATATCCTTCTTTTATTGCGCCGGCTACGCCGTAATCGGCGTGTTTGGCTTCTCCGGGGCCGTTTACCGGGCAGCCCATGACCGCAACGGTTAATTCCTTGTCAATAGAAGAAAGCGCATTTTCAACTTTTTTTGCCAATCCGATTAAATCAATCTGACATCTTCCGCAGGTCGGGCAGGAAATGAAATTTATGCCTTTTTTGCGCAATTCAAGCGATTTTAGGATAGAAAATCCTGCATGAACTTCTTCTACCGGGTTTTCGGTTAATGAAACCCTGATAGTGTCGCCGATTCCTTCTGCGAGAAGCGTTCCGAGCCCCACGGAGGATTTTACAAGCCCGCCTTTGAGCGTTCCTGTTTCTGTTACGCCAAGATGAAGCGGATATGGAACGAGTTTTGAGATTTCACGGTAGGCAGCGATTGTTGTGGGAACGCTGCTGGATTTCAGCGATACTTTTATCAGGTCAAAATCGTTATCTTCAAGGATTTTTATGTGCCGCATTGCGCTTTTTACCATTTTTTCGTGCAATGGCATATCAAGCGCCTGAAGTTCCTTTTCTAAAGAACCTCCGTTTATGCCGATTCTGATAGGGGTTTTGTTGATTTTTGCAAGTTCAACCACTTTTTTAACATTTTCTTCGCGCCCGATGTTTCCGGGATTGAGCCTCAAAGCGTCAACACCGCTTTCAATACATTGAATTGCCAGCCGGTAATCAAAGTGAATATCCGCAATAATCGGAATATTTACGCGTTTTTTGATTTCTTTTATTGCCGCAGCGGCGTCTTTGTTAAGCACTGCGAGCCTTATGAGTTCGCAGCCGGCTTCTTCGAGCGTTTTTATTTGCGAAACTGTTTTTTCTACATCTCTTGTGTCGGTATTGCACATCGACTGAACGCTGATGGGCGCGTTTCCGCCGATTTTTACGTTTCCTATTTGAATCTGTTTTGATTCTCTGCGTTTAATAATATTTTCCATGACTAAATTTTAGCACAAATGTTATATGCGGGATTGGGATTATTTTTTGAATTGGTTAAATTTTTCAGATTGGAAAATTTTTAAATAATACTTTGGGAGTATGGCCGAAATAGCTGCTGCTAACGGGTATAAGGCTAAATATAGTACTTACCGCTAATAAAAAAGGACTATGTTTTTTTGCGTGTTTAAAATTTCCGTGGAATTGAGTGCGTTTCAAAAGCAGATTAACTTGATAGTGTAAAACGGAACGGGTGAGATTATGAAAAAAGCTGTTTTTACGCTATTTTGCATACTATTTATTAGTTCGGGCGGATTTTGTGCGGAGAATATTTCCGCTCAGATTCAAAAACTCGAAAAAAACTATTTTGGTTACGATTATAACGGCGAAACAACTGCACAGCGCCTTGAACGGCTGGAAAAAGCTGTTTACGGCTCCGCGTCTAAAGACACTATCCAGAATCGTATCCGCAGGCTGCGTCAGGATATGCCCCAGTACGCTACCGCAGCGCCTGCCCCGTCTGAGGCTGTTGAAGAAGAAGCTGCTTATGACGAATTGAATACAGAAAAGGCGGATGCGGACGTAAAATATCCTGTTGTGGATAAAATTGAGCAGGAAGTCTTTAAAAAAGACTATTCCGGCGAGGATATTTACAAGCGGCTTTCAAGGCTGGAAAAACAGGTTTACAAAAAAGAGAGTTCTGCGCCGTTGAGCGAGCGTGTGGATAGTCTTCGCGCTTCTGTGCTGGCGAATGCGCGGATTAGGGATGATTCCTCGATTGTGCTGGAGGAATATGACCCCGGAATCTCCGGCGGAGCAGCGGGTTTGAACAGTTTTTCTGAAGAAAGCCAATATAATTATTACACGCCCCAAAATACCAGAAACAGAGTAGCAGGGCCTGCTTCAAGGTTTAGAACTGACGCTTCCGGCGCAAATTACGACCTTGACATGCTTGAAAGCGAGGTTCTGGGCAGAAAATTTGCAAATGAACCTGTTGAAAACAGGCTTGCGCGGCTTGAAAATTCGGTATTTCAAAAAACATTCTCCGGCAGCGAAGATGCCAGAATCCAAAGGCTGCTAGCTACGACTACAGCAAAGAAAACTGCCAGATATTATGACAATAATCGATTAATGCAGCATTTGAACACCGGCATCCAGATAGGAGGGATTATTTTGATGGTTTTAGCAATGATTCTATAAACTGCCGGATAGGAGATGTTTTTTCAGGTTTTTGGGCAGGTGTTTGAGGTTCTTCAAACAAATCTGCCCTCTTCTGGGACGGAGGCAGAAATTTATTTTCAATTGCCTCCGTCTGCGCGGCTTTTCTCAAATCGGAAATCCTGCAAGCGCCGGCTTCCGTATTACAAGCCGCATACACTCCCATTGTGAATATAGAATTGAGAAGGATGACAGCTAATAATGAAGAGATTTTTTTGATGTTAATTATCTTTTTCATTTTCCAACTTCCTTATGTTTCCATTTTGGCAGTTTTCAAAAGAAAAACATTGCCTTTGCGCGTTGACATTTAAGCTAGGAAGAAAGGTTAATAAATATTCGTGCAGAAAATAAGGGTTAAAAGAACAAAACAGGCAGTATCTCATTTTTCTAAGATTTAAGCTTATTTTCCCGCCCTTGCGACCCTGAACCAAGTTCAGGGTGACAACAAACAAGCAGTCATGCTGAACTTGTTTCAGCATCTCACCAGTGTGAAAGCTATTCTTTAGATTTTGAGCTAATTTCCCCCGCCCTTGCGACCCGGAAATGAGTTCAGAGTGACAATGTGGCCGGATGGGGAGCGATTTTAATGTTGTTGAGCCGTAGGGTGGGAAAAGTGAAACGGTTCCCACCGCAAAATCGTGCAAAATTGGAAATTGGGGCTTTCAAGGTTGGTTTTGGGATTGTTCCCCATCTGCATTCGTACGCAATACTGGCGTATTGTAATGACTGTTCTTTCCCCGAGCTGGGGAAGGTTGGGATTGTGGGGGGGGAGCGGTTGAAAATTTAGTGTAGAGTTGTATACAATCCCCAAAACCGCCTAAGAATCCATCTTTTTTTCCCTGTCAACAACAAGCTGCGCCTTTTTGTCCAGCGCCATGATTGCATTTATGACCATGTGAATTATCAAAAGCAAATGGGGCGAGATTTTTGAGGAATTTGTGATGGAAACATTCGTTTCTTTCTTTTCGGACGAATCGTTGGATTTTCTCGTTGTGAAAGAGATTCCGGATTCCATGTCGTAGCCTGTTGCTTCGTGTGCGAGCGTTTCTTTGAACTCGTTTTTCGGGAAATTTTCAGGGCAGTTGATTTCGACGTCGAGTTTTTTGCCCTCAAGGTAAATTGTTGCGCGAATCATCCCGTAGGTGCTTGTGTTGACGGTAATTGTAACGATATTTTCAGAATCGGAGCCTTTTTTTTCGCTTTCGTCGGCAACCTGAAGATTGAAAGTGCCCTGCTCATGCAGCGGAAGCCACGGAAGATACATAACCATTAAATTCTTCAGCATTGCAGCAGGTTGCGTGTCAGCAGCCGGAATACAGGCGTTTATGAGCGCGGTCATTTCTTTGAGCTGCTGGGTGTTGTAGATTCCGGACTGGTTCATGGTCGTAATCATTTTTGTCAGCTTTTCTGCGGCGTTTTTCCCGTTCGTTTGCAACAAAATCATCAATTTTGACATATCCAGCGTTTGCGAAAGCAGTGCATTCAGGTCTTTAGCGTTCGCAGAAGAAAGGTTTGCGCCCTCTTTTACCAGCAAAAGCATTAAATCTTTCATATCACGCGGAAAACTGTACAAATCTTTCATCATCGCGGATTGTTCAAACGAATTCAGCTGCCTGAGCAGGTTTTGTGTGTTCAAAATGTCCGCCTGACGTACAAAATTTGTCTGAATGTTCTGCATTGTTTCGTTGACAAGCCGGGCGACCTGCTGCTGCGCATTTTGAAAGTTTTCCTGTGAAGTTTTGGTCGGCTGTTGGGTTACAGGCTTTCCTATGCTGTAATTAAAAGCGTTTTTTATAAATTGTCCGAGATTTATCTCACTCATTTTTTTACCTTTGAGAGTATTTTCATGAATTTAATGTTTAAATTCACAAAGACAATTTTTTTAAAAATTGTTTGCCGAACTTTTTTCGAAAACCTCTCTGCTTGCACCCATTGCTATGTTTTTCAGCGCGCACATGCCGGCTTTTTTGTCAAAAACGCCAATACTGTGAAGTCTGTTAGCCACGAGCTCGTTCAGTTCCGAGGGCGATATAAAAAGCGCACACTCGTCAGAACAAATATCTAAATTAAAAGGACATTTTTTCATAAAACTATAATGACAGATTTTTTCTTTTGCATTAATACGCAGTTTGTAGGATTTTTTCTGAAAAAATCTTTAACATTTTGTAATATTGTTCTATAATAATCATGACTATAATATATTTATCAGTAAATTTAAGAACGTAAGTATTGTCTTGTAAATTAGGAAAGGATTTTTATGAATCTTGTAAGCCTCATCTCCAACGCATTAATGCCGACAAATATAAACGCTGTTCAGGGAGCAACCGCGCAAAAAAGCTCAAATCCTTTCGGTAATCCGTTCATTTCGGACAATGCAACCAACTATTACGGTAAAAACAAACCCGTTCGCGGCGGATATTTTGCAGGATATTACAACGGCAAGCCAAATATCGTCGGAAAAAGGCTGTTTTTGGAAGTTTAATCCTGAATTTTTTTAAATTTAATTTAAAGTGCTGACCATTGAGTCTGCATTGTTCAGGCAAAATAGTTTGTAATGAAAGAATGAAGTTTTGTGAGAAATTCTATTTCTTGTTTATTTTCTGCTGATGGCTGCTTCTCTAAAATTCTGATTTTTTCGCTAATATCTTGAATAGTTTTTTTATTCATAAAAAAGCTGTTCGGAAATTGTTTAAGCAAATCAGAAAGCGGCTGTTCTTTGTAAGAATCCAATGATTTGATGTATTTTTCGATAAATTCCAAGCTGTTAAGTTCCGGATGGTATTTTTCTGCTTTTTCGAGGAAGAAAGTAAAAGTATTTGTATTTTTTGATGTTTTGCGGTCAAGGTTTACAATTTCGCCGGCTTTGCTTTTTAAATAATGTATAATATCAAACAATTCTTTAATGTTTTTGTTTTCGCTTAAGCCGCTAAGTTCGTACAATGTCTTGAATTCAGTGTTATTGTCGTATTTAAAATAGTCTGAATTTTCAAGTTTTGCAACATCTCCTTGGTTTACAACGAAAAATTTGCTTTTTTCCATGCCATCATAAAAAATTTTGGGCTGTTCAAATGCAGTGCAAAGTTCTCCAAAATATTGTGGATTGTAATAAAATTTTGATTCTTTTATAACTTTTACGTTTTGGGCAGGAGAAATTTTGAATAAATCAATATAATTTTTACTCATTAACGGCTGGGCGCTCAAAATGCTTTCTGCCAGATAAGTGTCTTTATCTGCTATATTTATGCCGGCTTCTTTGAACCTTTTAACCATTTTTCTTATATTTGTCGCAACAGATGAACTTTCGTCCAGCTTTGAATATGATTTAAGATAAGTTTTCACTGCGCTGTTTCGTTCCGGGATTGCCATATCCTTGACTCCTGCAAGAATATCAATGGGCATTGTGTCAGAAAGCGAAGTCAGAACAAATTGTTTGTATGATTCGGTTGCTTTTTTGTCCGTAAAGTGAGTTATTCTGTCAGTAAGGTTTATGCCTCCATGAATATATTCTGTTTGATAGTCAACGAATGGTGAGTGCAACAAATTGTCCAGCCTTTTGCTAAGACCCGATGTCATAGAGCTGTTTATAATATCATCAATTTCAAGGACTACTTTTTTTCGCAATTTTTCAAGTTCTTTTGCTGAAAAAATCGAAAGATTCGAATTTAATGCGGCTTTTTGCATATTTTTAATTTTATTAGCACCGAATAGTGGTAATCCAGAAAAGGCTCGGAGTGATTTTTTGTTCAAGTTGTTGTTTGGGGTGTTATTTTTGTTCTGATTATAAAAAAATGTCGGGCTAATCTGCGAAATTTTCATTTTGTCTCCTTGTTTTATGTCTGAATAAAAAACAAACATATTTTTTTTTGATATTGAACGTGAAATCTGTTACAAACTTGCGGGATTGTGAAGTCAGACCTATAATTTCGGTATGACCATTTATAAAAAAATACTCGAAAAAATCCCTCAAATCCTTAATTCAGGCGAAAATCCCGAACACTGCTTTGAAAACACGCTCAACCTTTTAAAAGAAGCGGTGGAATTTGAAGCTGCGTACGTTTGTTACCTGAATTCCGGAAATGCCGGCATAAAATACCGCAAAACCGCAGAAAAAGAGGAAATTTTTACTGAAAAAACAACGATTCTGCCGGTTGATGAAAGCGCAAAACCCGATTTGTACAGTCCGGAGCCCCTGCTTTTTACGCGTGATTCCGCAATTGCAAGGTCTTTCGGGATAAAAAAGAACAAGAACTTTTTGCTGTCCAAGCTTTTGATAAATGAAACGGTTTTCGGTTTTATTCTGCTTTCCCGCACAAAAACCTTTACAAACACCGATATTCAGGCTGCAAAGGCGTTTTGTGCGCTGGCTTCTTATTCAATTAAGGACAGCGAGCTGTCAGATGTGTTCAAAATGCAGCTAAAAGAGCTTCAGGAAAGCATTATCGACCGTGCGCAGGCGCATGCAACGATTAAGGAGCAAAATGAAAAGATTCTGGAGGCGGATAAGGTCAAATCGGAGTTTCTGGCGAATACTTCCCATGAGTTGAGGACGCCTTTGAACGCAATTATCGGGTTTTCCGAGGTTTTGTCGCGCCAGCTTTTTGGCCCGTTGAATGAAAAACAGGCGGAATATATTCGCGATATTCATGTTTCGGGGCTGCATCTTCTGGGCATGATTAATGAAATTCTTGAGATTTCAAAGCTTGAATCGCGTGCATTGAAGCTTACGCCGTCGAATTTTAGCCTGAATATGTCCGTAACCGAGGTTGTGAACGTTATTCAGCCGCTTGCGGACAAGAAAATGATTCATCTTGTTAAAAAAATGCCCGAAGAAATCGGGATTAGGGCGGATTACCAGAAAATTCAGCAGATTATGTATAATCTTTTGAGCAATGCGATTAAATTTACGCCCGCAAACGGCCACATTGAAATCGGGATAAAAAAACTGAAAAATCAGGTGGAAATCTACGTAAAAGACGACGGAATCGGGATTGCGCCCGAGTATCAGGAGAAAATTTTCTCAAAATTTGTGCAGCTCAACAATATTTATTGCAAAAACGAAAGCTCGACAGGGCTGGGGCTCACGATTACCAGGGAATTGACCCTGCTTCATGGCGGCACAATCAGCGTGAAAAGCAAGCCGGAAAGGGGAAGCACTTTTACGGTTAAATTGCCCTTGAGGCTGGCGTAATGTTTAATGCTTAAAACGGGCTTTCGAGTGTGTTAGACCCTGAAACAAGTTCAGGGTGACAAAAACCGAGCTGTCATTCCGAATTTATTTCGGAATCGCCGGATTGAAGTCGAAGTGCACCGCCCTTGCGACCCTGAAACAAGTTCAGGGTGACAAAAACCGAGCTGTCATTCCGAATTTATTT
>OGOU01001567.1_pt1 | contig 17447 bp, 20 predicted proteins | sample 1552721 | NCBI WGS metagenome assembly OGOU01 (sample SAMEA2580176, study PRJEB22360) | human gut metagenome | biome: human gut; feature: human-associated habitat; material: faeces | place: Denmark | collected 2008/2010
ACGTCAGAATGCTGCCCGCTATGAACGAATGCTGGCAGAGGCTCAAATCGCTTTTGATGAAGCTAAAGCAGCACTGCAGAAAGCAGAACAGGATTGTTTAACTGCCCGGAAGTCGGCAGAAGATCTTCATGATGAAAGCACGGCTGAATTGGAAAAGAACCTGGCAGAAATTGAAGCATTGAATATCAAAATCAGGGCGAATTCTACAAAGGAAGCCGCCGAAGTGGAAGCCAATAATCTGCAGCAGGAATATGATGGGCTGACGGAACAGATTGAATCCGTCCGGGAAGAAAGAAATAAACTTCTTGATTCTGCGGAACTGCCGCTGCCGGGATTGTCCGTCAAAGACGGCAAGCTGATTTATAACAATATGCCATGGGATGGCATGAGCGGTTCTGATCAATTGAAAGTAGCAACAGCTATTGTACGCAAGCTGAATCCGCAGTGCGGTTTTGTTCTTATGGACAAGCTGGAGCAGATGGACTTAGAAACACTGCAGGAATTTGGCGCATGGCTCAAACAAGAAGGATTGCAGGTTATAGCGACAAGAGTTTCTACCGGCGATGAATGCTCCATCATCATTGAGGACGGCATGGTAAAAGGCGATACGGAAGCGGTTAAAGAAAAGGCTCCAAAATATGTCAAAGGTGTGTTTTAAAGGAAGGAGATAAGGATGAATATTACAAAAGGAATTATCAGCAAACCGGTTAAGGTTTGCGTGTACGGTGTCGAAGGTATCGGGAAAACAACTTTTGCCAGCCAGTTCCCGGAACCGCTCTTTTTCGACTTAGACAAAGGGTCTGCACAACTTAATGTCAGCCGTGTAACAGACATTACATCATGGACATTACTGTTAAGCGGTATCAAAGAGATTTATGATAATCCGACTATCTGTAAGACGCTGGTTATTGACACAGCGGACGCAGCAGAGCGTATGTGCATTGATTATATTTGCGGGAAATTCAATAAAAAGGGAATTGAAGATTTCGGTTATGGTGCCGGCTATACATATTTAACAGAAGAATTTGCCCGATTCCTTGTGCAGCTCGACGCTTGCATTGGGCAGGGGGTCAATGTAGTTGTTCTTGCTCATGCCGTTCTGAAAACAGTAACGCTCCCGGAAGAGATGGGAACATATGACCATTGGGAACTGAAATTGTCCAGCAAGACGACAAACAAGGTGGCACCGCTGGTAAAAGAATGGGCAGATCTGCTGCTTTTTGCCAATTATAAAACAATCCTGATTGAAGATGGAACACGAAAAAAAGCGGCAGGCGGAAAACGAATCATGTATACCACGCATACAACGTTTGCAGACGCGAAAAATCGGTTTTCTTTGGCAGAAGAATTGCCGTTTGACTATAACGAAATTGTGCGATTGATACCGAATAGAACAGCTCCGGGTATAAAACCTATACAAGAAAAGAAACAGGAAGCAAAACAGAAGACTGTAAAAAAATCAGAACCTGAATCGACTGTCCCAGTTCAAAACACAGACATCCCTGCGACATCTACTACAAAAAAAACTGTAAACCCCGTTCTGCAGAAAGTCTATGACTTAATGAAACAGGAACATATCACAGAAGAACAGATCCGCAAGGCGGTAGCCATGAAAGGATATTTCCCGGAAGATATGCCGATGAAAGATTATCCGACTGATTTTATAGACGGTGTGCTTATCGGGGCGTGGGAACAGATTAAAACATTTATTTTAAATAACATCAGTGTTCCATTTAATTAATTTACATAAAGGAGAAGAACATGAGTACAAATTTTGAAAAGTTCGGAACAACATCTGCGGAAGACAATTCATTTATAGAAAATAAGGCGTTGGATTGGGACGAATCGGTCACCGATGACGGCGAAAGCCATGAATATACCTTGCTTCCGGAAGGAATTTATCCGTTTACCGTCGAAGGGTTTGAACGGAAGATTTATGAAGGCGGAGCTAAAATACCGCGGTGCCCGCAGGCTGCATTAAAACTTCGCGTGCATGACGGGGGATATGGTGACGCGCTTGTATTCAGGAACCTGTTTTTGGTTTCGAAACAGCAGTGGCTGATTGCCCAGTTCTTTATTTCACTGGGGCTCATGGAGAAAGGAGGTACGGAGAAAATGCCGTGGAATAAAGTTATTGGCGCTACAGGTTATGTAGAAATCGTTCACCGCATTTATAAGGATCAGACGTACAACGAAGCAAAGAAATTCCTTGCACCTGATGATAAGCGGATTCCCCAAACACAGGGCGGTTATATAGCCGGGACGTTCTGATGATGGAACTAAGACCCTACCAACAGGAAGCCGTTGAAGCTGTTATGCGTGAATGGGCAGACGGACACAAGAAGACGCTCTTGGTTCTCCCAACAGGCACAGGCAAAACGATTGCTTTTGCTAAAATCGCAGAAAACTGTGTTCGTGAGGGGAGAAAAGTCTTGATTCTTGCCCATAGAGAAGAACTCTTGAACCAAGCGCAGGAAAAAATCAAGACCGCAACAGGTCTCTTATGTGCTAAAGAAAAAGCGGAAGAAACAAGTCTTGCCAGCTGGTACAGAATTGTTGTTGGGTCCGTGCAGACGCTCATGCGTGAAAAACGTTTCCGGAAGATGAATTTGGCACCATTATTGTAGATGAAGCCCATCACGCACTGGCCGACAGTTATCAACAAGTGCTGCAGCATTTCCCGACGGCAAATGTATTAGGTGTAACTGCTACACCGGAACGGAATAATCTGCAGTGTTTAGGAAATTATTTTGACAGCTTAGCTTATGAATATTCTTTAACCCAAGCAGTTCGAGACGGATATTTGTGCAAAATCAAAGCGCAGACAGTACCACTCAAGATTGATATCACAGGCGTCGGTATGTCTGCCGGTGATTATGCAGCAGGCGCATTAGGAACAGCCCTTGACCCGTATCTTGAACAAATTGCAAAAGAAATGGTTACATATTGCGCCGGGAGGAAGACTGTAGTCTTCTTACCTTTGGTAGCCACAGCTAAAAAGTTTAAAGCCATTTTAAACCATTTTGGGATGAAAGCAGCGGAGGTGAATGGAAACAGTCAGGATAGAGAAGAAACACTAAAGAAATTTGAAGCAGGAGAGTATAACGTACTCTGTAATGCCATGTTATTGACGGAAGGGTGGGACTGTCCGTCAGTGGATTGCGTAATCATGCTTCGGGCAACGAAGATCAGAAGTTTATATTGCCAATGTATAGGGCGGGGAACAAGGCTTTCTCCGGAAACGGGCAAAAAGGATTTATTGGTATTGGATTTTTTGTGGAATACGGCGCGGCACGAATTATGCCGTCCGGCATCGCTTATCTGTAAGACAGATGATATCGCAAAAAGAATGACGAAGGACTTAGACCAGTCCGGGGCCGCTGTTGACATAGAGGACGCTTACAAGCGGGCAGCGGAGGAAACCATTCTTGAACGTGAGGAAGCTCTTGCAAAAGAATTATCGGCGATGAAAAAACGGAAACGCCAGTTAGTAGATCCATTGCAGTTTGAAATGTCTATACAGGCAGAAGATTTATCTGATTACGTCCCGTCTTTCGGCTGGGAAATGGCGCCTGCGAGCGACAAACAGCTCAAAGCATTGGAGAAATTCGGTATATTCCCGGATGAAATTGATAATGCGGGGAAAGCCAGTCTTTTACTCGACCGTTTGAATAAACGGCGGGAAAATGGGCTGTCCACTCCGAAACAAATCCGCTTTTTAGAAAGCCGCGGTTTTCAGCATGTGGGGATCTGGACGTTTAACGATGCTAATAGCATGATTTCTCAAATTGCTAATCATCACTGGACAATTCCCCGCGGTATCAAGCCGGCTTTATATGTTCCTAATCAAGAATTGAATTTTGGAGCGTAAATTATGTCGAAGATAGATCTACGACCATTGCTGGAGTATATACCGCCCGCGGCCTGCAGCTATGAAGAATGGATTGATGTAGGCATGGCGTTATGTCATGAGGGCTACAGCGTTGATGTGTGGGATGACTGGAGCCGAAAGGACCCGGAACGTTACCATGATGGTGAATGTCATAAAAAATGGCAGTCATTCAAGGGGAATCCGAATCCGGTTACAGGAGCGACGATTACTCAGATGGCAAAAGATTATGGATGGCAGCCGCATAAAGAAGACGGCAACAAAGTAATGGACTGGGATGATACGGTAACAGACAATATCGTTATCGTTGATCAGCACTATGTACAGGAATCGGAAATCAAAGAACCGGCACAATGGAATCCGGCCGATGAGATTATTCGGTATCTGGAAGCGCTTTTTGACAGATCCGACAAAGTCGGTATCGTTATGTCTTCTTTCCGGCGTGATGATGGGAAATATTCCCCGTCCGGATCGGGTACATATTCTTTGAGAATATATTTCCCGCATCAAAAAGTACCAGCGAAACGGCTACAGTACGAAAGATATCATCGGGTATGCGCTTTCAGATTACGATGAAAAAGCCGGCGCATGGATTCGTTTTAATCCATTAGACGGCAAGGGTATTAAAAATGAAAATGTATCCAATTACAAATATGCTCTCGTAGAATCAGACACGTTCCCGCCGGGGAAACAGAAATCTATTATAGAAGAGTTGGAACTTCCGGTAGCAGCACTGGTGTATTCCGGAAATAAAAGTATTCATGCCATCGTACATATCGACGCAGTGTCGCAGGAAGAATACCGACGCCGTGTAGATTATCTGTATAAAGTATGCCGGAAAAACGGTTTGCCTGTTGATGGCGCGGACAGAAACCCGTCCCGTTTATCACGATTGCCGGGCATTATGAGGAATGGTAAAAAGCAGTTTCTCATGGCCACACACATCGGAAAAGAGGATTTCGACAGCTGGAAAGAGTGGATTGAAACTGTCAATGATGATCTGCCGGATCCCGAGGATTTGTCTGATGTTTGGAACAACATGCCCGATTTATCCCCATCATTGATTGATGGCGTGCTTCGGCAGGGACATAAAATGCTTATTTCCGGACCGTCAAAAGCAGGTAAGTCTTTCGCACTGATTGAACTTTGTATCGCGATTGCGGAAGGTACGCAGTGGTGCGGTTTTCAATGCACGCAGGGACGCGTATTATATGTCAATTTGGAACTGGACAGGGCAAGTTGCCTGCATCGGTTTAAAGACGTCTATACAGCGCTGGATTTACGCCCTGATTACATTTCTAATATTGATATATGGAATCTACGCGGAAAGTCACTACCGATGGATCAGCTTGCGCCGAAACTTATCCGCCGTGCTCAAAAGAAAAATTATATCGCTATCGTTATCGACCCGATTTACAAGATTATTACGGGCGATGAAAACAGTGCTGACCAGATGGCGCGGTTCTGTAACCAGTTTGATAAGGTCTGTACGGAATTATCGGCTGCGGTAATCTACTGTCACCATCACTCAAAAGGCGGACAGGGAATGAAGCGGTCTATGGATCGCGCGTCCGGCTCCGGCGTATTTGCTCGTGACCCTGACGCCATCCTCGATATGATTCAGCTCTGTGTCAATAACGACAGCCGGCGGACAGATTATGACAGGGATGCAGATAAGGCTGCAGGCGTAACGGTCAAGCCTACGGCATGGCGTATTGCAGGGACACTTCGTGAATTCCCAATGTGGGAGCCTGTCAATATGTGGTTTACGTATCCGATCCATAGGCTGGATGAAACCGGAGTGCTGGCGATGGCAGCCGAGGAGGGCAGCCTTGAAGATATACGCACAAAGGGTCGTGAGGCGGGGAACAAAGCGAAAACAAAGCAGAAAGAAGACCGTATCGCACAGATAGATACGGCGTATGAAAATTTGAGTATGGGCGGAAAGCATATAGTGACAATTCAGGATATGGCCTCTTATTTAGATGTCTCTGAACAGTCTGTACGGAATTACATTAAAGCGAATGGAAATTATGAATACGGAGAAGGGAAAATTTACCCTAAAAAAACTTTCTAATATTCATCTAATATTGCAAAAAACCAGTTTATATATATAGGTTTTTGAGTATAGGAAAGTAAGGAGTAGGGTGTGGCGAGAAGCTACGCCACACACCCTTCTCCTTACTACTTTCCTTGAAACTGGAATTTGGGCAGAAAGGCGTGTGATTGAAAATGAGAGAAATATTATTTCGTGGGAAATGTAGGAAGTCAGGAAGGTGGATTTATGGTGACTTGCTAAAGCATGGAGAAAATGATTATTCAATCCGTAAAGAAGGAGAATCATATTCTGTTCCTGTGAGAGAAGAAACCATTGGGCAATATATCGGCCTTAAAAATTATGATGGAAATCGGATTTTTGAGGGGGATATTATCAAAGTTTCAAGAAAATCAAAATGCGGGTTTGGTGACATTTATGGATTGGTTGTCGCTGAATGGGATTCGAAACAAAAAGCATTTGTATTATTGCCATCTGACGATTATTTTGAATTTAACGATATCAGGATAATTGCAGTCATAAATAATAAATACAACAATCCGGATTTATACAAAGAGGTAATAGCATGATTCGGTTTTTTATTCACATGAAGCTTCCGACAAAAACATTTCAGGCAAAGAAAATTACGGTACGAAATGGCAAGGCTGTTATTTACACACCGCCGGAACTCAAAGAAATTCAGAGTAAGTATATTGCGTATTTATCTAAACATGCACCGGAAAAACCATTGGAGGGTGCTGTGCAATTGTCTACGATATGGTGTTTCCCGGAAGATAAGCATCACACAAATGGAAACTATAAAATAACAAAGCCGGATACTGACAATCTGGTTAAAATGCTTAAGGACTGCATGACGCAGTGCGGATTCTGGAAAGATGATGCGCAGGTGGCTGTAGAGCTTATTACCAAGCGATATAACGATGTAGAGGGAATTTTGATTTGTGCAAAGGAGATTGGCATGAAATGATGTTCATATTAGGCTGTATGTTCGGTGCATGTGTAGGATTACTGCTTTGTGCTTTGTGTATAACGGCAGGGAAAGGAAAAGATGATGAAATTATATAAATTATTGCGGGTAATTGTGCATCCTGTTTCTATGAAGAAATTTAAATTTGGCCCGCTTGAGCCGTCGATGTTTATACCGCTGATGATTATACAGGGAAACCGCATTGTTTATAGTGGGTCGCCTATAAGGGTTACAAGGTCACTGCTAAAATGTAAGGTTGATAGATTAGATTTGTTAACAACTACTAACGAACAGATTAGTGAAATGCAAGTTTACTGGAAGATAGAGCTTGCCGGAAAAATTTCACGAAAATATAAGGATTGCAATGGCGGGGATGGTGCGAGATTATGAATAACGGAATGAAACCGGGCATTTTTCATAACCCGGATCCGACGTACGAAAAGGCAGCAGTTAAATTGCATTTTGAATCAAAACGGATACGTAATGATATCGAAGCGTTCTTTGAAGAGATTCGGCGCTGCAGAAAGCATATCGATTCTTTGAATCAATACCGCCAGCAATACGAGATGGATCTGTTCTCTTTAAAAGGCTGTAGATATGACAAGGAGCCGGTAGACGGCGGAACGTCTTCTGATTTATCGGATATCATTATCGCGTTTGGACAGAAGATGGAACAGACAGAAGAACTGCGGATAAAAGAGCTCAACAGGTATGGTGACATGATTACAAAGGGATTCAGGCTGCTTGCTTTGCTTTCCGACCCAGAGAAAAAGTCGGTTATGATTGACCGATATTTCATGAATGTTCTTTGGGAGAAAATTGCGTTAGAACATCATTATGTGAGAAGTCATTGTTATCGATTGAAAAATGAAGCGATAAAAGAAATTTCGCGAAAAATGAAACATGAGACATTATGAGACATTCAAAAGTGGTATTATGATAGTGTGAAAATATCGAGAGATACTTTCATCCTCAATTTGAAAAGCACGTACTCTACCAAAGTGCGTGCTTTTCGTTTGTTTATCTAAAAGGCGGTGATTACTGTGGGCGCAAAAGGCAAGTATGCAAAGTGGCTTCTTCCGGATAATCTTCTGCGCCTACAGGCATGGGCGCGAGATGGTTTGAGCAATGAGCAAATTGCACATAATATCGGAATTAATCAAGATACGTTATACACATGGATTAAGAAGTACCCCGAATTTTCCGAGGCATTATCGCGCGGGAAAGAAGTAACCGATATTGTTGCTGAAAATGCATTGTATCAAAAGGCTATCGGAATCAAAGAAACTGTAATAAAACCGATAAAACTGAAACAGATTTTATACAAAAATGGAAAACGTATATCCGAAAAAGAATATATCAAGATGGTTCCGGAAGAGGTTTATGTACCGCCGGATGTGAAAGCACTTATTTTCTGGCTGACGAACCGGAAACCGGAATGGCGCGACAAACAAGAGAAAGAATTATCCGGCAATATCGGAATTAATCTGGTGGTAGATGATGACATCAGTACAGACGATTAATCTTGTCAATGACATCATTCACCCGACGGCAAAACAGCGGGAATTTATGCGGACAGTCAAAGATAATACATACATCTTGTATGGTGGTGCTGCAGGCGGCGGGAAATCGTATATTTTGCGCTGGGAACTGGTTTATCTCCTGATCAGCTGGTACAAGCATTTAAAGCTGAAAGGTATCCGTGTTGGGTTGTTTTGCGAGGATTATCCGGCGCTGCGTGACCGGCAGCTGTCAAAAATAAAAATGGAATTCCCCGACTGGCTTGGCAGCTACAAAGAAGCGACGCATGAATTTACATTAAATCCGGCATTTGGGAGCGGTGTAATATGTTTTAGGAATTTGGATAATCCGTCTAAGTATTTATCATCAGAATTTGCGGCGATTGCAATTGATGAGCTGACGCTGAATGAGCAGACTGTTTTTGATTTTCTCCGCATGCGTCTCCGCTGGGTCGGCGTTGAGGATCCTAAGCTGATTGCGGGAACGAACCCCGGCGGTAAGGGTCATATGTGGGTCAGAAACCTATTCATTGACAGAAATATTCCGCCGGAAATGCGGGATTTCGCAAATAAAATTGCGTTTGTACAGGCGCGGATAGATGATAATCCGTACTTACCGGCGGGATACAGTGACGCACTTGATACGCTGCCGGATAAGCTCCGGAAAGCGTACCGCGAAGGCGATTGGAATATATTCGAAGGACAGGTTTTTGAAGAGTTCAGGACGGATATACACGTTGTTGAACCGTTTGAAATCCCATCAAGCTGGCAGCGCGGCAGGTCAATGGACTGGGGATACAGCAAGCCGTATGCAATCTATGAGTATGCGGTCGATTATGACGGTATTGTCTATGTAATTAATGAGTGGTACGGCTGCAAGCCGGGAACGGTCAACACGGGTACGCAGGAAACGGCGCGGGAAGTCGCGCAGAAGATTAAACATTTGGGTAGCGAGTTCGGTATTGCGGACCCTGCCATTTGGCAGAAAACTGGACATGACGGGCCGTCGATTGCGGAAGTGTTCGCAGCGGAAGGCGTGCCATGGTATCCGGCGGATAATGACAGACTGGCAGGGAAAATGCAGGTACATCTAAGGCTGAAAGAACGAAAGCTCAAGATATTCAAAACGTGTTATCACTTGATACGGACGCTGCCGGCATTGACATACGATAAGCACAAAGTCGAGGACGTGGATACACAGCAAGAAGACCATAGTTACGACAGCGTCAGATATTTTTTGATGAGCCGTCCGATTCGGCCGGTAAAAGCAGAAAAGCCATTCAATGATGGATATAGATATGAAGATGAGGAAGGAGATGAACCGACGGCGTGGGGAGTGTAATGAGCGACAGGGTATTAAGAGATTATGCTTATAGAGTGCTTAAATCAGAGTATGGTGAACATATAGAGAACGGGATTTTAATTCCGGCAAAGAAAAGCGATGAAGAGCTGGCGGCGTTCGCAGCGCAGATGCCGGAATGGCAGCTTAGGCAGATGTATGGAATGATGTTTAAAGGAGAACTTGTCGAATGAGTTTTGATTTATCCGAAGCGCGAAATAATGTAAAAAGGGCGCTGCAGCTAACAAGCGAATGGCGCAAAAGTGCAAAAGAAGATTATGATTTCATGCGCGGTAAGCAGTGGACGGACGCGGACTTGAAAGTAATGAAACAGAAATCCCGTCCGGTTATTACAATTAACCGGATACGCCCTGTTATTAATTTGCTGTCCGGTTATGCGGCGCAGAATGAAACGGAGCCGGATTTTCTGCCGCGCTCGGAAGAAGATGACCGGGTAGCACGTGTGGCCAAAGGTATTACAAAGTACACTTTTGACAAGACGAATTATCAGAGTGTCAAGAAAAAAGCATTCAAAGACGCGGTTATCTGTGGCGTCGGAAATTATTGGGTCAGTTATGAATTTGATTACGCACGGATGGATGGACGAATACAGATTAAAAACGTCAGCCCTTTTGATGTATTTGTGGATCCGGAATGCAAAGAAGATGATTTGTCAGACGCTTTCTACTGCGGGCGTTACAGCTGGGAAAGTCCGGATAAATTGAAGCAAATATATGCGGACAAAGCAGATGAAATCACTATGCTCGCGCATAAATACGATGACAGCGAATTGGAGACGGTTGATACGGAGCCGCTCTGGTATTCGCGGGATTTAAAGAAATTAAGAGTAGTTCAGTATTGGTATAAAGAGTACACGCGGAAGAAGATTTTCTCTGCAGATGGAATGCTCGTTGATGAATCGCAGCCGGATTTATATTCGGCTTTTTTAATGTCCGGAGCGGAACCGGAAGAAATCCCGGTTACGAAAATCAGATATGCGACATTTTGCGGAGATGTATTGTTAGAAGAAGGCGAAAGTCCATACAAACACAATCAATTCCCGCTTGTACGGCAGTATTGCTACTTATCAGGTTACGGTGAGGATGTGGATGACGGACTGGAACCGGCGGGGATTGTACGGGATTTAAAAGACGCACAGCGCGAACTCAACAAGAACCGCAGCCAGCGCATGCATATCGTCAATCAGCAGTCGCTCGGTGTTCGTTTTTGGACTGGACCGCAGTTTGATGAAAAGGAAAAACGGGAGATTCGGAATCTGTCTACAACGCCGGGTGCGAATATTTTCTTAAAGCCGGGCGTGACATTTACCGATGGGCTTCCGTCAGCGCAGTCTGTCAATAATATAGAGCTTGAAAACCGCTCAAGCAGTGATTTCTACACGATTTCAGGCATTACTCCGGAGAGCCTGTCCGGCAGTATTGGGGCGATGAGCGGAAAGGCGATTGACCTTCGGCAATCGGTTACTACTGTGCAGACGGCGGAAATATTTGACAAAGCGAAAGAAGCTGAACTGCAGATTGTAAAACTCTTGTGGGGAGACACCTACGCGCCGGGATTGATTCCGCAGTTTTACAACAAAGATAAAGTTATGCGGATTCTTGGCGAAGATGGCAAGAAAGAATTTGTGCAGATACAGCCAGGACTGGGACAAGCAATGCAAGAACAGCAGGCGGTAGATCAGAACGGTATGCCGGTAACAGATGAAAACGGCGACCCGGTAACTAAGGTACTGTATGATTTGTCCGCTTTCGATTTCGACATTGTGATCACAACATCACAGGCAAGCGCTACCGCACGACGGGCGAATCTGTATCAGCTGCTTGAGGCGAAGAAAGCGGGCGTCGATATCCCGATGGATATTATTCTTGATTTCATGGATTTCCCAGAAAAGGAAACCGTCAAGAAGCGTATGCAGCAGGCTTCTGAACAGCCGAAAATGCCGGACTTTAAAGTCAGCGCAAGCATTGAGGATTTACCGGCGGAAGCACTGTCAACGGCACTGCAGTCTATCGGTGTAAATATTTCACCGCAGCAGATTATGCAAGAACGGCTCGCATTGAAAGGGCGGGCAATAGCCCCACCGCAGGTTCAGTCGTTGCAAAATATGCAACAACTGCAAGGGCAACAAATACCGCAAGGATTACAGCAACCACCGCTATTAGGGCAGTAATGCCTTGATATATCGTCCTGAGCAACGACGTTAAAAGGCTTTTTTCTTTCGTCCGAAAAAAGACGGTAAACTACAACAAAAATCATTCGACCGCCGACGTCGTTAAACCGGCAGAAGGAGATAATCATGGAAAATGAAGCAATGCTCGACGCAGAAGATTTGGGATTCGATGCAGAGGATTTGAAAGAAGCAGGTCTTGATAAGCAGGAACCGGCAACTTCAGCTGGTAATGATCCAAAGAAACCGGAAGACAATTCTGCAGACGGACAGCCGAAAACTGATCCCGATCCAGAATTGGAAACTAAAACGAAAATTGAACCGAAGGAACCGGAAGACAATCCGGCAGGCGGCGATTTAAAGAAAGCACTGGCGGAAGAACGGGCTCGCAGAAAAGCGGCCGAAGAAGCGGCTAATACTTTGCGTTCGCAGATGAGCATGTCGAAGAAACCGGTATTATCTCCGGAAGATTTGAATCAAATTCGCAGTTATGCGCAGCAGGAAGCCGCACGTCGGCTCAAGATTGATGACGCGTCTGATTTGATGTTCACTGACGCCCAGAAGTATCAGGAACTTCTTCATGAACAGGCACGGATTGAATATCAGATGACACGCCAGCAGGAAGAGCGGCAAGAAACCTATCAGAAAAATGTAGCGTTTATCGGTGAACTTAAAGCTATTCCGAATATCGGCGAGCTGTGGCAGAAGGGCACTGAAATGCTGGATGGCATGACGCGAAAAGACGCTGCTCCGATTGATGCGGCATTTTCACGTATTGATCAGGGGGTAGGTACGGATGCAGACTTCAAAGTTATTCGTGATTTTGCTGAAAAAGTAAAATCGGCGATGGCCGCACCCGCGCAAAATCCGCTTGAAACGGCTAAAACACTGCCGAAAGCAAGTGCATTAAACGGTGGCGCTCCGACCGGCGCAAAACTGTCTGAGGAAGAAATCCTCAGATATGTAGAAGAGGGTCGTGAAAGTGAGCTGCCGGCGGAAATCAGAAAGCAGATTGATGACCTCTGCGGTGATTAATTTTTTTTACAAAAAGGAGAATGAAATATGGCACATGAATTTAAAATTCCTGAAAAATTGGTTCCTAAACTCTGGACGAAAAAAGTGTGGAGAGAAGGTTTAAAAGCTTCTTATTTTGATAAATTTACGTCTACTAATGGGAGTAATGTTGTTCATACGAATAAAGATTTAAAACAGGCTAAAGGCGATGAAGTAAACTTTGGACTGGCAATGAATCTTAAAGGGAACGGTGTTTCTGGTAACAACACACTCAAAGGTAATGAAGAAGAAATGCAGATGTATGATTTCAGCGTAAAGACTACTTTGGTCAGAAACGCAGTTACGCGCTTTGAGGCGGATGACCAGAAATCTCCGTACGAAAATTTGCCTCTTATCAAGGGGGTATTGGTGCAGTGGCTGTCTGACTGGAAAGACAACAAGCTGATTTCTGCACTGACCGCTAATCCGACAACCGGTGAACGTCTTATTGCGTCTACTGCAGGAACAGAGGTTTCTTTGACTGCTAATGACAAGCTGACTTGTGCGGTAATCGGCCGCGCAAAACGCAAGGCTAAAATGCATGAACCGACAGTGAAACCGCTCAAGATTGACGGACAGGAGAAATACATCATGCTTGTCGGCACATGGGCAGCGCGTGACTTGAAAGCAGATCCGGTATGGCAGGCGGCACAGCAGAACGCGGCAATCCGCGGCAGCAAAAACCCGATTTTTACCGGAGCGCTCGGCGAATATGACGGCGTCGTTCTGTATGAATATGAACGTGTCATGAATACGAAAACCGGTGCGTCTTCTGCAAACGTTGTTCATAATTTGCTTTTAGGGCAGCAGGCGGCATGCTTCGCTGTAGCCCGCGAAGCTCGCTTCATTAAAGATGAGGATGATTACGGCAATGTACAGGGGAACGGTATCGCGTTCTTCGGCGGCATTGAAAAATCCATCTACAACAGCAAAGATTATGGTGTGATTCAGGTCATGACCGGCGGTGCTGTAGAGTAATTTCAATGGAGATAAGGTGAGGGCTGTAAAAAGCCCTCTTTCCTTTTCTTAAGGAGTAACCATGACAGTAAGAGATTTGATTAACCGTGCGTATATGCAGGTGGGCGATACGTCGCAGGTGAACTATACGCCGTATCAGTTTCTGGAGTTTTATAACGAAGGAAACCATATTCTGCATAAGATCGTACTGCGGTATATTCCGGATATTTTACATGTAACGGAGACGGGAATTCCGAACAGACCGACAATTGCGCTTTCTTCTTTCGCATTGCAGATTGTATCAGTAAAGGATATGTATGGTCATTCTGTTGATTACACGATGGAAGGCCACAAAATCATTACTGCGAAAAATGCGCTGCAACGAGGATTAACCGTCGTATATATCCCGTCTGCAGATTACAAAGAAATGGATGATGAAAGCGGTTATCCGGCAGAAATAGAAAGTCTTCTGGTGAATTACATGGTAGCGCGGATCCTGAAAGCAGACTTGTCGTTTGTTTCCGGGTGGGAAGATACGATTTCCGAGATAGCGCGGCAGATGGAAGATGAAAATGGTTTTATTGCAAGGGGGTATTGGCCGTATGACAGCAGGCGAACTGATTACGATGATTAATCTGGATACGAATGAAATACTGGACGATAGCACGGAATATATCCCCTATATTAATGCGGCTATTGATTATTTAACGATGGCACTTATCCCGATGAAAGACAGAGAAGTTGTAAAAAGTATGGACATTAGCAACAATAATCCGGTACCCGGTGATTTTACAGCGTTTGTTCCGGCGGCGGGGTATCCGGTACGCATTGTGAACGGGTCTTTCCAGACGTACGGTGGAAAGACCGTCGATGATGTATTTTATGCTGTGAAAAAGCCGCATGTATCGGATGAAACTGATTCAATTCCATTCAGCGAAATCTTTCATTTCATTTTGGTACAGTTGGTTTCGTTTCTTGTCAAGAAGAAATCATTAATGCTGGATTATGCCAATGCGGATAAAGCGTTCATTGCTGATCTGACATCGGCAATCCAAGCGGCAAGAGGGCGCTAATATGGGGGAGCGTTTTTTTGCCTCAACAAACGGATTTCGTCTGGGATTAGATTGGAGCAAGCCGGCAGAGAGTGTTGATTTGCAGAGTTTAACGCAAGCAATAAACTGTGAATACAGTTCGACAGACGGTGCGCTTCAAACGGTGCCCGGCGTAAGAACGGTTTATACACATACGGCGGATATTGAAAGTCTGTATTATGACAATTACCGCAAACAATATTATTTTTCCTGCGGCCGTGATTTGTACAAAACAGCTGATTTTACAACGGTTTCAAAATTGGGGACGCTGACAGGGAACAGTATTCCGAAGTATCATGCTTTTGACCATGATATATTGATTGCTTCCGGCGGTAAGCTGCAGACTGTTTCCGGCGCAGGTGTGCTGTCTACTGTAAACGAAAGCCCGGATTGTGAATTTGTGAGCAGTCATTCTGGCTCTGTTATGGTAGCGTCTATTTACGGGCACCGTCTTACGTGGTCGGCCGTCGGTGACTACAAATCGTGGAAAACGAATACGAATGATGCTTCTTCTGCGCAATATGTAGAAGTCGGATATAAAGATCCCGGCTGTATCGTTTCTATTGATTTTTTGTCAAAGGCAATCATTGTATATAAAGAATACGGTAGGGCATATCAAGTTGTGGGTAATCCCCATGAGAAAACACTTGCTGTTTATCCTCTTTCTGAAACGGCTTTGTGCTGCGGCAGTTCAATCAGCATTGATGACCGAAGTTATTATTTAGGCGATGCGGGGCTGATGAGTTTTGTTCCGACAAATACGTATGCGAATATTCAGCCGTCCGAAGTGGGTCTTAATATTAATGCACAACTGACAACGATTACATCGGAACAAGCCCGAATGTGGCATGTTCCCGGAAGAAAACAGCTGTGGATTAAACCGGGGAGAAATCAGGATATATTTATCTATCATTATCTGCCGCGGTATGAGGATGGCCGCGGTGTTTTCACGTCAAGGTCTTTCGTTCATGAGCTGCATGATGTGTTGACAGTCGGTAAGGATGTCTATATCGCTTACGGAAACAAAATCGGCATTCTGGATATGGGTGTTGATACCGATGACGGAGAACAGATTACGACGTCGATTGTTTCAGGGAACAGATTGGCTCAAAGATTATTCTTACTGCTATTCTCTTATAATTTCGTATCAAGCAACCGTATCGAAGGTTATGGCAGTATTACGATTAGCGATAAACGGGCAAAACCTGTTACATTCAAAGCGGCTGGTACAAAGTTATACTATGCGAATGAAAAGTTGATTAATGCAATCGGCAGGCTGAATAGCAATGAGTATACGAAAGTAAATAAGATCGGCGGCGGAGCGAACCGCCATCTGCAGATAAAAATATTTGTTGCCAAGGGCGCTATCGCTTTGCGGCAGTTTGATTATACTTACGAGGAGGTTTAAATGCCTTATACGGAAAAATATCCTTTGAACCCGACGCCGCAGGGAGACAGCACGAAAGAAGCTGTACTAAAGAATAGGGAAGAAATCAAGACAATCGGGAATGCGCTTTCCGCACAATCAAAAGGCGGCGGGAGCGGTTTAAGACAACGTATTTTATACGGGAAAAACAGCGGCGGGCAGTACAGTTTTCTTTCCGGTGACGGATTATCGATCATCATTGATGGCAGTACGATACCAGTGATTTTAACGCTGGCAGATGGTTTTGATGAAAACGGCGCGAAAGATTACGTAGAAACAATTAACAAGAAAATCAGCGCATGGACGCTGCCAATTAACGCAATAAGCTATCTGTTTGTAGAACGAAATAACGCGGGTGCTTTGTCTTACGGAAGCGTAACAACAAAACCAGTATTTTCTGCTTCTTTGCCATCCGGCGTCGCAACAAATACTCATGTGTTCAACACACTTGAGCAGAAGATGTACATGTATAACGGTACAGAATGGAAAAATGTCGTAAGAGTTTTTGCTGCAGCGGTAACGACGAATGCAACCGGCGTAACAAAGATTGAGTATATGAATAATGCGGCAGCGGTAGAAATGACGGAAGCTGAAAAAGAAAAGCTGTCAGGTATTGAAGACAAAGCGGAAGTTAATCAAAACGCATTTTCTAAAGTAAAAATCGGTGACAAAGAACTTGTTGCGGCAGTGAAACAGGCTGTCCTTGAATTAATCGCTGGGGATAACATTAAAATCACTCCGGATGCAGATGGTTCGAAAATAACGATAGATATAACAAACAAAAAAGAAATATTTGATCCCGATAATTACTACACTAAGGACAAGGCAGACGAACGTTATTATCATGAAGGTATACCCTTGCCAGTAACTTATGGTAACGAAGTCAATTTTGCGGGAAATGCAGGCACCATACAGTTCGGCTTTCGTGACCACAATATTAACACATATCGTTTTGGCAATG
>OGOU01001576.1_pt1 | contig 17374 bp, 16 predicted proteins | sample 1552721 | NCBI WGS metagenome assembly OGOU01 (sample SAMEA2580176, study PRJEB22360) | human gut metagenome | biome: human gut; feature: human-associated habitat; material: faeces | place: Denmark | collected 2008/2010
ATAAAAAAATAAAAAACACTTCCAGAAAGCCAAGCCTTCGCCCCAGCCGGCACAGACTGCCAGTCCCAAAACCGATCCGGCTAAAACCCTCCTGAACCTGAAACTACTCGCCTACGAACGGATCATCCTCTTTATCGAGCGGATGAAACCCGACTCCCTCATCCCCCGTACCCTTACTCCGTCGCTCACCGGAAAAGAGTATCAGTTAGCCCTCATCAACGAAATCCGCCGGGAGTTCGAATACAACCTTTCCCAGCAACTTTACCTCAGCGAGAACGCCTGGACTGTCACCGTAAACTACAAAGACAACATCATCACCCTGATCAACAGCGCCTCGGCCGACTGTCCTCCTACCGATACCGCAGCCGACCTCGCCCGAAAAATCCTTGAGCAATACATCACGTCCGACATCAAAACCGACCGTACCCTTCAAATCATCAAATCCGACCTTCAGTAACATCATCCTTTAATACAAAGGTCATATACTGCCGGATTTTATCTTTCCTTGTTATAGCATGCCACCTGCATTCTAAACACGGCTATTCATACCCCTACACGCCAAATGTAAAAATTCCCCTCCGATGCTTTCACACCGAAGAGGAATTCCATTACAAAATAAATATCCTGTCTCTCTACTTACAACCTCTGAAACACACAAATTCTACACCTCCCTGCCCCCCTCACGACACATCCCGCATAACCGGTTTAAAATCGTTATCCTCCCCACTGAATAAAAAGGACATCCCAACCCAATAGCAAACAGGAAAAAACAACAAAACCTCTCTATTCCTCACCGATAACAAGAACAAAAATCCTTAGCCGCAAAGAATAGCAAACAAATCAATAAGGACTTGCAAAATATTCGATGTCTCCCATCGGATAGACAACCGTATTATGAAAATTAATATACCGGTAATCGGTACACTGATTTTGCAACTCACAATCCTTAGAGTAAATTTTAAACACAAATGCCCCCACGGTATATAACTCAAAATATAAGGTAGTATCCACCTGGCTCGTAGGATATCGATTCACTAAATCCTGTTGTTCTCCAATTTGATTTCCATTCACATCGGTAACGATCGCCTTATAATTAGCATTTCCCGTATAAGAAATATCGAAAATTGCCGTATAGGAACCGTAATTCTGAATGATCTGCACCACAACATAAGGCCTAAGTCCGCTAAAATCATGGCTGCATTCCGGTTTTTGAACACCGCTCACCACTCCGGAAACCGAAGGATTGGAAGCATCGTAATGATAATACATCGTTACCGATTTTATATCTATGCCGATCCTGTCTTTGTAATTCAAAGTAATACTATACGTCCCGGTAGAAGGCAAACTGACCTCGACGGGAAGTAATTCCAGCAATCCCGGACTTATAATCGAACCGTCCCATTCATTTTTAATCACAAGCGATAAAAGATAAGCATTGGAAGGAAGATCCCAGCCTATTGCAATCCTTTCAGAAGGATGAATAGCGGGCACGATATACAACGAAGCCTCATCCGAAGCCACCCGCGCATCAGCCTGCTTATTTGCAGTTTCAAGGTCGTTATCGGGCAACACGGCTAAATCTTTTTCACACGACCAAAGAATAACCAATGAAAAAAGCAATACAAATGTTTTCATAGCCGTAAAATTTAAGATCAATACAACAAATATAATAATAATTATGTTCAATTATTATTATTTATTCACAAATCATTCTGTAAGATTCAAAGTTTTACATCTGAACAAAACCACCGTTACGTATCCCCTGACGATCTGCCAAAATCAAAACGAAAAAACACCTATCCCACATACACCCACCTTCGATCCGCTTTTTGTTTCACCATAGCATCGACAAAAAAAGAGAAGACCTGAATCTTCTCCTTATTATATATCCTCTATTTTCCCGCTCACACCTACTTCTTTCCTCTCGTCTTCTTCCGTCCCTCCTTCGTCCGGTCGAGCCTTTTTTTCTGATTGGTCTTCTGATTTTTAGCCGCTTTCTGATGAAAGGCACCGCCCCCCTGCGGTTTTCCCCGCTGATATACGATATTATTCGTCTGTACTTTCTCCTCGTCCAGCAAAATATCCGAAATCTGCAACTTTTCCGGCAACTCCAATTCCTCGATTTCTCCACCGACCAACGCCTCGACAGCCTCCCAGTCCGGCATTTCTTTTTCCGATACGAAACTGATTGCCGTACCTTCTTTTCCGGCACGCGCCGTACGCCCGATACGATGCACATACTCCTCCGGGAGCGACGGGATATCGAAATTAATCACATGCGACACATCCTGCACATCAATCCCCCGCGCCGCAACATCCGAAGCCACCATGATACGTGCTCTCCCCTCTTTAAAAGCCCGCAACGCATTCAAACGCGAATTTTGCGCCTTATTCGAATGAATTACGCTCAGCTCATCCTTCCAGTAATCCGCCAGCTTATCCACAATCCGGTCGGCATTCTTTTTCGTCTCCGTAAACACCATTACCTTGCGGAACACGTCCTTATCCGCCAGCAGCAATTTCAGCAAATTCACCTTCGTCATAACATTCGGCAAACGATAACATTGCTGCGTCACATGCTCCACCGTCGTAGCCTGCGGAGCAACCTCCACACGGGCAGGCTCGGCAATCAGGAACTCATCCGCCAGCTTAGCCACCGTCGGCGAAAAGGTAGCCGAAAACAGCAACGTCTGATGCTTTTCCGGAATCACATCCAATATACTGCGCAACTGCGGAATAAATCCCAAATCCATCAACCGGTCGGCTTCGTCCACCACCACCGTCCTGATCAACTGCGTGCGGATAATCCCGTTCATATAAATATCCATAAACCGCCCCGGTGTCGCAACCAGTAGATCCACTCCTTCATATACCGCCTCCTGCTGCGTACGGATATTAGTGCCCCCGTAAATTCCCAGACAACGAATATCCATGTACTCCGTCAGCAACTCCACGCTCTCGCACACCTGCACCACCAATTCCCGCGTCGGAACCACCACCAGCGCTCTCGGATACCTTCCCTGCGCATACCCCAGCTTCATCAAAATGGGAATCAGATAAGCCAGCGTTTTCCCCGTACCGGTCTGCGCAATGCCGATCACATCCCGCCCCGAACGGATCACCGGGAATACTGCCGTCTGTACCGGAGTAGGCTCCTCGAAACCGGCCTCTTCCAAAGCCATTAAAATCTGCTTGCTAATATTTAAATCCTTAAACGTCATCCTAATCATCTATTTATCATGCAAAAATACGAAAAAGAATGTCTGTATAAAAATAAAAAATACCGGCAGGAAGCCATCGGACAACAAATATTTGAACATCAATAAATTACCATTGCAATACATTTTATTAAATATTTTATGTATTTTACGCAAACGTTTTACTTGCTTATCTCGAAATTTAATCCTACATTTATTCCACCGATTAACCATTAAACTTTTGAGATATGACTACAACGATTACTTTCAATGAGTTGAGAAGGCTCAAAGACATGTTGCCGTCGGGAAGCATGCAAAAAATCGCCACGGAATTGGGCATTGATGTTCAGACAGTTCGAAACTATTTCGGAGGGGATGATTACGATGAAGGGAAGACCGTTGGATACCATTTCGAACAAGGACCTAACGGTGGCGTTGTTGTACTCGACGATACCACTATTTTAGAAAAAGCACGTGAAATCCTTAATGCAAACTAAATAATAAAAGAGAGTGTCCGCGATAATCCGGACACTCTCTTTTATTATGAAACTACCTTATTTTCCGGTCTTTCCCCCCTTCACTCCCGTTAAACACCGGAAAACTGAAATCGACAATTCTTTTCTTTACTTTCCTGTAAGCGAAATCAGGAATACCGTACATTTAAACAAAATATTTTTATTTCCTCCACATTAAAAACACGCAACTCCCTTAACTTTACCGAGCCTTTCATCACACAAACCGGAAATCCGCATTCGGAAATATTCCGCCTCTTCCCCCCGCTCAATCCAGCTTCACATTCGTAAACAACGTCGCCTGCGGGGCATGTGTCAAAATATAACCTGCCGGAGTTTCCTCATTATGGGCCATAACATATCGCAACACATCCGTTTTCGCTAATCCCACCACCGGTATCAATATCGTTTTCCCTTTCAAAATCAGGCTTCCCGTCATCGTGATCCTTTTCTGCCCCGTATCCGGATGCTCCGACACCACATAAGGCCGTCCGTCCGTCAGCAAGTCCATCCGTTCCGGAAAAATAGAAGCCGTATGTCCGCCGCTACCGATACCTAAAATAATGCAATCGAAACGTGGCAACGTCGCATACCCCGGTAATTCCCATTTCAAAATCTCGGCATAGCGCCCGGCCTCCGGCTCCGGATCTGCCTCCCCGTAAATACGGAAAACATGCTCCGGTGAAATGTCCAGCGGACGAAACAGCAATTCCTCCGCATGCTTATAATTACTCTGGTCGTCCTCAGGCGATACGCAACGTTCGTCCACCCAAAAAAAGCGGATGACATCCCAGTCGATCTTCTCCCGGTACTCCTCCGTCCACACTTTGAAAAGCAATTGAGCCGTATCACCCCCCGACAAAGCCAGATGGAACGGCTTTAAGTGACTGTTCTCGATCGCCTTTACCAGATGATCGGAAACCGCTCTTAAAGCATCCTTCGAAGAATCAAAAACCTCTAATTTCATGATAGAAAAACAATTAATAAAAAATTGATACTCGCAATATACAAAAACCAGCTCACAAAAACAACATAAATTAAGAAAAAATAAGAAATAACCCCGTCGCCACCATCGCTCCCGCCACGGGACCGGCTACCGGAATCCAGGCATAACTCCACTGGCTGTCTCCTTTCCCCTCGATCGGCAGCACGGCATGCATCAGTCGGGGAGCGAAATCCCGCGCCGGATTGATCGCATATCCGGTCGTACCGCCGAGCGACAACCCGATCACCCACACGGTAAACGACACCGGAATCGCCCCCACAGAGCCCAATCCGATAGGAACCTGCAAATCGGTCGTCGCATCTCCCAGCGAAGCCCCGCTGATGTAAAACACAACGAAAACCAGAACAAACGTCCCGATCAGTTCGCACAGAAAATTCACTCCGTCGTGCCGGATCTCCGGAACGGTGCAAAACACCCCCAGTTTAGGCGCAGCCTGCTCCGTTGCCCGGAAATGGTCATAATAGAACAGCCACACCAGCACCGCCCCGATAGCCGCCCCCAGCAACTGGGCGACGACATACGGAACCACCGATCCCCAGGCAAACTGCCCCGACACGGCAAAAGCCAGCGTAATCGCCGGATTCAGGTGAGCCCCGCTAAAAGGCCCGGCAATCACCACCCCGGCAAACACCGCAAGCGCCCAGGCCGTTGTAATCACCATCCAGCCCGAACCGAATCCTTTCGTCCGGTTCAAAACCACGTTGGCAACTACCCCGTCGCCCAGCAATATCATAACCATCGTACCGATCAACTCTGCAAAAAACGGACTCATAATCCTTTCTGTTTAAATTCATAAATCCTACTTCTCCGCCCAATCCAAAGCGCGCTCCACCGCCTTATGCCACATCCGCAACAAACCGTCCACCTCTTCCTGCGTAGCCTTCGGCTCAAACTCTTGATCCACCTCCCGCTGTTGGGACAACTCCTCCATATTCTTCCAAAAACCCGTTGCCAGGCCTGCAAAATAAGCAGCCCCTAAAGCCGTCGTTTCCAAAATCTTCGGGCGCACCACCTTCATCCGGCAAATATCGCTCTGAAACTGCATCAGGAAACCGTTCGCCACAGCTCCCCCGTCCACCCGCATCTCATTCGAACTCCGCTTCACGTCCTGCTCCATAGCCTTCAACACATCATACACCTGAAAAGCGATCCCTTCCAGCGCAGCCCGTGCCAAATGCGCAGGCGTAGTTCCCCGCGTAATCCCCAGGATCGCACCCCTTGCATACTGATCCCAGTAAGGAGCCCCCATCCCCGTCAAAGCCGGAACAAAATACACTCCTCCGTTATCCGGGACGGAAACCGCCAATTGCTCGCTGTCGGGAGCAGACCTCACCACTCCTAAACCGTCCCGCAGCCATTGAATGGCTGCACCTCCCACAAAAACACTCCCTTCCAGCGCATAAGTCACCTCATCTCCGATCTTCCAGGCCACCGTGCTCAGCAAGCTATTCGACGAATGCACCACCTTCTTCCCCGTATTCATCACCATAAAACATCCCGTCCCGTAAGTGGTCTTCGTCATGCCTGGCTCCGTACACAACTGCCCGAACAAAGCCGCCTGCTGGTCGCCCGCAATCCCGCTGATCGGAATTTTCGTCGAAAACAGCGTCGTGGCCGTCTCCGAATACACCTCACTGCTCCCCTTCACCTCCGGCAGCATCGACTCCGGGATCTCGAACAGCTTCAACAAATCCTTATCCCATTGCATCGTATGGATATTGAACAGCATCGTCCGCGACGCATTCGTCGCATCCGTCACATGCACCCGCCCGTGTGTAAACTTCCACACCAGCCAGCTATCCACCGTACCGAAACACAAATCCCCGTTCTCCGCCCGTTCCCGCACGCCCGGCACATGATCCAGAATCCACTTCACCTTCGTCGCCGAAAAATAAGCATCGATCACCAACCCCGTCTTCTCCCGGATCATATCCGCATACCCCTCCTCTTTCAGCATATTGCAATAATCCGCCGTCCGCCTGTCCTGCCACACAATCGCCCGGTACACCGGCAGCGAAGTAGCCCTGTCCCACACAACCGTCGTCTCCCGCTGATTCGTAATCCCGATACAGGCAATATCCAGCCCCGTCAGATTCGCCTTCGCGATCACCTCCGCAGCCACCGACGACTGGCTATACCAAATCTCATTCGGGTCGTGTTCCACCCACCCCGCATGCGGGAAATATTGCTCCGTAAGCTTCTGCGATACCGCAACCACCTTACCGTGACGGTTAAAAACAATGGCACGCGACGACGTCGTTCCCTGATCTAATGCAAGAATATACTTCTCCTCCGGTTTCATAGGTACATCATTTTTATTTTATTAATCGCCTGAAACCTCCATTCCACAACCAGCTCCCTGGAAATGCAAAATTCGTAAAGGTCTCATAACCCGATAAACTTTAAACAGTTAAAACTCAAGCTTTAAAATATTACGATTATTTACCGCGAAAGTTCGCCCCGGCACAGAGAAAATATCTATTTTTGCAAACTTGTAAACCACAGGGAAAAAACACGCCCACAGCGTCGTCCCTTCCCAAACACAGAAAAAACGGACATGAACAAAATAACACTCAAACCGGGAAAAGACCGTTCCCTTTTCCGCTACCACCCCTGGATTTTCTCCGGGGCGATAGCCCGCATCGAAGGCGACATTCAGGAAGGCGACCTTGTAAAAGTCTATAACGCGCAAAATCAATACATGGCCACCGGGCACTACCAGATCGGCTCCATAGCCGTACGCATCCTCACCTTTGAAGAAAAGGAAATCGACCGCTCTTTCTGGAAAGAACGGATTTCCCAGGCCTACGCCCTGCGCCGGGCTGTCGGGCTTATCGGAAACCCGGACAACAACGTTTACCGTCTCGTTCACGGCGAAGGCGACAACCTGCCGGGACTGGTCATCGACATCTACGCCGGAGTGGCCGTCACCCAATTCCACTCCGTAGGCATGTACCTCCAGCGTGAAATCATAGCCGAGACTCTCCTTGAAGTAATGGGCGGGCAGCTCATCGCCATATACGATAAATCGGAATCCACCCTTCCCTTCAAAGCCCCCATCGACCCGCACAACGGCTACCTATACGGATCCCCCCACCACATCCGCCCGTCGCCGGGGAACTTCGTCGCCCTGGAGAACGGCCTGAAATTCAATGTCGATTGGCTCGAAGGGCAAAAAACCGGATTCTTTATTGACCAGCGCGAAAACCGCAGCCTGCTCGAAAAATACGCCAAAGGCAAAAGCGTACTGAACATGTTCTGCTATACCGGAGGCTTTTCTTTCTACGCCATGCGTGGAGGAGCGAACTCCGTCCATTCCGTCGATGTCTCCGCCCGTGCCATAGAACTCGCCAACCGCAATGTGGAACTCAATTTCCCCGGCGATCCGCGCCACGAAGCCTTCGCAGAAGAGGCTTTCAAATTTCTGGAAAAATCACATAACCGATACGACCTCATCATCCTCGATCCCCCTGCGTTCGCCAAACACCAAAACGTGCTCGACAACGCTATACAGGGATACAAAAAACTAAACCGGAAAGGCATCGAAGTCATCAAGCCGGGAGGGATCATCTTCACTTTCTCCTGCTCGCAGGTCATGACCAAAGACCTTTTCCGCCAAACCGTTTTCACAGCCGCAGCCAACACCGGCCGCAAAGTGAAAATCCTCCACCAGCTCACCCAGCCCGCCGACCACCCCGTCAGCATCTACCACCCCGAAGGCGAATACCTCAAAGGACTGGTGCTCTATGTGGAATAACTCCGCCCCCGTACCGACGGTAACCCCATATAAAAGCCCCGCCAACACAGCAGGGCTTTTACTTTACTTCTATAATAACCATCCGGGGAAAGAGTTGTTCCCAATCTGCCAAAAGTAAATCATATCACTACGTTAATACATCGCATGATTTACTCGCTCAAATCGAATTCAACGGGAACATTCTATTTCTCCAAGTGGCTTACAATAAATTTCAAAATCACTATTCGAGACAACAAGAACATTCAACTTAGCATAAAAATATATTTTTCTCCTCTTTCATATAGCTTTTTTCGTAATAGATAATAAATCACAATTATTAAAGATTAATTTTCATTTTCTACCCTCAAGAATTAAAGATAAACAACATTTTGCCACACTGAAAAATCATTTTATAAAGATTTTCATATAATCAGCGTCATTGGGCGTAGAGAAATCCAGTCTTTCATATCCAAAACCCCTAAATTTCATTTTTTGCTCGCTGCCATTGACATCAAATATCAATTCTCCTCCGTATTCAGAATTGCTCCATGCTTCTATCGTCAGCGTTGAACCTGCCAAAACATTAAGTGTTGTAAACATAAAAATATCAGTCGCTTGCAAATTTTTATTGTGATCCGTATAATTGGCTTTTAATGTAAAAACATGTCCTATTCGTTGCATGCTTATATCAACTTTAACCATTTTAGCCGCAGATCCGCTTCCATACTCACCGTCGTCCGCACCTTTCGGCAATTTACTACCGGCTCTCCAATTTTCTTCAAATAATGCTGTGATGTCTATAGAACCATTCCAAAATACAGCATAATGATAAGTTTGCGTATGAGCATAACTACCGTATTCATCCCGAAATCCCATAATATGCGGCATGGATGAGTTTGTTGCAATCACTTCAATATCTTCATCCTTAGGTGTTACACCTTCCGGAATGGTATAATAATAAATAAAAGGACACATGTCCTTCGTCACGATCGTTACTCTCTCAGGATATACTAATCTGTCAATAATCCCTACCGAATAATTTCCACCCTCGATATCGAGTCGGAAATAAGTAGGTCCGGAATCATCGATATCTGTTGTGGTAACATCTGTCTTGAAGGATTCTATCTCCTGCAATTTTTCACAGGAAATCATTGTTATGCTTAATAAAAACAATACCGATAGGAAATGATTCATCTTTTTCATGAAAACATTTTTTTGATTAGTAATATTTACATAAATCAAATATAATCATAAAAATCGATTTAAACAATATTTAAAAATATTTTATATTTAATGCCCAAGGCTCACTCATTTCCTTACAGTATATACCATAAAATATCGGTTATCTTTCGATTAATACGGGGTCGTCTATTCCGATTGAAAAAGAAATCGATAGACTAACGAAAAGCCAGGAGAAAGCCGGGCAATAAACAAAGCCTTCAATGCGATGACTTAAAAATGATTGTTTCCAATGCACCAAAGAATAATTCTGAAAACAAATGCTATAAAAAAATTGGTGGGACTTTACAATCCCACCAATTCATTTATTTAAAGAACGCTTCTATCAAAACAAGCTCTTCGCCGTGGCGATCACCTCTTCGGCCAGCGCATTGGCGGCAGCCTCGTCCTTAGCTTCCGAATAGATACGGATAATCGGCTCTGTATTCGACTTCCGCAAATGTACCCAGCCATGAGCGAAATCGATCTTTACACCGTCGATATCCGTCACCTTCTCTTTGGAATACTTGGCTTTCAACCCTTCCAGAATCTTATCCACATTCATTTCCGGAGATAAGGTAATTTTATTTTTCGAAATAAAATACTGCGGATACTTCTTCTTCAATTCGGTCATTTTTTTACCTTCGGCCACATAGTGCGACAGGAACAAACCCACACCCACCAGGGCATCGCGTCCGTAATGGCTTTCCGGATAGATCACTCCGCCGTTGCCTTCGCCGCCGATCACCGTGTTTGTTGCTTTCATCTTAGCCACTACATTCACTTCTCCCACTGCCGCAGCATTATATTGTTGTCCGTAAGCCTCTGTAATATCCTTCAACGCACGGGACGACGACAAATTGGAAACCGTATTTCCCGGAGTGTGTTTCAATACGTAATCGGCCACAGCCACCAACGTATATTCTTCCCCGAACATTTCGCCGTTCTCGCTGATCAATGCCAGACGATCCACATCCGGATCGACTACAATGCCCAGATCGGCCTTACACTCTTTCATTTTCTCTGAAATCTGTGTCAGGTTTTCAGGGATAGGCTCCGGATTATGGGCAAACTTACCCGTCGGCTCACAGTTCAATTCAATCACCTCTTTCACTCCCAAAGCCTTTAACAACTGAGGGATAACCACTCCCCCGACCGAATTGACGGCATCCACCACCACTTTCAGTCCGGCTTTCGCAATAGCATCGCGGTTCACCAGCTTTAAGCCCAGCACCTCGTCGATATGATATTGGGTATAATCTTTCTCTACAACCTCTCCCAGATCATCTACTTCGGCATATTCAAAATCTTCTTTTTCAGCAAGCGCCAAAACCTGTGCACCATCGTCGGCCGACAGGAATTCCCCCCGGTTGTTCAATAGCTTCAAAGCATTCCACTGCTTCGGATTGTGGCTCGCCGTCAAGATAATACCTCCGTCCGCTTTCTCGGCAGTCACGGCGATCTCCGTCGTCGGCGTAGTAGCCAGTCCGATATTGATCACATCATGCCCTAATCCCGACAGCGTCGCAGAAACCAGCTTGGCATACATATCGCCCGATATACGGGCGTCACGTCCCAGCACGATACGTGCTTTCGTTTTCCCGGCTCCGATTTTCAGCCAGGTAGCATAAGCAGATACAAACTTTACAATGTCCAGCGGAGTAAGGTTATCACCGGGACGGCCTCCTACTGTTCCGCGAATACCGGAAATAGATTTTATAAGAGTCATTTGATTCAGATTATATGATTAATTTTTAACTGCATATTTCACTCTCCACGACCCTTCAAATGTAAAAATTAAATTTAGAATACACAAGAATATTAAAAAAATAACAAAGCCTCCCTGTTTCAAACAAAAAAAGCTGTAATCCACCTACTTAGGTTTCATACAGCCTTTCGATTCTTCGAATTAAATAAGAGCCTGATAAGCCTCTGCGCTTAACAATTCATCGAGTTCCGCAGCATTCGCTACCTTAACCTTTACAATCCAGCCGGCTCCGTACGGATCTTTATTCACCAATTCCGGCTCGTCTTCCAATGCGGAATTGAACTCCAGCACCTCACCGCCAACAGGCAAATAAAGGTCTGAAACTGTCTTAACAGCTTCGATCGTTCCGAAAGTGTCTCCCGCATCCAGATCGTCTCCCACGGTTTCACACTCAACGAAAACAATATCCCCTAACTGGCTCTGCGCATAATCGGTAATCCCTACTACGGCTTCATCACCCTCCACACGAATCCATTCGTGCTCTTTAGTGTACTTTAATTCTGCTGGTACATTCATATCTCTAAAATTGATTAAATAATTTTTAATATCGCTTACCGAGGTCAAAGTTAATTAAAAAGTTAAATCGGCATATTTTTCCGGTCAAATATTTTTCCAAACAGACCTCTCTTCCTTCCTCACACGACAACTCATTATTTCTAACCCACTTACATTTTACACCCTCCCTGTATATCCTATCGAAAAATTTTAAACACTCATTTTTTTGCAACAAAACATTTGCAGGTTCAAAAAAACATTCTACATTTGCACTCGCAATTGAGAACAACGACGGTCGTTCGATGCAAACAAACATTTTGGTGTGGTAGTTCAGCTGGTTAGAATACATGCCTGTCACGCATGGGGTCGCGGGTTCGAGTCCCGTCCGCACCGCGCAAGAAAAAGCTCTGATTCTGTAGAGAGTCAGAGTTTTTTTATAATAAAGTTGAATATATTTTTTAGGAGTGGTTATTTGATTTTCTGTTCCTTTTGTGGTAATGGTTTGCAAAACTCTTTGTTGACAACCCTATCTCTCATTAATTTCATATTGGTGAAATTTCTACTTATATTTTGAACAATTTCCAGATAATTGTCCGATCCATTAGCCTTTTGGTAGTAGAGAGGTTTTATAGATATACAATTTTTGTGTTCGAATAATGTGTTAAGTAATGTTCGGTCTGAATTTCCGCAAGAGTGCCCCATGATATATACTTGGTATGGGGTATGTTCGATAAACTCAAGGAGTTTCCGGTAACGGTCAGATTCTAAGTATCGTATTGATTTGATGTTTTTTAAAAAAGTATTATCGTTAAGTTTGAGTAGATCTTTATAATCGTCATCTAATTCATCTCCGTAGCCGAAAATTATACTTTGAGGATGTGTTAGTTCTCCGTGAATGTGATTTATAATGAAATTTGAAGTCGTGCTAGTGTTGATATCTGCAGTTTTTGTATAGTTGAAATTCAAGAGCATTATTTGACTTGGTTTACATTCATTCAGTTTTATATCTTGCGACTCTTTATAAAACTTAGAAGCCCCTTCGATAGAAATGTCTTTTGCATCAAAAGGTTCGGTAATTATATTTTCTATTTCAGGATAAATATTATTGTTATTATTTAATTGATTATTTTGAATTTCGACTAAGTATTCTATTAGCAATGATTTGATGAGTTCTAATTCGCTATTTAATTTTTCAGGAGTATCGTATCCTTGGGGACATTCATTTTGAGCAAATGATCTCAAAATGTTGTAAAATTCGTTTTCTATATCCACCCATCCTTTAGTGTCGATGGACCGACACACTTTTTCCATAAAAGGAGTCTGTTTAACTATATAATAATTAGGTTTATTTTTTATACAATCGATAACATTTTTTCCTTTTGGCGGATTTAAAATTGATATTTCCCTCTGAATAAAATTATTCCATTTAAAAAGCTCGTCTCTTAACGTGAACGAGCACAATTCGTCGGATTCCGTATTTTTGAAGCTTTTTCTTAATGTCTTAAACCATCGTTCCCAATACCAATCGATAAAATCTTTGTATCTGGTCGGAAGTCCGTGTGCTAAATCAAAACCATTGCCTATGAGGATTATTCTGTTCATCATTGTTCACGTTATTATTGCGTTTATTGAATCGGAGGTAGTCCCAGTTCTTCTAAAAAACGATTATGTTTGGCTTTGGCAATCTTAATATCTTCTTCTATTTTTTTAGTTGTTTGTGAACTTCAGCCAAGTTAACGGGGATTTCTTCTTTGGCTATATTTACGTAACGAGATATATTCAGATTATAGTCATTATCAATGATCTCACACATAGAGACAGAACGAGAGTAACGTTCTGTTTCTTTTCTGTATTGGTAAGTTTCTACAATTCCATATCTATTTGAGTCCATGTTTGTCAGCCATTTTTTTGTTTTGGGGGGTATACATTAGTTTTATCTTTGTTTACAAAGATATAAAATGCTGCGTTATATAATAAGTAGAGAATAAGAAAAACTCTTTCTTTTTGTTCGGAATTACTCAAATAATAATTTATTATATTAGCGCTGTTGAGTAGTAAGACAAAAATATACACTCGAAAAAACTCTCTAATATGATCTGTGTAAAATCGGATAGTTTCTAATTTTTTCGATAAGAAATTATATATTCTGAATATTTTCAGACATGTATTCGGTAATGAGTAGGATAATATAGTTAATGTTTTATAATTATCTTTTGGCTTTTCTTAATTAACGGTTACCTTTTAGTTATTATATTTGTAGTATGACAGATAGGTTAGGAGGGCAATGTATTATGAAAAAGTTTATTCTTGTTTTTTTATGGGTAATCGGGGGGATATGCACAGTTTTCTCTCAGGGGATTACGAAAAATGAGGTTGTTGCTATGCGGGACAAAACGGCGAAACCGCGTACGGCTTTGGTTGAAGCTGATGAGAATTTGAAGAATGCGATACAAGAAGAGAATAATCCTTTGATAGCAAAGTATCTGCTCGAATATGTGCATTATCAGTTACTGATTTCACAAGATAGTTTTCCTTCGTTGATACGGTTTGCCGAACATTTGAGGGAGTCTTCTACCGATTCGGTGCAACGTGCTGTGCTCAGCTCTATTGAGGCTCAGATGATCTTTGATTATTATGAGGATACTCGGGGGATATTGGAGAATGGTGTTCCGACAGATGTAGCTCCCGATCTTGCGAAGATCGATGAATGGGATAGAGCAGCTTTTGTAAGAAAGATATCCGATCTGTTGCAGTCTTCCGTCAAACCGGCAGAAATTTTACATAAAACTTCTACTCAGATTTATAAGGAAGCTCTGGATACCGATAAAGATTGGGAAATATTGACCCCAACCATGCTCGACTTTTTGGCGTACCGTGCAATAGATATATATGAGGGATTATTGTCGAATTCGGTGCTTCCTCTTATTCTTGAAGAGCCTTTGTTGAAAGAATTGAATATGCCGGCGGCGGATTTTGTGAACTATCCGTATTTCCCTGAGAAATATCAGTTGAGACATCAGGTAATTGCCGTGTATCAGTTGTTGTTGAGATTTTCCGATCCGGAATCACCTTCTTACCTTATAGCTGATTTGAAACGGTTGGCGTTTTTACAAGATAACAACTCCGGGGTTGAATACCCTCAAAAATTAGAGAATCTGCTGAATGTTTATAAGGATAGTCCTTATTCGGTAGAAATAGCGATAGATTTATTGGATTATTATAGTCGGATATGGAATACATCTCCCGAAACCAAAGCCTATCTGGTAAAGTTATCTGATCGGTTGATTTCCCGTTTCCCGGAATATCCCCGTTTGGATTGTCTTAAATCTGAACGAGATCAATTGACGGCGTATAGCTTCAATCTGAATATGGGTCAGGTTTTATATCCGGGAGAACCGCATACACTCTCTTTTGAGTATAAGAATATCAAGCAACTTTATTTGACGTTGTATCGTACGGAGGGTAATGACAGCATACTGCAATTTGCAGATACTTTGCATTTGAGTGATACGTTGAGTTTGGCAGATCGTACCGGGAAATGTGTTCTTCCGGCACTGAATAACGGAGAGTATTTCTTGAGATTTTTTTCGGAAGAGAAAGCTGATCTTGGAAAAATCGGTTTTTATGTTTCCCGCATCTACGCGGCGACTTTAGCTCCGACAGAAAAAGAAACGCTCGTTATCTTGACTGATTCTAAAAGCGGAAAACCGTTATCCGGGATTCCGGTAAAATTGTTTCGTTCAGATTCTGAGGATTCTTATGTGAATACGGTAAAGGCAGATCGTTTGGGTTTGGTTCGTTTGGGTGAGAAAGATACGGTAATGTATTTTAAACCCGAAATGAAGAATGATGTTTATTATCCGCTTCAGAACTTGAGATACGGATATTGGAACGGTGATGCGGATACGGAACGTGAAATGATTTCTCTCTTTACCGACCGTTCTGTTTATCGTCCCGGACAGACACTTTATTTTTCCGGAATTGATTATCGGGTGGGAGAAAAAGTCGGGACAGTCGTGCCTGACGGACGTTATACAGTCGTTCTTTCGGCTCAAGGTAAAGATATTGCTCGTTGTACGGTTCAAGGCGACTCGTTCGGTTCGTTTACCGGATCTTTCGTGCTTCCCTCGGATATGGTAAACGGATATTGCCGGATTAGGGTAGAAGGTCGTAACGAAAGTTTATCTGTACAAGTGTCGGAATATAAAAGACCCACTTTCCGTATTTTATTCGAGCCGGTAAAAGATGCCGTATCTTTAGGGCAGGTGGTCTCGGTTAACGGCAAAGTCATCAGCTTTTCGGGAGTTCCTGTTTCGGGAGCGGATGTTTCTTATACGGTGCAACGTCTTGCGAACAGTTGGTGGAGAAATAAGGGTGAACAGATAGCTCAAGGGGAATTGTTTACAGGAGAAGACGGTGAGTTTACTCTCCGATTTGTTGCTCGGAAAAGCGATAAGGATGCGTTGAAAACCGGAACTTTTTATCGATTCAGGATTGATGTAAATGTAACATCTGCTAATGGTGAAACGCAATCTCAATCTTATTGGGTGACGGTGGGAGAAAGTCCGTTGTCGGTGCAGATGGAAGTTCCCGAAATGATTGACAAGAATGCGCCCAATCCGGTCAAGTTCAGGATAACGAATATGGCAGGGATGCCGGTTTCGGTAAAATGTAAGTATATATTATATTCGATGTATGGTTTGGAAAATCCTATATCGAAGCATGATATTATAAGTGCCGATTCGTTGAAAGTGCGGATGCAGGTAGAAGAAAAGAGTTTCGTGTCGGATAATATTCCTGCTTTGGGAAGTTGGAAAAAATTGCCTTCGGGCATATACCGTCTTGTACTTCAGGTGACGGATACTAATGGAAACTTGGTTATCAGAAATGCCGATTTTGCTTTATATAGTATGCAAGATAAAAAGCCTCCGATAAAAACGTATGAATGGGTTCCTGAAGATTTGTATCAAGTTTCGGACGGAGAGTCTGTCGATGTCATATACGGGACTTCTATCAAGCAGGCATACGTTTTGTATAATTTATATGATGGATTTCGGTTGGTAGACTCCCGGAGAGTAAAAATATCGGATAAAAATTACCGATTCCCTGTTTTATATAAACCGGAATATGGTGATCGTCTTAAGCTTTTCGTATCTTTTATAAAAGAAGGATGTTCTTATAACTCTGTGATAAATATACATCGGAAAAAGCCGGATATGAAATTGTCGATAACGACTTCTACTTTCCGGGACAGAACAGTTCCGGGCAGTCAAGAGTCTTGGAGCTTTACAGTGAAGGATGCATCGGGGAAGCCTGCTTCGGCACGCTTTATGACCGAGATGTTCGATGCTTCTTTAAATGAGATAATGCCTCATGATTGGAGTTTCAGACCGGTATATAATCCGATAGATTATGGCCTGTTTTTGCGGGATATAGGCGGGC
>OGOU01001577.1_pt1 | contig 17370 bp, 20 predicted proteins | sample 1552721 | NCBI WGS metagenome assembly OGOU01 (sample SAMEA2580176, study PRJEB22360) | human gut metagenome | biome: human gut; feature: human-associated habitat; material: faeces | place: Denmark | collected 2008/2010
CCGGCAACAACTTTTACGCACCTGGATGCTACCACCGTACTGAGCCGTAAGATTACCGAACTGGGTATCTATCCGGCAGTCGACCCGCTGGAATCGACATCCCGTATCCTCGACCCGCTGGTCGTAGGCAAGGAACATTACGAAACGGCACAGCGTGTGAAACAGATACTCCAGCGTAACAAGGAGTTGCAGGATATTATCTCTATCCTGGGTATGGAGGAACTTTCGGACGAGGACCGCCAGACGGTTAACCGCGCCCGCCGTGTACAACGTTTCCTGTCGCAGCCTTTCGCCGTGGCGGAACAATTCACCGGCGTACCGGGCGTAATGGTCTCTATCGAAGACACCATCCGCGGATTCAATATGATCATGGACGGTGAAACCGACGATATCCCTGAACAGGCCTTCCTGAATGTAGGAACGATTGAAGATGTGATTGAAAAAGGAAAGAAACTGGCAGAACAAGCAAATTAAAAACGTATGGAACTGGAAATCATATCCCCTGGTGGTGTTTTATTCAAAGGAGAGACAGATTATGTATCCTTTCCGGGTACGGCAGGCTCGTTCGACGTCCTGCCCCATCACGCTCCGATGATCGCAGCCCTGGAAGAAGGCGTTATCCGGTACCAGACAGATGAAAAGAAAGAACAAGAAATAAAAATACAGAGCGGATTCGTCGAGATAAAAGACGATATCCTGTCCGTATGCATCGAATAAAAAAATACGATCATGAGCGGTAGATTAAGAATGAAGCTAATGGGCTTGACTACCTTTATTAATGTAGTTATCGGCGTCTCCCTGGGAGGCTTGTTATACACCATCTGGCCTTCGCATTATTTTGAGTGGTATCCGTCGATACCGGTGTTTTACTGGTTAAGCAGTATGTTAATGATCTATTTTCTGGATCATGTCAAACGGAAACACGGAGACGTCACAGTTGTTACTTATATGGTAGTCCGCCTCTGCAAATTCACGCTCGCACTGGTTTTCCTGTGGCTTTATGCCGCTTTGGTCGGACAGAACCTGAAAGCCTTCGGCTTCACGATGATGTTGTTCTATTTCATTTATCTTGTACTGGAAACATATACATTGTATCTGTTTGAGAAAAAGAGAATGATTAGTGAGAAAAAAGAAAAAGATGAACAGAATAAAAAATAACGGCCTGTTTTGGTTTACTTTCTTGTTACTGGTTTGCATCAGCTTTCCGGTAAGCGCCTCCACGGATGCGAAACAAGGTGAGGTAGATGTGCAGGATATCGTATTCTCACACATCAAGGATGCCTACACCTGGCACATCACGGAGTGGAACGGGAAAGAGATTTCCATACCGCTGCCCGTCCTGCTGAAAAGCGAAGAACGCGGATGGGACTTGTTCCTCTCCTCACACCTGCATCATGGTAATGTGCATCATAACTATTACATCGCCAAGGAAGGGAAACATGCCGGAAAGGTGGTAGAGAAAAACAGCAGAGGCGAAGAAGTAAAACCCTGGGACTTGTCGCTTACCAAAAACGTATGTGGCCTGCTTCTCAGTTGCGGCTTACTGCTTTTCATCGTGCTGCGTACCGCCCGTTGGTATAAAAAGCATCCGTATGAAGCCCCCGGAGGATTTACCGGATTGATGGAGATGGCGGTCATGTTCATACATGACGGCGTAGTGAAGGAAGGAATCGGCAAAGAATATAAGCCTTTCTCTTCTTATCTGCTGACGGTCTTCTTCTTCATCCTGATAAACAACCTGATCGGTATTATTCCGATTTTCCCGGGAGGAGCCAATATCACCGGTAATATCACCATTACCGCCGTGCTCGCTTTATGTACGTTCCTGGCAGTGAACCTGTTCGCTACCAAGGAATACTGGAAGGAGATATTCTGGCCCAATGCCCCTATCTTCCTGAAGTTACCGTTGCCGATCATGCCCTTCGTGGAATTTTTCGGCATACTCACCAAGCCGTTCGCCCTGATGATCCGTCTGTTTGCCAATATCATGGCCGGACATACAATCATTCTGGCGTTGACTTGCCTGATATTCATCACCGCCTCGATGGGAACAGCCATAAACGGCACGATGACAATCGTATCCGTATTGTTCACCGTGTTTATGAACTGCCTCGAACTGTTGGTGGCATGCCTTCAGGCCTATATATTCACCCTGTTGTCGGCCAACTATATCGGATTGGCCAAAGTACGGGAATGAACAAACATATTTATTAATAATAAGATTACTAATTTTAAAGATTGAGAGTTATGTTATCAGCAATTTTATTACAAGCAGCAGCCGGTGCAGGCATCGCTAAACTTGGAGCAACAGTAGGAGCAGGATTAGCTGCTATCGGTGCAGGTATAGGTATCGGATTGATCGGTAAAGGTGCCGTCGAAGGTATCAGCCGCCAACCGTCGGCAGCCGGTGACATCCGTACGTCCATGCTTATCATGGGTGCCTTGGTAGAAGGTGTTGCCCTGTTTGCGATCGTAGTATGTTTCTTAGGATTGTTCCAATAAATAAAAGTAAACTATGTCATTGCTCACACCAGACGCAGGGCTTTTATTCTGGATGATCCTTTCTTTCGGAATCGTCTTTGTTATTCTTTCCAAATATGGTTTCCCGGTAATCATCAAAGCCGTGGAACAACGGAAAGAATACATCGATCATTCCCTCGAATCGGCCCGCCAGGCAAACGAACAACTTGCCGGCATCCAGGCCGAAAGCGAAAAGATTCTTGCCCAGGCAAGAGAGCAGCAGAATGAGATTCTGAAACAAGCCCTGGCCGAAAAAGAACAGATTATCAGCGCAGCCCGGCAAAAGGCATCCGCTGAGGCACATCTGCAACTGGAGGAAGCGACACGCCGGATAGGGGAAGAAAAGGACAAAGCCATCCGCGAAGTCCGCACCGAAATCGCCGACCTGTCAGTCGCCATTGCAGAGAAAGTGATGAAAGAGAAAATCAGCCGTACCGATGAACAGGAAAAGATCATCAACGGGCTGCTCGACAATGTTTCGTTTAGTAAATCATAAGATATGGACGTAGGTACAATCTCTTCCCGGTACGTCAAAGCACTCTTTTCGCTGGCTAAAGACAAGCAGCAGGAGGACCGGGTATATGATGACATGAAGATGCTGACCATCAGTTTCGAGCAGGAGCCGGGACTGAAAGCGGTGCTCGACAACCCCATCTTTCCCCTGGAGGAGAAAGTAAAGTTGCTGACTACCGCCGCCGGCCTGGAAGTATGCGAGTTGTTCACCCGTTTTATCCGCCTGGTACTTCAGCACAAGAGAGAGAGCTTGTTACCGCTAATGGCATATATTTATATCCATATGTACCGGAAAGACAAAAAGATCACCCGTGTGTTGTTCAAGACGCCGGCTCCGGTAGATGAAGCGACACAGGAACATTTAAAGAAACGGCTGAAGGAAGAAACCGGCAACACCATCGAATTCATGGGAGTGATCAAGCCGGAACTGATCGGTGGCTTCGTGCTCCGTATCGGTAATACCCGGATAGATGCCAGTTACGCCCGGCAACTGCGGGAAATCAGAAATCAGCTAATCGAAAAAAATTAAAAAAGAAAAACGTATGACAGACCAGATAAAAGTAAGTGAAGTTTCCGCCATTTTACGCGAACAACTGGAAGGTATCAACACCACGATCCATCTGGAAGAGGTGGGCACTGTGCTTCAGGTCAGTGACGGTGTGGCACGTATCTACGGGCTGGACAATGCCGAAGCCAACGAATTGTTGCAATTCGACAACGGAATGGAAGCCATCGTGATGAACCTGGAAGAAGATAACGTAGGTGCCGTATTGCTCGGACCGACCGACCAGGTAAAAGAGGGCGACACGGTGAAACGTACACGTCGCATCGCTTCCATCAACGTAAGCGAAAACATGATCGGTCGTGTAATCGATCCGCTGGGTAACCCGATCGACGGTAAAGGCGAGATTGTCGGAAAGAAATGCCAGATGCCGCTGGAACGAAAAGCTCCGGGCGTTATTTACCGCCAGCCGGTAAACGAACCTTTACAGACTGGTATCAAAGCCGTAGATGCCATGATCCCTATCGGACGCGGGCAACGTGAATTGATTATCGGTGACCGTCAGACTGGTAAAACTTCTATTGCAACGGATACGATTCTTAACCAGAAAGGAAAAGGAGTTATCTGTATTTACGTTGCGATTGGACAGAAGGCATCCAGCGTTGCCAAGATTGTAAATACCTTAGAGAAATATGACGCAATGGATTATTCTATCGTTTTATCCTCTACAGCAAGTGAACCTGCATCCCTGCAGTATATTGCACCATATGCAGGTACAGCGTTAGCAGAATATTTCATGCATCAGGGAAAAGATGTGTTAATCGTATATGATGACTTATCCAAACATGCGGTAGCATACCGTGCGATTTCCCTGCTGTTAGAGCGTTCTCCTGGACGTGAGGCTTATCCTGGAGATGTATTCTACTTACATTCCAGATTATTAGAGCGGTCCAGCCGTCTTAGTGATAAGCTTGGTGGAGGTTCTATCACAGCGCTTCCAATCATTGAGACACAGGCCGGTGACGTATCTGCTTACATTCCTACAAACGTAATTTCTATTACAGATGGACAGATATTCTTAGAGAGTAATCTTTTCTTCGAAGGTATGCGTCCGGCGGTAAACGTTGGTTTATCCGTATCCCGTGTAGGTGGAGCAGCACAGACAAAAGCAATGAAGAAGGCATGCGGAAGTATTCGTATTGACCTGGCACAGTATCGAGAGATGGAGGTATTTACCCAGTTCTCATCAGACCTTGATGATGCAACAAAGGCACAGTTAGCACATGGACGTGCAATCATGGAACTGTTAAAACAGCCATTATGCCATCCATTATCCTTACATGAGCAGGTAATTACATTATGTCTTGCAAACAATGGTATCTTTGATATCGTTATGCCAAAAGAAGTAAAGAAATATCAAAAAGATATTCTTTCTTATCTTGATCTCAAACATCCTGAAATCGGAAAAGAAATTGAGAAAAAGAAAGATTTAACTGATGAATTGATTGCAAAGATTATAGAAGCAGCAAAGGAATACACTGATAAATAACAGGCAGGTGTTGGTATGGCAAGTGCAAAAGAAATTCAGGACAGGATGCGAAGTATCAAAGATACATTGAAAATTACAAATGCAATGTATATGATTTCTTCCTCCAAACTGAAAAAATCAAAAAAAATGTTAGCGGACACAGAGCCGTATTTCTATACCCTTCAGTCTGAAATGAGCCGAATTTTAAGACATCTTCCAGATATGAACAGCATTTATTTTAAGACAAATGCAGAAATTCCGGAAAGAAAAAGAAAAGCCGGTTATATCGTCATTACAGCAGATAAGGGACTGGCTGGTTCTTATAATCATAATATTTTAAAACTTGCAGAAGAAGAACTTGAAAAAAGAGATGATTATAAACTGTTTGTTCTCGGTGAATTAGGACGGCATTATTTTGAACAGAAAGGAATTAATATTGATAAACAGTTCCATTTCGTTGTTCAGGATCCATCTTTAAGCCGTGCCAGAAGAATTGCCGAGGATTTATTAAAGCTTTACCATGAAAATCAACTTGATGAACTTTACATTATATATACAACCATGGTAAATGCAATGCAGGAGGAGGCACAGGTTGCCCAGCTCCTGCCACTGAAAAAAACAGACTTTAAGATTCCAGTTCCGATTGATATCCCATTAGAGGGACTTGCATTAAAACCTTCTGCTGAAGAGGTTATGGACCACATCGTTCCAAACTATGTAGTAGGTTTTGTGTATGGTGCGTTAGTAGAAGCATTTTCCTGTGAGCAGAATGCCAGAATGATGGCAATGGAAGGTGCGACAAACAGTGCGAAACAAATGTTAAAAGAACTGGATATTGAATATAACAGAGCCAGACAGGCTGCGATCACGCAGGAGATTACGGAGGTAATAGCCGGAGCGAAGTCGCAGAAGAAAAAGAAGAAATAAAAAGCGGAAATAATATAAGGAGGCTTTTTTGATGAAAACAGGAAAAATTATTCAGGTTCTTGGACCTGTAGTCGATGTTGAATTTGAAAATCAAGAATTGCCTGCAATCAGAGATGCTCTCGAAGTACAAAATGGAGATAAAAAATGTGTGATGGAGGTTGCACAGCATATTGGTAATCACGTTGTAAGATGTATTATGCTGGCAGCCAGTGAAGGTCTTCACAGAGATATGGAAGTTACTGCTGAGGGAAGCGGTATCAAAGTACCTGTTGGAGAGAAAACATTAGGCCGTCTCTTTAACGTACTTGGTGAGACAATCGATGACGGAGAGCCTATCAAAGACGCTCCAAAGATGGTAATTCACAGAGAACCTCCGACATTCGAAGAACAGAACCCGGCAGTAGAGATTCTTGAAACCGGAATTAAAGTTATCGACCTTCTTGCGCCATATGCAAAAGGTGGTAAGATTGGTCTGTTCGGCGGTGCCGGTGTAGGTAAGACCGTACTGATTCAGGAGTTGATCAGTAATATCGCAACAGAACATGGCGGATATTCTATCTTTACCGGTGTAGGAGAGCGTTCCAGAGAGGGTAATGACCTTTGGACAGAAATGGGAGAATCCGGAGTTCTTGCGAAGACAGCCTTAGTGTTTGGACAGATGAACGAGCCACCTGGAGCCCGTATGAGAGTAGCAGAAACCGGACTGACTATGGCAGAATATTTCAGAGATGAAAAGAAACAGGACGTGTTATTATTCATTGATAACATTTTCCGTTTTACACAGGCAGGTTCCGAGGTATCCGCCTTACTTGGACGTATGCCTTCCGCCGTTGGTTATCAGCCAACATTAGCAACAGAGATGGGTGAATTACAGGAGCGAATCGCTTCTACAAAGAACGGTTCCGTAACAAGTGTACAGGCAGTATATGTACCAGCCGACGACTTAACTGACCCTGCACCAGCAACAACATTTGCTCACTTGGATGCAACAACTGTACTTTCAAGAAAGATTGTAGAACAGGGTATTTATCCTGCCGTTGACCCACTCGAATCCTCATCCCGTATCCTTGAGGCCGATATCGTAGGAGAAGAACACTACGAAGTAGCCAGAAAGGTACAGGAAGCATTACAGAAATACAAAGAATTACAGGATATCATCGCTATTCTTGGTATGGAAGAATTATCTGACGAAGATAAGACAGTCGTATTCAGAGCAAGAAAGATTCAGAAATTCCTTTCCCAGCCATTCCATGTAGCAGAGAACTTTACCGGTATCAAAGGTGTTTATGTACCAGTAAAAGAAACCATTCGTGGATTTAAGGCAATCCTTGATGGTGAGATGGACGAATATCCGGAAAATGCATTCTTCAATGTCGGAACAATCGAGGATGTAAAGAAAAAAGCTGAGGAAATGAAAGCAGCAAACTAGGAGGGGTAGATATGGCTTCAAATACATTTAGTTTAAAAATCATATCCGCCAACCGTGTATTTTTTACAGGAAGATGCCAGTCTGTTATCGTTCCGGGATATGACGGACAAAAAGAAGTACTGGCACATCATGAAAACATGGTTATTGCTGTCAATGAAGGAGAGATGCGTTTCCTTCCAGAAGGGGAAGAGGAATGGCAGTATGCTGTAGTCGGCATCGGTTTTATCGAAATTGTTAATAACCGTGTCACTCTTTTAGTAGAAAGTGTCGAACGCCCAGAGGAAATCGATATCGCAAGAGCACAGGAAGCAAAGGAGAGAGCTTTGGAAAAAATACGTCAGAAACAGAGTATTCAGGAGTATTATCATACACAGGCTTCCCTTTCTCGTGCGATGGCGAGACTTCGAGTTGGTCATAGACAGAAACATGTTTAGGATGCTTTAGAAAGCTGACGAAAGACAGACGAAAATCGAATAAAGTTCATATATCGGTGCGATAATTCGCTTCGTTGGTATGTAAGAGAAAAAGATTAAAAGCAAAAAAGAGGTTTGTATACTCTTGTGCTGAACATTCCATTCTGCCTCAAAAAGCAGAAACTTCGGAGAAAGCAGTCCGAAGTTTCCAGAGTCAGAATTCCATAGCACAAAGGCATAAAACCTCTTTTTTGCTTTTAATCTTTTTCTATTTATAAGTATTGAGCGAATCATCTGCGTAGAGAGTTGGGTTCGATTTTCTGTGTATTTTAAAGTATTTCTGGTTATGTTGGGTTATACAGAACCACTCCTTCTTAAAATAAAGTTTACAAAATTCTTGACAGGATATAGAAAAATAGATATTGTAGAAATGTAATGCTGAATAGGATGATATTTTAGATATTCATAGAGGGGTGGTTGCAAAATGAAAAGAAGGTATAGTTGTATTGCGATAATTTTAATAATGTGTATTTTATCAGCCTGTCATAATAAAAAAGAGGAAAGTGTTTCTACATCCGTAAATGATACAGGTGTTACTACAGAAGCCTCAAATGATATTTCGGATGAAACTAGAAAATTGTTAGAACTTGGAGAATATGATAATATAGAATTAAAAGGGGATGAAAGGGATGCTGTTTCTATAGTAAAAAATAATCAGAGATTTCTTTTTCCAGAGTGTAAGGTGATTTCTATAACATATACTACTTTTTCTGAAGATGATACTTTTCTGTCTTTAAATAAAAAAGAGGTTCTTGAATTGATAGATTTGATTGAGGAAAGTCCTATTTTAAAAGATGGCGATTCACTCAGTAACTATGGTGTTAAAGAGAATACGCAGGAAAAATATGCAAAAATCTGTATTGTCTATAAAAATAATCATGGAGAAGTACAGAATGTGTGGCTGAATACTTTTAAAGGAGACGTATTACATTTTTGCGATTCTTCAGGAGAAGATTATCGAATAGGGCCGAATAAGAAACTTGTAAAATTTATTACGAAGCATACTGGATATAGAGTATTATCTACGGTAGATTTTGATAAGATTGAGAGAATCGTAGTAAAATACAATAATGAGGAATATCAGCTTTCTGCAAAGAAAACAGAACAGTTTATAAAGGCAGTTAAAAAACTTGATAAAAGACAAGACGAGTTCCACGATTACAATCTTACAGCACTGGCTTACACATCAGATGGGGATGTGTATCATATTAAAGCAGGACTAGGAGAATATTCCGAGAACGATATTGCTATAGAGGGAGCGTGTTATGAAGGAACAGAAAATGTAGTACGGTTACTGGAAAAATAGCTTCTATAGTGATTTTACAGAATACTATCAAAATCTTAATACTTCAAGGCATAGAAATAAAACAGACCGTTAGATTTGACATTCATTTTGATATGAGTTGTCAAACCTAGCGGTCTACTTTTAATACTATTAACTTATTCTATTTCTTATTTCTTACAGAAAAACGTCAGTGATTTCTGTTTTGTCAGATTATCTTTATTCTTTGCTCACAAGCTGTTCACAAATCTACAGTATGATAAAACCATCAAAAACAACAACAGATTTTTGATAGATTTTTTCATACTTTCCTCTCTTTTGAAGCCGGCGTTATGTCGGTTTCTTTTTTATCTATTAAATTGAAGCTTACTCATTCTCTATAATTTCTCGTACCTCCTCGGCTGTCATATCTAATATATCACTTATCTGCTCTGCTTCATATCCTTTTCGGGACATCTTAATTATAGTCTCGGCAATTCCTTCTTGTTTTCCAATAGTAATTCCTTCTTGTTTTCCAATGGCGATTCCATTCTCAGTACCTTCCACATATGCCTGTTCTTTTATTCCCTGACTCAGATTACACATATCATTCACATCCTTTCTAATGTCACTTTCCAATGGAATATCAAATTCGTTTCCTATAATATCAAACTTCTCATCTACATTTAATTTTGCGGATAATAACGCTCCCAGTAAACGATGAAGTTCATATCGTTCCTCTTTTTCTGGAAGGTTTTCTGCTAAACCTATTAAGACAATATTTGCAAGGTCTATGTCACCTTTCCACTGATAAGTACCGACTACACTTTCCTGTGTAAAATGAATATAATTCATACAGTTTTGCGACATATTCATACAAATCCATATGGAATATACTCGTTTTATATCATTATAATTGGAATTTACAAATTCTCTACCCTTCTGTGAAGAAATCATCCTGCTGACATAGAATACTGCTCTATTTATTATATCATATGCCGATGGTTCTGCTTTCTGTGCTTCTATATTCACAATAACCTGTGATAAACCGTCTTTCATCCGCACATAGAATATAATATCAAATCGTACCAGCCCTTCATTAAGTTCGCTGTTTTCTGTATTTAATCCAATTACTTTTTCTCCGTCTTGTTCTTTTTCTACATTTGTGCTTCCTGCATCTACTGGAACTGTGCTAATATATGGTTCTCCTTCAATATACTGCACGACATCTTTAGGGTTCATTCCTTTAAATTCATCAATCGTCTTTACAAGTATATGTGCAAGTATAATTTTATGCCCCAGTAGATTCTTTGCCTTTTCATCATATTGTGCATCTTTATCGGTCGCTGATATTGATTTCTTAATATCTTTGTCCACAGATACGCTCCTTTCTACTACAATGAAAATATCTTATTTTGTCATTTTCATTATAGCTCATGCTATATCTTTATAGCAAATACTTTTTCTTTTTATTTACCAAGATTTTCCTTTTGTAGATATTTTTTTGTATAGTTTCGCAAATGGAGAATGATTACTTTCATTTTTTGAGTAATCTGACAAAAAATATACGGTGGGCGCAGTAATATTTACTTGGAATAAAACAAATTTCTCCGGGATTAAATAGTAATTTTTCCTCCAGCCAATTCCAGCTCTCCAAGAAAGAAGATATCCTATATTTGTGACCTTAGAGCGAGGATTGAATGTGAGCCATTAAGCGAATGTTCAACCCGCAGTGATAGAGCCACAAATATAGGATATCTTCTTTCTTGGAGAGCGTTAGTTTTGCCTGTGGCAAATTCTATTTAATGCAAAGGACTTTACCTGTTATGAAATCAAGTATATAATACAAAAAAGTACAGTTGGAATTTTGATTTCCTCGTAAAATCAGATATACAAAATCAGACAGAAAAAACAGGGAGAAAAATACAATGAAATGGATGATTGCATCAGATATACATGGTTCTGCATTTTACTGTGAGAAGATGCTTAAGGCATTTGAAAGAGAACAGGCAGATAAATTACTTTTGTTAGGGGATATCCTCTATCATGGACCACGAAATGATTTGCCGAAAGGATATGCGCCCAAAAAAGTAATAGAGCTGCTTAACAACATAAAAGAAAAGATTCTCTGTGTTCGTGGAAACTGCGATGCGGAAGTGGACCAGATGGTATTAGAATTCCCGATTATGGCAGACTATGCGATGATCACAGAGGGAGATTTGAATATCTTTGTGACACATGGTCATCATTTTAATGAAAAGAAGCTGCCGCCGATGTTTGAAAAGACACAGGAGGGGTTGATATTATTGCATGGGCATACCCACGTTCCAGTATGCAGAGTACATGAAAGTTATACTTACATGAATCCAGGCTCTGTATCTATTCCAAAGGAAAATTCGGAACACAGTTATATGATACTGGAGAATGGAGCGTTCTGGTGGAAGACATTAGACGGTGAGACATACCTTAATTTTAAAGGAAGTAAGCCGGAAAGAGGGTATTGCAGAGAGGAGTATAGATAGTATATCAGATGTGAGATGACTCCAGCATCTCACAGCAAGAATGCCGGGGCATTCTTGAATCTTGAGATATTAATACAGAACAGGAGGTGTGCTATGAAAAGAACGGATCAATATCTTTATCTTGCGAATGGAAGACTGCATCGGTCGTTATTTGGTGCAATCAATGAAAAAGGAGAAGTTAAGATTGTAAAAGATAATCAGGTGTTAACTAGGATGAATGAGAAGCAAGCGAAAGCGTTAGGGAATATAGCAAGAAAGATTAAAGAATTGGACAATCAAAAATCAATATCTGCTGTATATCTTTATGGAAGTGTTGCCAGAGGGTCTGCACATGGAATGAGTGATTTGGATATTTTTATTGTATTAAACGATAATGATTTAACGCCAGAAGAGTGTAGAAAGTTTCGTATAGAAAATAGCTCGTTTAACGATATAGATATAGATATTCACTTTGAAAATAGGAATATTTTTTTGAAATCAAATAGCACATACCATACAAATATAAAAAAGGAGGGATTAGAATTATGGACAGCATGACTTATTTAGATTTTGCAGAAAATGATTATAAATATTTTATGCATAGTTATGAATCAGGATATGTAGCCAATAATATGGCTGCGAATGCACAGAATACTGCCGAGAAGTATTTAAAACACCTGATAGACCAATATGACCATGATGAGCAAAGACTTGATTTGCGAACGAGAACTTTACGAACACATAACTTATCTCAGTTGATGAATTATTTATCTAACGAAATGGGTATGGAGATTCCGCTGAGAGTAAAACGTGATATCAATGCTTTAAATAACTATTATTTTAATGCAAGATATCCGGGAGATAATTCCTTTTTTGTAAGTAAGGATGACATAGAAATATGTAAAGAAGGCTTGGATTCTTGCAGAGAATTGGTGTTGAGCGTAGATAAGGAAATGAGGACAAAAAATAAAGAGAAAGAACTAATATCTGAGAATATTCCAATAGTGGAAGACGAGGAATGGGATATCTAATATGAAAAAACAAATTTTATCTATTATTATGGCAGGCTGTCTGCTCTTATCTATGACAGCATGTTCTTCAGACAAGAAAAATACGAAATCAGCATCCGAACAAACAACAGCAGATACTTCTACATCAACTAACTCACCGCAGGAATACAGCAAAACCGATTTCGTCATGAGCACCGTCTTAAGTGAAAAAATATACGGAACAAAAGATGTTACACAAGACATAAAAGAAGAACTCGATAAACTAGAGAAAAAACAGCTTTCCTGGCGAGAAGACAGCAGCATTGTTTCAAAAATTAATGCCGATGCACAAAAAGGCACAAAAACTAAACTGGATTCTGATATGACTTCATGGGTAGAGGATTCTTTAGAACTTGCAAAGCGAAGTAACGGAGCCTTTGATCCGACCATCGGCAGGCTCACAAGACTGTGGAACATAGAAGGGGATAACCCTAAAGTTCCATCAAAACAGGAAATAAAGAATACTTTAAAAGATACTGGGTATACTAAAATACATCTGGAGAAAGTAGAAACCCAGAATACAGATACTACTAAAAAGAACGTAGATAAAGACATAAAAGATAATACAGATAAAAATGGAGATGCAGCCAAAGATACAGACAATAACACGATAAATAGTATCGCCCAGAATACAGGTGATAACATGGTAAACAATGAAGCTAATAATACGCCTGACAATACAGCTCTAAATGAAGAAAGATTAGAGCCGACAGACAAAAAGACCAATACAGATGAAAGTATTTCTTCTATATATATAGAAGACCAATGCACCCTCGACCTCGGAGCAGTAGGCAAAGGAATCGCCTGTGACGTAGCACAGAACTATTTAAAACAACAAAAAGAAGTAAGCGGAGCGGTCATCGCCGTTGGAGGCAGCATCCTCTTATATGGAAGCAAGGTAGACGGAACCAACTGGAATGTCGCTGTACAAAATCCAAGAGGCAAGGATGGAGAAGCAATGGGAGTCCTGTCCCTCTCTGGCACAACCAACGTTTCCACATCAGGAGACTACGAAAAGTACTTCATGCAAAACGGAAAAAGATACCACCACATCCTAGATCCTTCAACCGGTTATCCAGCAGAAAGCAGTCTGATCTCTGTAACAGTAGTAAGCGACAATGGCTTACTCTCCGACGGTCTTTCCACCGCCTGTTTTGTCCTCGGCAAAGAAAAAGGAGAAAGACTACTAGAAACCTATGGAGCAGAAGGTGTATTCATTGATCAAAATAAAAAAGTTACTGTTACAAAAGGACTCAAAGATAAATTTACAATATTAAACGAAGAATATACTGAGTAGATGAAGGATAGAAAAAATCAAAAGCTTTTCCACAACCATCTGACCTATTCCTCAAATACTTTCCGATAAATCAAAAAGTTTACTCAGCTATTGAGGAAGCACACTAAGAAGCAAGTATAGAAGCTTTTCAGCAAAGCTGTACTGCATAAGCGGTAGTTAATTACTCAACGTGACAAAACAAAGTGCTTCAAAACGGAGTTGCAGAAGACAGAAACCTTAGACTTTCTCCTAATAGAAAGTCTAAGGTTTCGTCAGCCTTGTCAACACCCCATTGTAGCTACTCTTCGTCAATCTGCACAAAAACTTTCTTGATATTCCTTTAAAACTTTTTGAAAAAAACACTTGATTTATCCCTGGAATCGTGTATAATAGAAAGCGTTGTGTGACATGATAGCAAAGAAGCGCGAGGTTGCTGTGATGGAAAAATCCATTGCAGGTTTTCCGTGGAGCGAATGTCAAGTTTAGAAACTGGCGACAAGTCACTGTACAATATTTACAATCTACAAATTCAGCGTAGAGACGCAGTGTGGTATCATAGATGATACACACGGAGGAGTGTACAGTCACCGCTTGTCGTACTAGATTAAGTGCGAAAAGGAGGCGACTTTTTTTATGGCAAGTCAAATTATGAGAATCACGTTGAAGGCGTATGATCATCAGTTAATCGATGCATCCGCAAAGAGCATCATCGAAACTGTAAAGAAAACAGGATCTAAGGTGAGCGGTCCAGTACCGATGCCAACTAAGAAAGAGGTAGTTACAATTCTTAGAGCGGTTCACAAATATAAAGATTCCAGAGAGCAGTTCGAGCAGAGAACACACAAGAGATTAATTGATATCATTACACCAACACAGAAGACAGTTGATGCATTATCAAGACTCGAAATGCCAGCAGGTGTTTACATCGACATCAAGATGAAACAGAAATAATTTTACGTCCTATAGCTAGTATGATTATCCAGGCTAGAACGTAAGACATTTTGAGAGGGTAATCCGCTGTAGACTAGAATGATTGCATCAGATGTTTGAAGCAATCCGCTGTAGAAAATTAGGAGGAAGACGAAATGAAGAAGGCTATTTTAGCAACAAAAATCGGTATGACTCAGATCTTCGCAGAAGATGGTGAATTAATTCCGGTTACAGTATTACAGGCTGGACCTTGTGAAGTAACACAGGTTAAAACAGTTGAAAATGACGGTTACAGTGCCGTACAGGTTGGCTTCCAGGATATGAGAGAAAAGTTATCCACAAAGCCAATGAAAGGACATTTCGAAAAAGCAGGAGTATCTGTTAAGAGATTCGTCAGAGAATTTAAATTAGACGATGCAGAGAATTACGAATTAGGTCAGAAAATCACAGTTGATGTTTTTGAAGCTGGTGATAAAGTTGATGCAACTGCTATTTCAAAAGGTAAAGGTTTTCAGGGAGCTATCAAGAGACATGGACAGCATACAGGTCCTAAGACACATGGTTCTAAATACCATCGTCATGCAGGATCAAACGGTATGGCATCTGACCCATCCAAGGTAATGAAAGGCAAGAAGATGCCTGGACAGATGGGACATGTACAGATTACTATCCAGAATCTTGAAGTAGTTAAAATAGATGCAGAAAATAATGTTATTTTAGTAAAAGGATCCGTTCCAGGACCTAAGAAGTCTTTAGTAACATTAAAAGCAGCAGTTAAAGCGTAGGCGCTTAAGGAAGGAGGACTTACAAATGGCATCAGTATCTGTTTATAATATGGAAGGTGCTCAGGTTGGTACAATCGAATTAAGCGATTCTATCTTTGCAGTGCCTGTGAATGAACATTTAGTACATCAGGCTGTTGTAGCACAGCTTGCAAATAAACGCCAGGGTACTCAGAAGGCTAAAACACGTTCTGAAGTAAGAGGCGGCGGAAGAAAACCATGGAGACAGAAAGGAACAGGTCATGCAAGACAGGGATCTATCCGTGCTCCACAGTGGACAGGCGGCGGAGTTGTATTTGCTCCAACACCAAGAGATTATTCCGTAAAGATGAATAAGAAAGAAAAACAGCTCGCAATGAAATCTGTTTTAACATCTAAAGTTAATGAGAGCAAATTCATCGTATTAGATGAGTTAAAATTAGCTGAGATTAAAACAAAACAGATCAAAGCAGTTTTAGATAATCTCAAAGTTGAGAAGGCTTTAATCGTAACAAAAGAAAAAGACGATGTTGTGGTTAAGTCAGCTAACAACTTACCTAAAGTAGCAACTACTGCATTAAACAACATCAACGTATACGATATTCTTAAATACGATACAGTTGTTGTTACAAGCGAGGCAGTTGCAGCAATCGAGGAGGTATACGCATAATGGCAGATTTAAAATATTATGACGTCATCTTAAAGCCAGTCGTTACTGAAAAAAGTATGACTGCTATGGGCGAAAAGAAATACACATTTTACGTAAATCCAGATGCAACTAAGACTCAGGTTAAAGAAGCAGTTGAGAGAATGTTCGAGGGTGCTAAAGTTGCTAAAGTTAACACAATGAACTTAAATGGTAAAAAGAAAAGAAGAGGCATGGTTTACGGAAGAACTGCTGCTAAGAAAAAAGCCATTGTTCAGTTAACACAGGATAGTGCAGATATTCAGATTTTTGAAGGTCTGTAAGATTTAAAGATAACAGGAAATTATACGCATAAAAGCGTGATATCAAATATTCGGAAACGAAAGGAGTGAAAGTAATGGGAATCAAAACTTATAACCCATATACACCTTCCAGAAGACATATGACCGGTTCTGATTTTTCAGAGATCACAAAGAAAACTCCTGAGAAATCTCTCACCTATTCTTTAAAGAAAAATTCCGGCCGTAACAACCAGGGTAAAATCACAGTTAGACATCGTGGCGGCGGTGCTAAGAAGAAATATAGATTAATCGATTTCAAGAGAAATAAAGATGGTATTCCAGCAAAAGTTGTTGCTATCGAATACGATCCAAACAGAACAGCAAACATTGCTTTAATCTGTTACGTAGATGGACAGAAGTCCTACATTATTGCACCTAATAAATTAGAGGTTGGCACAACAATCATGAACGGTCCAGACGCTGAAATTCATATTGGAAACTGCCTTCCACTTGAGAATATCCCAGTTGGTACAGAAATTCACAACATTGAGATGCATCCTGGAAAAGGAGCTCAGTTAGTTCGTTCCGCTGGTAACTCCGCACAGCTTATGGCTAAGGAAGGAAAATATGCAACATTAAGACTTCCATCCGGAGAAATGAGAATGGTTCCTTTAAACTGTCGTGCTACAATCGGTCAGGTTGGAAACATCGAACATGACCTTATCAACATTGGTAAAGCAGGACGTAAACGTCACATGGGAATCAGACCTACA
>OGOU01001585.1_pt1 | contig 17301 bp, 17 predicted proteins | sample 1552721 | NCBI WGS metagenome assembly OGOU01 (sample SAMEA2580176, study PRJEB22360) | human gut metagenome | biome: human gut; feature: human-associated habitat; material: faeces | place: Denmark | collected 2008/2010
GTGTTTTGAAGGTGTCTGATAGATTTTCAGAATATAAAGAAAACCCCGAAAATACTGGATTTTCGGGGTTTGTTGCTCTTTTTCGATATTCGGTTGAATTATCGTTTAGAGAACTGAGGTGCTCTACGAGCTGCTTTGAGACCGTATTTCTTACGTTCTTTCATACGTGGATCACGAGTAAGGAATCCAGCAGCTTTAAGAACTGGTCTGTATTCAGCGTCTGCTTCAAGAAGGGCTCTTGCAACACCATGTCTGATGGCACCAGCCTGTCCTGTATATCCGCCGCCTGTTACGTTAACAAGAACGTCAAATTTGCCTTCTGTCTCTGTTGCAGCGAATGGCTGACGAACGATAACTTTCAGAGTCTCTAATCCGAAGTATTCGTCGATGTCTCTTTTATTAATTGTGATTTTGCCTGTACCAGGTGTAAGGTAAACTCTTGCGATTGATTTTTTTCTTCTTCCTGTTCCGTAGAATTTTGCGCTAGCCAATGTCTCCTACCTCCTATTAAAATGTTAAGGTTTCCGGTTTCTGAGCTTCATGTTTGTGCTCCGGTCCGGCATAAACGAAAAGTTTCTTGTACATGGTTCTTCCCAGAGGTCCTTTTGGAAGCATACCTTTAACTGCCAGCTCAACAACCTTTTCCGGTTTCTTAGCCATCATTTCTTTTAATGTGGTCTCTTTCATTCCACCAACATAATCGGAGTGATGATAGTAAATCTTCTGATCCATTTTCTTACCAGTAACTTTTACTTTGTCAGCGTTAACAATGATTACATAATCACCTGTATCAACGTGTGGTGTAAACTGAGGTTTATTCTTTCCTCTTAAAACGCTAGCAACACCAGATGCCAGACGGCCCAGTGTACAGCCTTCAGCGTCAACTACATACCATTTTCTTTCGATTTTATCTGGATTAGCCATATAAGTCTGCATGGTTTTACCTCCTGTTATTTATCAACGATAGTTTGTTTAATCACGGTCTCCCGCAATATCATGTATAAAATTTCCTGGTGAACAGTGCAAATCTATATACTGCGGAAATGTCCGAAACCGCTGATAAAAACACCTTTGCCGGGGCTTTGGCTTAAGTGTTATCGCACTATGTCACATTGGGTTATTTTACTATAATGCCCTTTGCATGTCAACAGTTATTTCCGAATTTTTTACATTTTTTTACACCGTAAAACAGTTGTATTTTTTATCCCGAAAAACAGTTATAATATATCTATTATCATAGAAGAAAATATTTTACAGCGGAGGATATGCCATGTCCAGTATTACCAAAAAAGCTCTTATGGAGTCCCTGAAAAAACTTATGCTCCAGAAACCTTTAAACAAAATCACGATCAACGACCTGACCACCGACTGCGGAATCAGCCGCATGGCCTTTTATTATCATTTCAGGGACATCTATGATCTCGTAGAGTGGGCATGTCTGGAAGAATCCACCAAAGCCCTGCAGGGTAAAAAAACATACGAAACATGGCAGGAAGGACTTTTGCAGATTTTTGAAGCAGTCTACGAAAACAAACCTTTCATTATAAATGCCTATCATGCTGTAAGCCGTGAGCAGATTGAAAACTATCTTTTCCAGCTCACACATGATCTCATTATGGGTGTTGTACTGGAGCAGTCAAAAGAAACTGCGCTTTCCGACGCACAGAAAAATTTTATCGCTGATTTTTATAAATACAGTTTTGTCGGGATCATGCTCGACTGGATCCGCCAGGGCATGAAAGACGATTACACTTCCATCTGCGACAATATGTGCATCACCATTCAGGGAAATATTACAAATTCTATCAAAAACTTTACAAATGTATCCAAATGATAAAATTTTGCTCATCCGGCATTTTTTGTCAATTGAATTGAACGGCAAATGGCAATACTATAGGAGACAGAAACAGCGTAACAGATCATCATAAACAAATGAAAGGTGGTTTTTTATATGTCCAAAAAAAGTTTAAAACTTGGTATTGCCCTTGCAGCCGGAGCAGGTGCTGCTGCCGTCCTCGCCAAAAATTCCAAATGTAATCCAGGCACTTCAAAAGCCTCAAACAAATCAGCTTCATCAAAAAATTCTGTAAACTCCGACTACCGCAACACAGAACGCGGCAAGTATGAAAAAAACAGCAAAGGTATCTATTATACAAACGGAAACTACGAAGCATTCGCCCGCCCGGAAAAACCGGAAGGTGTTGACAACAAACATGCATACATCGTAGGAAGCGGACTTGCTTCTCTCGCTGCTGCCTGCTTCCTTGTCCGTGATGCTCAGATGCCCGGTTCCCACATCCACATTCTGGAAGCTATGGATATTGCCGGCGGCGCCTGCGACGGAATCTTTGATCCGACACGCGGTTACGTCATGAGAGGCGGCCGTGAGATGGAAAACCATTTCGAGTGCCTCTGGGATCTGTTCCGCAGCATCCCTTCCATCGAAACACCGGATGTTTCCGTACTAGATGAATATTACTGGCTGAATAAACATGACCCGAATTATTCTCTCTGCCGTGCAACCGTAAATCGTGGCAAAGATGCCCACACAGACGGCAAATTCAACTTAAGTCAGAAAGGCTGTATGGAGATTATGAAACTCTTCATGACAAAAGATGAAGATCTCTACGATAAGACCATCGAAGATGTTTTTGACGATGAAGTATTCAATTCCACCTTCTGGCTGTACTGGAGAACCATGTTCGCATTCGAAAACTGGCACAGTGCTCTGGAAATGAAGCTGTACTTCCAGCGTTTCATCCATCACATCGCAGGGCTTCCGGATTTCAGTGCCCTGAAATTCACCAAATACAATCAGTATGAATCCCTGATCCTTCCGATGCAGAAGTATCTGGAAGCTGCAGGTGTGGACTTCCAGTTCAATACCGAAGTCACCAACGTTATCTTCGAATTCAAAGAAAATAAAAAGATTGCATCTGCGATCGAGTGCAAAGTAAACGGAGTCGAAAAAGGCATCGTCCTTACTGAAAACGACCTCGTATTTGTCACAAACGGAAGTTGTACAGAAGGTACGATCTACGGTGATCAGAATCATGCGCCAAACGGTGATGCAGAAGTCCGTACAAGCGGCTGCTGGTCACTCTGGAAAAATATCGCAGCGCAGGATCCGTCTTTCGGGCATCCGGAAAAATTCTGCTCCGATATCAGCAAGACCAACTGGGAATCTGCAACCATCACCACACTGGATGACAAAATCATTCCTTATATCACGGATATCTGCAAACGTGATCCACGCACCGGCAAAGTTGTTACCGGCGGTATCGTAAGCTGTCAGGATTCCAGATGGCTTTTAAGCTGGACGATCAACCGCCAGGGACAGTTCAAAGATCAGGACAAAGACAAAGTCTGCGTATGGGTTTACGGACTGTTTACAGATGTACCTGGTGATTATATTAAGAAACCGATGAAAGACTGTACCGGTAAAGAGATCACCGAAGAATGGCTTTACCACCTCGGTGTGCCGGAAGATCAGATTGAAGAACTTGCAGAAAACAGTGCTGTATGCGTTCCTACCATGATGCCTTATATCACTGCATTCTTCATGCCAAGAGCAAAAGGCGACCGACCGGACGTTATCCCGGATGGCTGTGTGAACTTCGCATTCCTCGGCCAGTTCGCAGATACTCCACGTGACACAGTCTTCACCACAGAATACTCTGTCAGAACCGCTATGGAGGCCGTTTACGGACTTCTCGGTGTTGACCGTGGTGTACCGGAAGTATGGGGAAGCGTTTACGATATCCGCGAACTTCTAAGCAGCAGCGTCAAGCTGATGGACGGCAAATCACCTCTGGAAATCGAAATTCCGGGAGCGAATCTCATCAAAAAACCTCTGCTCCACTTCATCAGGGGAACTGTGATCGAGAAAATCTTACGAGATTACGATGTACTGAAAGACGGAATGTAATTCTTATAAAACAGAAAATGTGCAATGTTTCTATAATATGTGCTACTGCATCTGAGAATCTGATATGATATCTTAAGTATGCACACATATTCAAAAAAACACCGGAACAGATTTCATAACCTGCTCCGGTGTTTTTCTATGTTTCTTATGTTGATTCTCTGATCACCAGTTCCGTATCAAGCAGAAGAGATTTCATCTCTTCCTGCGGATCTTCGATCAGCTCCAGAAGCATTTCACAGGCTGTATAACCCATCTGAAATTTCGGCTGATTCACAGTTGTGATCGAAGGTGAGGTCATAGAGGATAACTCAATATTATCAAATCCGACCACCAGAATATCCCGCGGTACATGCAAGTGAAAACGCTTCGCAGCACGGATCACTGCCGCTGCAAAAACATCAGATATGGTAAAAAATGCATTCGGTCTGCTGTCAGAATTCAGAAGTCTGCACACCGCTGCATAAGCCATCTCATAGCTTACTTCCGGCAGCTGCACGATCCACTGCTTCGGAATCATCACCTCTGCTTTCTGAAGCGCATTCATAAATCCTTCCTGACGTCTTCTTGCATATTTGAAGTTTCCCGGTCCGTTGATCAGCGCGATCTTACTTCCTCCATTTGACAGAAGATATTCCGTTGCAAGTTCTGCAGCTCTGCTGTCATCAATACTGACATATGGGTAATCCGCATGTTCATTATATTCACAGCACTGTACCAGCGGAGCGATCACCCGTATCTGATTCAGACCCTCTTCCGAAACACGATTCAGAAGAATCACGCCCGCTGCATCCACTCTCCGCAGAAGATTGCAGAAATCCAGCAGATTTCCTTTATTCAGATGTGATTCATGGATCAGCAGATGGCATCCATGAGCTTTCGCCGATACTCTCGCACCCCTGATAATTTCCTGATAAAATACATTTTCGATTCCGGGAATATTCAGAACGATCAAAGGCTGTGTTTCCTTTGAAACGGTAACCGTATTTTCTATCTGGCAGCCTAATTCGCGCATAGCCGCTTCTACTCTCTGAATCGTCGGTTCCTTTACCAGTTCCCGGTGATTCAGGACTCTTGATACCGTTGCCGGTGATACCTGCGCTTTTTCAGCAATTAATGAAACAGTTATCTTCTTCATACTTTCTCTCTTTTTCAGGTTTTCTAAATTATCTCTATTATAATGTATTTTTCGCCTGTTTAACAGAGATTTTATTCTGCTTTCCTAAATTTCTGTTTAATCTGAGGTCCTGCGATCTGAACCATGATAACGATCAGCAGAATGATTCCCTTGATCGCATTGTTAATAAGAGAATCCATTTTAAGAGATACAATGATCTTGTCAATGATCGTATAGGACATTGCACCAAACAGGATTCCGAGGCATTTTCCCTTACCGCCCGACATGCTGATACCACCAAGCACGGCTGCTGCGATCGCGTACATTTCATAACTGTTTCCTGTTGTTGCCGGGTCAGCAGAAGCATTCATGGCAATCCATAAGAAAGCACCGATGCCAACAAGCGCACCTGCAATCACAAATACAGAAATTTTTACAGCCGCTGTATTGATTCCTGCCATCTGCGCACCTTTCATATTGCTTCCTACTGCATAAACTTTTTTACCGTATTTCGTGCTTGTTGTGATATATACAAAAACAAGTGTCATGATAATAAGGATCAGACCAACGATCGGGATCGTAGATACTTTTCCATTACCAAAATTATAAAGTGTCTGATAAGAAGACTGGCTGTTTGCCATCTTATACACAGAACTTCCGCCGCCGATCAGGGCTTTATCCACATGCTGGCAGAAATACTGCGCAAAAGAACGATAGATCAGCATTGTTGCCAGAGTTACGATAAATGCAGGCATCTGGATCCATCCGACCATCACACCATTGATCAGTCCGCAGAATGCGCCAAACAGAACTGCAAATAAGAATGTAAGCACAATGCTGTTTGTCATGTTAAAAATGATAACGGAAAATCCACCATCCAGAGCCAGCATAGATCCTACAGAAAGGTCGATTTCGCCTGTGATACAGATAAGTCCCATACCAAGACCAATGATACCGATTACTGCGGAATGACGAAATACATTCATCATACCGCTCCAGGTCAGTCCGTTTGTTGTCAGTGCATATACAATAAAAATCGCTACAAAAACAATGATATAACTGTTTTCTCCCAAAAATCCTGCCACACGTCCAGGAACTGTTGTATTCTTTTTACTCATTTTATTTTCCCTCCTCTGCCTGTGCTGCATTTGTTGAATACATCATAACTGTCATCTCATCGATCTCCTGATGTTCCAGGATCTTGATGATCTCTCCGTTATAAAATACCGCACAGTAATCGGCAACCTTCTGGATCTCCGGTATTTCCAAAGTATTGATCAGAATTGTCTTACCCTGCTTTGCAAGTTCCAGGATCAGCTTGTAGATTTCTGCTTTTGCGCCTACATCGATTCCCTGTGTCGGATTGTCCAGAAGAAGAATTTCCGCATCTGTATTCAGCCAGCGTGCAAGAAAAACTTTCTGCTGATTTCCGCCACTTAAGGAAGTGATCAGGTCTTCGCAGGAATTTGCCTTGATATTCAGCATTTCTTTATATTTTTTGTAACTTTCAATCTCTTTCTTTTTGGAGATGGCCGGTTTCCATGCAGAAAGCGTATGTTCCGACAGATACATGTTCTCCAGAATACTCATATCCGGAATTACAGAATTTTCTTTTCTGTTGGATGCCAGCATAGCAATCTGGTCTTTCATTGCTGTATGGATGGAATGATCCCGCATGACTTTACCCATTGCACGCATTTCACCGCTGTAGGCTCTCGTCACGCCAAACATACACTGCATCAGTTCGCTGCTTCCGGCACCCTGAAGTCCGGTCAGTCCGACGATGCTGCCTTTTTTTACCGTCAGATTGATATTGCGAAAACCTTCTCCGCTGAAATCCTTCAGTTCCAAAATCGTATCGCCGAGTGGTCGTTTTTCATACACATCCTGATCCGAGTATTTCTCCCCAACCATCATACGTGTAACGTCTTCCGGTGTAGTATCTTTTATATTTCCAGAGCCTATAAATTCTCCGTTTCGGAATACGGTATATCGGTCTGACAGACGGAAGATCTCCGGCATTTTATGTGAAATAAAGATAAAGGAAGTTCCCTTTTTCTTTAAATTGTTTACGATTTCAAACAGATGTGCCACCTCATCATTGTTTAAGGATGTTGTCGGCTCATCCAGAATCAGAAGTTTTGCTTTAAAAAACAGTGCTTTTGATATTTCAAGCAGCTGTTTCTGACTCGTTTTCAGTTTGGAAACCTGCTGTGCAGGATCAATATCCACTCCCAGTTCATGAAACAGTCTCTCTGCCTCCTGAATCATCTTTTTCTTATCCAGGCGGCCCAGTTTTGTTGTGTATTCTTTCTGAAGGAATATATTTTCATAAACTTTTAAATCGTTAAACAAATTTAATTCCTGATGTACAAAAGCAATTCCCATATTCTCGGACTGCCTGATCGTAATATTTTTTAATTCGGTTCCATCAAATTCGATTTCACCTTTATCTCGCGGAAATACACCTGTCAAAACATTCATAAGTGTTGATTTTCCCGCACCATTCTCACCGAGAAGTGCATGCACTTCTCCTTGTTCTACTGTAAGCTGTACGTTTTTCAGTACAGGAATCCCACTGAAGGACTTACAGATATTCCTCATCTGCAATAAACTCATAATTCTCGCCTCCCCGCCCGATCTGTCGGGCTTTTTGATACACTGCTCTGATACACATTCACTTAATTATCTGACAGAAGGGAACTTTTCAGTTCCCTTCGCCATTTCTGTCTTATTAAAAAGAATTATATCACAAAAAATCTCGATTTAGAAAGAAGGATAATCTTTTACGTTGTCCTTATTTACGATTTCGCAGGCAATTACGTGATCCTGTTCTACATCTTTTCCATCCAGATAATCAACCATATCCTGGATTGCTGTCTGGATCATTGCAGGGCTGTAAGTTACAGATACAATACCACCAAACTTATCTGCGATATCTGTGAAGGATTCACCACGAAGTACTGCATAAAGCTCATCCAGTCCGCCACAGCCTGTCAGATAAGGTGCATTTCCGAGGAATTTTTCTTTTGTTGCATCGTCGATTCCGCCGCCCTGAAGAGCTTCAAGGATACCCATTGCAAGTTCATCATCTTCTGCATAGAACCATTTAATATCAGCATTTGCACTGTCACCAAGAAGAGATTCAAAAGAAGTCTTTGTATCAGAACGGCTCCAGTTCATAGCCCCTGAATATGTAATGGATTTCAGATCATCTTCTGACCATTTTGCATCGTCTGCGATTGTTTTTCCATTATATTCCAGTTCTCCTGTAAGGTATTTTGTAAATCCACTGTCACGGAGAGTTGTTACAGAAGAAGTATCTCCTTCGTATACATAAACTGCATCACCAGGTTTCATACCCTGCTCTGTATAGTAAGCTGCACATGCTGCTCCGATACCTTCATTGTCACCTTTTACATTGGATACTGCGCTGTCAGCCACACCATCGATGATACGGTCAAATGCTACGTACGGAATTTCTGCATCAACCAGCTGCTGGATTGCAGACTGAACAGTGTCATCAATTGGCTGAATTACAACTGCAATATTGTCTTCACCAGCTGCGATGATATCTTCGATGTTAACAATCTGCTCTGCTGCATCTGCAGATGTGATCAGTTCTGCACTGTATGTGCCGTCACCGTTTACTTCTTCAATTTTTTCTTTTGCAAATGTTGCTACGGAACCGGTCCAGCCATGGTCTTCCGGAGCTGTCAGCACATAAATGTGTGTAGCATCTCCTTCTCCGTCCGCAAATACAGGAGTAACCATACTACCCATTGTCATAGCAGCGATCAGCATGCAAACTACTGTTTTTTTCATAATTCATTTCCTCCTTTTGGAATGTTTTTGTTTTTAATAAGCGGCTTCCCCGCATTATTTCATTATTTCATGTTTCAATTATTTTTTCAGATCACAAACTGTCTCATGTATCTAAGAGAAAGCTTCAGGCTGTCCAGCACTCTTTCCTCGGATCCTTCAAAAGATTTGTCTTCGATTTCGATACATGTATATCCTTCAAATCCAATGTCCGTTAATGCGGACACATATTTGCCCCAGTCTACATCTCCCAGTCCCGGAAGTTTCGGTTTCATATACTGAAGCGGATATGCCATCGTACCGCACTCTTTCAGTTTGTCTTTGAAAAGCTTGATATCTTTGTAATGCACGTGGAAAATTTTGTCCTTAAACTCATAAAGCGGCCGGATGTAATCAATCATCTGCCATACAAAATGAGACGGATCATAATTGATTCCGATGTAATCACTGTCCAGAATCTCAAAAACTTTTCTCCAGATCACCGGTGTTGTCATCAGGTTCTGTCCGCCCGGCCACTGATCTCCGTCAAAAAGCATCGGACAGTTTTCAATCGCAATACGTACTTTTTTCTCTTCTGCATAACGTACGATCGGAATCCAGATTTCTTTTACCAGCTCCAGATTTTCTTCCACTGTTTTTGTCTGGTCTCTTCCGATAAAAGTTGTAACAAGGTTAATTCCGAGTTTTTTGCTTGCATCGATCACTTTATATAAGTGTTCGATATTGGCGGCTCTTTTTTCCAGATTTCCGTCCATGGTGTTTGGATAAAATGCCAGTGCGGAAATCTCCACATTCTTTTCTTTGCAATAAGAAAGGATTTCTTCTGCTTCTTTATCTCCCAGATTTGCCACATCAATGTGGCTGACTCCTGCATATCTGCGCTCTGCTTTTGCTTTTGGCCAGCATGCAACTTCTACACATTCATAACCAATCTCAGAAACCGTATCGATCATTTTTTTGAAATCGTAATCTTCCAGTATTGCACTGACTAATCCTATCTTCACTCTAATTCCTCCTCATCTACGCGAACGCATCTTCCAAGTTCGCTTGATTTCAGACTTCCGAAAATAGCTTTCATTGCACTGAGTACGCTCTTTCCTGAAACAGCAGGTTCGCTGTCATTTTCTACAGACTCTACAAACGCATCAATGATTCCTGATTTTGTCTGATTATCATTTGTCTGAATCTGATCGATATCATAGAAAACTTTTCCACCGTCTTTACGGATCAGTTCGATGCAATATTTCGGATTATAATAAATTTTGAGCATTCCTTCTGTTCCATAAATAATCGTGGAATTATCTTCCTCACCATAATAAGTCCAGCTGGCGGTCATCGTTCCGATGATTCCGCTCTTCATTTTGTAAATGCAGATTGCATTGTCATCTACACCGATCAGATTTCCATTACTGTCTTTCTTATCCAGTGTCGTCACTTTCGCGGTTGTTTCTTCAACTGTATCATCAAGCAGGTACTGGATAAGGTCTGTCTTATGTACACCAAGGTCTGCCATAGCTCCCATAGCAGCTCTCTTTTTGTCAAAGAACCAGTTCTGTGGGCCGGCATCTACGCTCCAGGTTTCCGGACCGCCATGTCCGAACGTTGTTTTGAAAGTAAGAACCTTACCGATATCTCCACGCTCAATGAGTCTTTTTGCTTCTGCATGAGCTTTCGCAAATCTCTGATTCTGACCGATCATGAGTTTCTTTCCCATTTGCTCTGCTGTATCTACCATCATCTGGCAGTCTTTTAATTTTGTTGCCATCGGTTTTTCACAAAGTACATGTTTTCCTGCTTTTAATGCAGCAATCGTAATCTCGGCATGTACATGATTTGCCACGCATACACTGACTGCATCAATTTCCGGATCTGCAAGCATTTCCTCAACACTTTCATAAGACTTGCAATTATATTTTTCAGCAAGGTCTTTTGCACGCTGCAGATTCAGATCATAAAGGCCAGTCAGTTTTGCATTCGGATTATCCAGATATTCCGGAATATGACGAACCTGTGCAATCTTTCCACAGCCTATAATTCCGACTCTTACCATCTTATCTCCCCCTTTATGATTTCACTTTTCTTTCATTTTTTCGTTTCATTTTTCATATAAAACATATCATTTTTCATAAATACGGTCAATGTTTTTATGCTATACGTATGTTTTTTCTATGTTTTGCCTCTTTTTATTGTTTATTTTTGATATTTATTACCATATTTTATATTCCGTTTCTGAAAACTTTTCATTTATTTCATTTTCAATTGGTAAGTATTTTCACATTGCGGTTACATTGCGGTGTAATTTCCGGATATAAAAAACAAGTCAAAAAAATCTCCTACAGAATTTTCTGTAAGAGATTTTTATGATCATCAGTTATTTAATTTTTAATGAATAGGAGTGTCTGCCACCTGTCCAGAATGATTTGATATAAATTGTCTCGCCTTTTTTCAGAGAGATCTTTGCATAACGGGTATGAAGATCAGAAGCCGCTTTAATCTTTCTGCCTTTTGTGTAGGTATTGTACCATGCCTTTGAGCACATATTCAAAACAGAGGATTTTCCACCGTTAGTTTTGACTCTCTGCATGCTTCTTCCATATTTGGTATTCTTGTAAATGTATACAGATCCAAGATGTCTTTCAGACGGAGTGTAACCTTTCAGCTTACGGAAATCACTGAATGTCAGAGTATATTTTCCTTTCTTCGGTGCAGTAAAGCGAATGTAATCGTCTTTATTCATCTTTGTCTTACTTAATACTCTGTAGGTTCCTTTTTTCTTAATGTTTACAGCTTTATTTGGATTTTTGTTAGCTGTCACGGTTCTGGCAGCCTGTACCGGAACCTGAAATGGTCCAGATAACATTGTCACCGCTGTAAGGACAATTAAGAGTGCACATAATAGTTTCTTTGCCTTTTTCATCACATATCCTCCTGAATATTTTGATAAAAAAATTTTACCATATAGGACGGTGCAAGTCCAGTATTTATCACGAAAATTCACTAAAAAAAGTTTCGATTTTTTTTAATATATATACACTCTGTCAATTTGCAGATTAATTATCGAATATTCTCCGGATATTCCACACCTTCCGGCAATGGCTGCCATTCGTTCAGCCCAAGGCTCTGCTTAAACTTAGCCTGTTCAAGTGTCAGCTTCGGAAGATCATCTTTCAGATATTCCATCAGCTCATCAATTCCCTCACGTGTTACGTTGTTGACTTCAAAAATCCGCTCACATCCCATGTTCTCCATCCACTGTCGTACCATCGGAAGATTGGCGTGAGGAGAATCCACCTTTGTGATAATTCCGATCAGCGGTCTCAGAAGAAAGTTTCTGCTGCCATCGCTGAACAGGTTAAAAGGCTCGTTTGCCGCCTGCACGATTGCAATGACATCGGCCTCAAAAGAAAAGCACGCAAGTCCCACACTGAAATGCTTGGACTCCGCGTATTCACCCGGAGAATCGATCGTATCTTCTTTTGTATTTGTATACTGAGTCTTGTGGTAGTGCAGCTCTTCTCCCTTCAGTGCCTGTGTCAGAGAAGTCTTGCCCGCCTCACTTCGTCCCATTAAAAAGATTTTTTTCATTCTGTCATCCTGTCCTGTTTCAGCTTCTGTGGATCTCACAGACATCAAAATGTAGTTCGTCGCGGAAAAATCTCACAACTTCTTCGACTGCTGTCATTACCTGAGAGAACCCGCCTGTTATGATTAATGCTCCGCTGAAACGATCCATAAATCCAACTTCAACATGTGCAGCCTTTACCGCCACATCCGTCGCAACCACAATGGCCTCCCACGGTGTCACACGCATGATCCCGATAGTTTCTCCTCTGTGGTCTTCGCCTTCATGTACTCCGATATGAAGCGCAAGATTCTCATAAACAGAACCATCCGATGGGGTGAATACATGTGCAAAATCAAGGGATTTACCCGGAACCCGTACCCGTGTCAGTCGAAGTTTCTTTCCTTTAAGATTTTCATAATCGTCATGAAACAGTCTCTCGAGAAGTTCCTCTCTCGTTATACGTTCTTCCATGCTGTACTTCCTATCTCTTCGTGATGTCACAGACTACATATCCCAGCGTATCACGGAAATACTCCACAACTTCTGTCATCGCAGACATGACATCGGAAATCTCTCCCGTAATAATCATAGTTCCTGTAAAACGGTCTGCAAATCCAAGATAAACGTTACCGCTCTTTACTGCAATATCGGATGCAATGACCGCAGATTCTGACGGTGTCATATTCATGATCCCAATTGCAGATGAACCATAATCCACCTGCGGATTCAGTCCGAGTTTCTGATATATGATTGGAGCCGGCCCGCCCATTACATGCGCAAAGGTAATTTCCTTACCTGCTACCGTCTCCTGTACGATTCTGATCTTATCGCTATGTTCATTTGCCATTGACAGCTCCTCACTTTCGCTATAATGCCTTATACTAAATTGTACTATTTTGTTAATATAAAGTCAAGGTAATTTTCCTCAAACTCAGCATGAAACAACATTTTTCAAAATAAAATCCACACAAAACAACATTTTTTTCTTTTATGTTTCTACCAAGCAAAAAAAAGCAACTGTTTCAGATGGTTGTCCAAAACAGTTGCTTCCTATAGCATTTATTTCATTTATCGTTGTGAAATTTTATTTCTGGTACATGTCAGACTGATCACTGTCAAAATAGTTGATACGCATGGATGCCTTAACATCATTCAGTGTCTCAGCGGCTTTTGCTTCTGCGACCTTGCTTCCCTCTCTGAGGATATCGAGTACATCCGGGATACGCTGTTCCCATTCTTTACGTCTTGCACGGATCGGTGAAAGCTCTGCCTGCATAACATTATTCAGGAATTTCTTGACTTTTACATCACCAAGACCGCCTCTGCGGTAATGATCCTCGAGTTCTTCAAGGTTCTGATATTCCGGAAGGAATTCCGGGAAATATTCATCCCTGCAGAATGCTTCCAGATAAATAAATACCGGATTGCCTTCCACACGTCCCGGATCCTGCACACGAAGATGGTTCGGATCGGTAAACATGGACATAATCTTTTTCTTAACATCGGCTTCTTCATCAGAAAGGTAGATACAGTTGCCGAGAGATTTACTCATTTTAGCTTTGCCGTCGATACCAGGCAGACGGAAGCATGCTTTATTGGACGGAAGCACGATCTTCGGATCGGTCAGTGTCTCACCGTAAACAGTATTGAATTTGTGTACAATTTCTTTGCACTGCTCGATCATCGGCATCTGATCCTCGCCAACCGGTACATGTGTTGCACGGAAAGCGGTGATGTCTGCTGCCTGGCTGATCGGGTAACAGAAAAATCCAACAGGAATGCTGGCTTCAAAATTTCTCATCTGAATCTCGGATTTTACGGTAGGGTTACGCTGTACACGTGCCACTGTAACAAGATTCATATAATAAAATGTAAGCTCTGTCAGTTCCGGTACCATGGACTGGATAAAAATCGTAGATTTCGCCGGATCGATTCCGCATGCCAGATAATCCAGTGCAACCTGAATGATATTCTGACGTACTTTTTCCGGATGCTCTGCATTGTCCGTCAGTGCCTGTGCATCAGCGATCATAATATAAACTTCATCGTAATCACCGGAATTCTGAAGCTTCACACGCTCCTTCAGTGATCCTACGTAATGTCCTACGTGAAGTTTTCCGGTAGGACGATCCCCTGTTAAAATTACCTGTTTCATTTATTCCTTCTCCTCAGAGCGCTCTTTTGCAGCTTCAGGCGCCTCTTTCTCAGTATTTTCTCCCGTTTCTCCTGCTGCTTCTGTTGCTGCTCCTTTTTCCAGATCTCTCAAAACTTCCTCACAGCCTTCTTCCGGTGTTCTTTCTTCATACGGAACAAAACCTGCATGATGTCCTACGTATTTGTATGCAGGACGGATGATCTTGCTTGCATTGAGGATTTCTTCAAGACGATGTGCACTCCATCCAGGAATACGCGCAATGGCGAAAATCGGAGTAAACAGCTCTTTCGGGATTCCAAGCATAGTATATACGAAACCGCTGTAAAAGTCTACGTTTGCACAGACATTTTTGAAAAGTCTGCGCTGCTCCATAACAAGTCTTCCACCCAGACGTTCTACCAGTTCATACAATGCAAATTCTTTCATCATGCCCTTTTCCTGAGCAAGTTCTCTGGCAAATCTCTTGAGGATCACTTCACGAGGATCGGAAAGTGTATAAACTGCATGTCCCATACCATAGATCAGACCGGTATGATCAAATGCATCTTTATCAAGGATCTTACGGAGATAATTTTCCACTTCTTTCTCATCGGACCAGTCTTTTACGTTTGCCTTGATGTCCTCGAACATATTCTGCACTTTCAGGTTTGCACCACCATGACGAGGTCCCTTCAGGGAACCGATAGATGCTGCAATAGAAGAATACGTATCTGTGCCGGATGAAGTAACTACATGTGTAGTAAATGTAGAGTTGTTACCACCGCCATGCTCTGCATGAAGAATGAGTGCAATATCCAGAACCTTCGCTTCCAGTTCAGTGTATTTGCCATCCGGACGGAGCATCAGAAGGATGTTTTCCGCGAGGGACAGTCCCCTCTGAGGATTACGGATAAACAGCGTCTCATCTTTACGGAAATGTCTGTAGGAATGATAGGAATATACCGCAATGAGCGGAAGCTTCGCAATCATCTCAATACTCTGACGAAGAACATTCTCTGCGGAAATATCTTCTGCTTTTGAATCGTAGGTATACAATGTCAGAATACATCTCTGCATTGCATTCATGATATCACTGTTGGATGCTTTCATAACAACATCTCGAACAAAACGTCCTGAAAGTGTTTCGAAGTTTTCCATAACGTTTTTGAATATCTGCATATCTTTTTCAGAAGGAAGTCTTCCGAATAATAAAAGATATATTGTCTCTTCGAAGCCGAATTTGCGGTCTTTCAGTCCATCCACGATATCGTTTACATTATATCCCTGATAATAAAGTCTGCCGTGTGCCGGAATCTTACGCCCATTTACCAGATCATATCCTGTAACATCAGAAATCTCGGTAAGTCCTGTCAGGACACCTTTACCTGCTGAGTCACGGAGACCTCTTTTGACATCATATTCTACATACAGATTCGGGTTGATCCGGTGACCATTCATCAGCTCTTCCCCAAGCAGTTCCATGCTGTCCCGCAGGCTGCCCATCTCTTCAAGATTCAACATCTCATGATCTGCCATTTGCTCTCTTCCTCCATCTCTATTTCTATTCTACAAAGGATTTCCGGCCGATGCATTTACAGCTTCGCCAGAATTCACGCATTCATGCGTTACTAGACTAAATTGTATTCTATTTTACACGAATATACCCTAAAATACAATAGATAAATAGAGATAAATCAACAAAACTTTCGTAAGCAAAAATTTCACAGTATAAAATTGTCGTCTAGCCCCGAATCTTCTCTTCCCACTCTTTCTCGCGAAATCCTGTAAGGACGAAATCTTCACCTACTACAAGCGGGCGTTTGACAAGCATGCCATCTGTTGCCAGTAATTTCAGCTGTTCATCCTCTGACATCTCCGGAAGTTTATCCTTGAGGTTCATCTGCTTGTAGAGCATGCCACTGGTGTTAAAAAATTTCTTAAGTGGCATTCCACTTTTTTCATACCATTCTTTCAATTCTTCATATGTAGGATTTTCCTCTATGATCGGGCGCTCCTCGAAAAAAATCTTGTGTTCATCAAGCCATTTTAGGGCTTTCTGGCAGGTGCTGCATTTGTGATATACTAAAACTAACATGATGATTTCCCCTATATGTCAAATTTTGAGTCTCTGTAAACAGTTACCTCTTTTGTTCTATGATATCCCACTGCCCTGGTACTGTCAACGAGCTTTTTTTGTAACATTTTGTCGAATCTGTCCATTCTATTTTTTCCGAACGACTCTGGTATTTTATGTATGAATCTGCTACAATATGTTGCAGTTATTTAACTTACTGCTTACGATCATTGCGATTCTGGCCGAATGCATATTGCAAACTAATCCATCTTATATAAAGGAGGTTTCCCGACATGGGCTACGATAAACTTGAACGAAATTTGATCGACATCATCAAGGAAGAACAGGCGAAACTCGGTTTTTTTAGAGAAGATATCCATCTGTATTATCCGCTCTCTTCCCTGAACCATTTCTTTTCCGCTAAGGACAGTGCTGATGAGATGCAGGAACGACTGAACACACTTCCTGCATCCATCACAGAAAAGCTTGGACAGATCGAAGTCTCTCACAAAGGAGATCGTTTCTGTTTTCACATCCCAAAAGAAGGAACCGTCTATGTGCATGATAACACCGCACCAAACGAATTCATCAAAAGTCTTGTGGAATTAGTAGCAAAACACGACTGCACGATGAATGAAATTCTGGATCTGTTCCATACTTATTC
>OGOU01001601.1_pt1 | contig 17244 bp, 20 predicted proteins | sample 1552721 | NCBI WGS metagenome assembly OGOU01 (sample SAMEA2580176, study PRJEB22360) | human gut metagenome | biome: human gut; feature: human-associated habitat; material: faeces | place: Denmark | collected 2008/2010
GCCGTCTCAGAACATTCTCCTTGATTATGATGAGGCCATTAACTGAATATCCCTACATTAGTACTCATGACAACGAGCAGCGGATGTCCGTCCGCCTCGGATGAAGATATATTAAGTCGTCCGTGAGTGTCGACAATGATGGTGTATTCATCGCTGTCGACAGCCTTATGCATCGATTCTATCCTGCCTGATATTCCTTCGGATACCGACGTTGCACCGCTTACTGCCGTACATTCCAATGCTGCTGTCACTCTGCCCGAGAGCTTGGAGCAGGGACTGAAACTTTCGAGCGTAGTGTAATATTCTTCCCCGCTGATTTGTGCCACCATAGGGCAATCAATTCGTCCGTCGATGGATTCAACCATGTGGCAGATAATTTATGGTCTCATATTTTTATTGATTAAGTTGTATATTTTATATTGAATTTTAATTATATACCGACTTGTCGTTGCTGTTCGGCGTTGTAGCGGTCGCCCATGACGGGTATAGAAGCGACTGCAGTTTCAAGCTCGCGCCATTCGTCTGGAGATACGTTGAAATCGAATGTGCGGAGATTTTCTTCCAAATGCGACAGTTTGGTTGTCCCGGGAATAGAAACAATCCACGGCTCTTTTTGCAACAGCCATCCGAGGGTCACCTGTGAGGATGTCATGCCGCGCGTGCGCCCGAAGTCCTGCAATATATTGACAATACGCATATTGACGCGTATGGTATCGGGCTGGAAACGCGGCAGGGTAGGGCGATTGTCGTTATTGCTGTCAAAGACAGTGTATTCGTTGATGTTGCCGCCGAGGAATCCACGGTTTAGAGGGCTATAAGGAACAAATTCACTGCAGTTCTATCTTTTTGATGACACGTGTGGGGGTTGCCCGCTACAATTGTCATGGGTTCAACATCCTTTGTGACTACGCTTCCGGCCCCTATTATGGCACCATAACCGATATGCACGCCGGGCAAAATGGTGGCGTTGATGCCAATCCAAACCATGTCTCCTATCACGATGCGGCGACCGTAAGTGGCGCTGCGATTGTCAGGATTGACATCGTGGTTTATGGTGATGAGATTGACTTTGGGCCCGATGAGGGCCTCATAGCCCGGTTCGTCTGGTGAAACCATCTCTCCGCTAAGGTCTTTTGCAAATATATTTTTCATAATGGTGATTAGTTTAATGACGCAAAAATATACTAAAAGCTCTTCAATCATTTTGCTGTGAAGCTCAAAATTGATATTCCGTAGGTGTATTGCCAAAAAGAAGCCTGTAAAGAGACTGATTTGTGATTAGTTCGGTATTAAATTTTTATTAAATTTTTGTGAAGAGGTGGCTTTTGCGGATAGCATGCATTAATTTTGCGATATGAATACGACGAAACGAATACTAATAGTCGATGACGAGGAGACGCTATGCGATGCCCTCGCATTCAATCTTGAAGCTGAAGGTTATGAAGTGGCCACCGCTTACAGTGCCGAGGAAGCGCTGACTATGGACTTGGGCGGCTTCGACCTTGTGCTCCTCGACATAATGATGGGTGAGATTTCCGGCACCCAGCTTGCCCGCATTATAAAGGCGAATCCCGCCACAGCTTCGGTGCCGATAATATTCTGTACCGCCAAAGATACCGAGGAGGATATGATAAATGGTCTCGACCTCGGAGCCGACGATTACATCATGAAGCCATACTCGCTGAAGGCTGTCCTTGCACGAGTTCGCACGGTGCTTCGTCGCACGGCGGCTCCTGTTGCAGTTCAGCATGCTGCCGGTGATGAGGTCGGGTACAAAGGTCTTGTTTTGTCAAAACGCGACCGCAGCTGTCATGTCGACGGGGTCGAGGTGAAGATGCCCAGAAAGGAATTCGAAATTCTGCTGAAATTGATGTCGAACATCGGGCAGGTGTTTTCGCGGTCTCAACTACTGAAGGAAATATGGCCCGACGAGGTGGTGGTACTCGACCGCGTGGTCGATGTCAACATCACTCGCATCCGCCAGAAAATCGGTCAGTACGGTAAGAATATAGTAACACGTTCAGGTTATGGTTATGTCTTTGTCGATTAAGCTTACGTATCCGCAGAGGTTATTCCTATGGCTTTTGGCATACTCGGTGCTACTCGTGGGCAGTTTTGTCGCTTTTCAGTATTATCGCGAAAAGTCATTCAAGGCAGAGGAGATGAATGACCGGCTCCAGATAATCAACACCTATATTCTGACAGAATTGGAACAGGGCGAAAGCATGACCCATATAAGTCTACGTGACTTTCATCCGTTCAATGACATACGTGTAAGCGTTATTTCGGCCGAGGGGAGAGTGTTGTATGACAACTCTCTTGACACGCTCCCAGGAAGCAATCATCTCGATCGCGAGGAGATACGGAAAGCACTTGCCGCCGGGTCCGGCTACACAGTGCGACGTCACAGCGAAAGCACCGGCGACAGTTACTTCTATTCGGCAACAAAAGGTGACAACGGGAATATCGTCCGCACGGCAGTGCCATACTCCGTATCATTAAGTACGCTGCTGACCCCCGACATAAATTTTATGTGGGTTATGGGGCTTATCGCTCTTTTGATGTGTATCTTAGGCTATTTCGCCACACGACGTGTCGGTATTCACATCTCGCGGCTCAAGCACTTTGCCGAGGATGTCGAGAAGGGCGCAAAAATATCAGACACTAAACCTTTTCCCAACGATGAGTTAGGTTCTATCTCTAATAATATTGTGCGTCTTTATGCCCGCCTGCAGCAAGCTAACATTGACCGCGACAATGAACATCGTGCCGCCATGCATGAGCAGCAGGAAAAAGAGCGCATCAAGAAGCAGCTGACAAATAATATCAACCACGAACTGAAAACCCCGGTTGCATCAATCAGGGTATGTCTGGAGACGCTTTTGGCGCATAAAGAAATGAGCGAGGATAAACGTGAGCAGTTTATTCAACGCTCACTTGCCAATGCCGAGCGTCTGCAAAGGCTGCTGGAGGATGTAGCGCTGATTACACGTATGGACGATGCCCCGGCATCTATAGCTAAAGAGCCTGTCGACCTTGCAGCAATAATACGGACTGTTGTGGACGACCGACGTCTTGTTGCCGGCGTCAAAGGCATAACCATTGAAGACGATATTGTCGGCACCTTGCCTATGTCGGGCAATCCATCGCTGCTCGAAGCTGTTTTCAATAATCTGATTGACAACGCAATTGCATATAGCGGAGGCAGCATAATCAAAATAAGGCTACTATACGAAGATGACAAAAAGATTGTCCTGACTGTCGCCGACAATGGCATTGGTGTCTCCACCGAACACTTGCCGCGCATTTTCGAGCGTTTCTACCGTATAGACAAGGGGCGCAGCCGCGCCGCCGGTGGCACTGGCCTCGGCTTGTCAATAGTCAAAAATGCCGTCATGCTTCACGGAGGTACAATAACAGCGGAGAATGTCAGAACCGGCGGCCTGTCTTTCAAGATAACGCTCAGTAGATAGTCGGCATTATCGCAATTAACGATACTTTAATATTTATGAAAAATCCATGAAATCATACGAAAGTACTTTTGCACTGAAAACCAATAATAACAGTAACAGTGAAAAAAGTGATTTCGTTAATCATGGGAATGCTTGCCATAAGCTTAACCATGCAGGGAGCGGACTCCGGGGGCTCCCGCCTGCTCAAGGGACGTGTTTTGGACAATGAACATAATCCCCTTCCCGGTGCTGTTGTCATTCTCGATGGGAAAGCCCATTCAGCTGTGGCTGATGCCGATGGGTTCTATTCATTTCCTAATCTCGCATCAGGGACTCATAAACTGAATATCTCATATCTTGGTTTTGTCCCCGTAACCAAGAACATTGTTTTGGCAGACGCGGATATGACGCAGGACATTATAATGTCTGATTCATCCAAAGAACTCAATGATGTTGTGGTGACAGGTGTATTTTCCGGTCAGCAACGGGCCATAAACACACAAAAGAGCAACATAAATGTCACCAATATCGTATCGGCTGACCAAATCGGCAAGTTCCCGGATTCAAACATCGGAGATGCCCTGAAGCGTATAAGCGGTATAAACGTACAGTATGATCAGGGCGAAGCCCGTTTCGGACAGGTTCGCGGTACTCCGGCAGAATTCAGTTCCGTGACTATCAATGGTTCCAGGATTCCCTCGGCGGAAGGTGACATACGAAATGTGCAGCTTGACCTTATTCCGTCCGACATGATCCAGACAATCGAAGTCAACAAGACTCTGATGCCCGATCAGGAGGGCGATGCGATAGGCGGCTCGATAAATCTTGTCACCAAGAACTCTCCCCGCCGACTCACACTTAACGCCGTGGTAGGGACCGGATACAACTGGATAAGCCGCAAAGCACAGATGAATTTCGGACTCACCATAGGAAACAGGTTCTTCAGTGACCGTCTGGGCATTATGGTTTCAGCTTCCTATAATAACGCTCCGTCCGGTTCTTACAATACTGAGTTTATCTGGGAAAAGGATGATGCCGGAAAACTTTATCTGTCGGATTACCAGATACGCCAATATTATGTCACACGTGAGCGGCAAAGCTATTCATTGTCGGCGGATTGGAAATTCAATGATTTCAACAAAATATGGTTCAAGGGAATTTTCAACAACCGGAATGACTGGGAAAATCGTTATCGCACGACTTTGAAAGACATAACACCCGATGGGGTCGCTGATGTGCGTGTCCAGACAAAAGGTGGAACGCCCGATAACCGTAACGCTCGTTTGGAACGCCAGCGCACTATGGATTTTACCCTTGGCAGTGAAAACCGGCTCGGCTTCCTGAGTTTTGACTGGAAAATCGGATATGCCCGTGCCTCCGAGAAACGCCCCAACGAGCGATATATAGATTATCGTCTCAAGAAACAGCATTTTTCTTTTGACCTGTCAAATCCTCGGACACCTTTCGCAACACCCGACGAGGGTTCGACAATGCTCCTTGATGACAATTTCTCTCTTAAAGGACTCACTCAGCAGCAGGAGGACATAACGGAGCAGGACTTGAAAGCGTCTCTTGATTTCAAGGCTCGCCTCAGCGACCATTCAAAATTGAAATTCGGTTTCAAGTTTGTAAACAAGACAAAAGACAAGGAGATTGATTACTATGAATATACCCCCGTTGATAAAAAAGGTTTCAATAAAGATGCTCTGGCTCAATCCGTAAATGAATCCACCGACAGGTTTATGCCGTCCTCCCGCTATCAGGCCGGGACCTTTGTAAGCAAGCAATTTCTGGGAAGCCTTGACCTTGATGATGCCTCCTTGTTTGAAAAGGCACAGGTCGCCGAAGAACTTGCAGGAAACTATAACGCCAGAGAGAACGTGACGGCAGTATACATCAGACTTGATTCCAGAATCACAGATAATCTGAGCTTCACCGGTGGATTAAGGATCGAAAACACAGCCTTGCGTTATACCGGCAGAATTTATGACGATGAATCCGGTACAGTATCAAAGACAGACCCGGAATCATCAAGCTACATAAACTTCCTTCCGTCCATTATATTCAAATGGGATGTCAATAAGGACTTCATGATACGTGCGGGATATAATCAGTCGATTTCCCGTCCTAAGTATTCGGCATTGGTACCCGGCATGAACATCAAGCGTGGCGATAACGAAATCGTAATCGGCAATCCGGGACTTAAAGCCACCACATCGCACAATATAGACCTCAACGCGGAATATTATTGGAAATCGATCGGGCTTGTGTCAGCCGGTCTCTTCTATAAACGGATTGAAGGCTTTATAGTCGATGAAGTTTCATTCAATCATGAATATGAAGGGAACGTGTGGACCAAGTTCACGCAGCCTAAGAACGGCGGTAACGCCAACATCTTCGGTGCGGAGTTCTCATACCAGCGCGACTTCAGCTTTATTGCTCCGGCCCTCAGATGTGTCGGACTCTACGGAACATATACTTATACCCATTCAAGAGTCAAGGATTTCAATTTTGAGGGTCGTGAGAATGAGAAGGAATTGAGCCTTCCCGGTTCTCCGGAGCATACCGCCAATGTGTCACTCTACTTTGAAAAATTCGGACTTTCCGCCAGACTCTCGTTCAATTACGCTTCGGACTTTATTGACGAGATGGGAGCAAGCAAATTTTACGACCGTTACTATGACAGCGTGAAATATATGGATCTCAATGTGAGCTATACATTCGGAAAGAAGACAAAATTCACATTCTATGCCGACTGCACAAATCTGCTGAATCAACCACTGCGCTACTATCAGGGCAGCAAAGACCTCACCATGCAGCAGGAGTATTATGGAGTGAAGATCAATGGGGGCATAAAAGTTTCATTCTGATAATCACAAACCAGATAACGACAATATGATACGAAAATTTTTCATTACGGCAGTAGCCGTTGCCTCGGTCATGTTTTCATCCCTGACCGCATGGGCACAAAACGAAATTCCCAAAGGGGATATAAACCTCATCGTGGCATCCGATCTTGGACGCAACGGGTATTATGACCAAAAGAAGGTAGCGGCCACAATGGGAGAGGTTGCTGAACAGATAGGTCCTGATGCGGTGCTTGCCCTTGGCGACACACATCACTATGAGGGTGTGGAAAGCGTGTCCGACCCATTGTGGATGACCAACTACGAACTTATCTATTCTCATCCCGAATTGATGGTTCATTGGTATCCAGTCTGCGGCAACCATGAGTATCGCGGCAACACGCAGGCTGTAATTGACTATTCCAAAGTGTCGCGTCGCTGGGATATGCCTGCGAAGTATTACACCAAGACTTTCAAGGATGGAGAGACATCGCTGCTGGTCGTCTTTCTTGACACTCCTCCGCTGATTGACAAGTATCGCAAAAAGTCAGATACCTATCCCGACGCAGAAAAACAGAATGTTGAGGAGCAACTCCAATGGCTTGATTCTGTCCTGTCAGATGCCTCTGAAGACTGGATTGTAGTTGTAGGACATCATCCCATATTTGCTTCCACCGACAAATCGGAATCAGAAAGAACTGATATGCAAAAACGAGTTGACTCCATATTGCGCCGTCACAACGTGGATATGTATATCTGCGGACACATACATAATTATCAATATATAAAGAAACCCGGCTCAGGAATTGATTATATTGTAAACACTTCTGGCTCAAAGACAAGAACCCCCGGCGATATCGAAGGAACTGTATTCAAAAGCGACGCACCCGGCTTTTCGGTGCTTGCCGCCGACCGAAAATCTCTCCGATTGAATATGCTTGACAAGAAGGGCAATATCCTATATACAGTGAAACGAGATAAATAAATCTTCTAATTATCAATTTTCTGAGGCTGTATCACACGTTGATGCAGCCTCTATTGTTTCACAATAGCTTAAAGTTTTTGAAATATTTATGAAATGTTTTCGCGCTTACTTTGCAGTGTAACAAAGTAAGTGAGAAAACAATGGAAATACTGTTCCTCTGTGTAGTGATTTTTCTGTTCCTGCTGGCGATTTTCGACCTGTCGGTGGGAGTCAGCAACGATGCTGTAAATTTTCTTAACTCCGCAATAGGTTCGCGGGCGGCATCGTTCAAGAGAGTGTTGATAGTCGCCTCTATCGGAGTTTTTATCGGAGCGGCGATGAGCAACGGCATGATGGATATCGCCCGGCACGGCATATTCCGGCCGGAGCATTTCTCGTTCTATGACCTCATCTGTATCTTCATGGCAGTGATGGTCACAGACATTATCCTGCTCGATATTTTCAATTCCTTGGGCATGCCGACTTCCACCACCGTATCAATGGTGTTCGAGCTGCTCGGTGCTACATTTGTAGTGGCGTTGATAAAGATGGCGGGAGGTATCGACCTCGGTTTCAACGACCTGCTGAACACCGAAAAAGCCCTGTCGGTAATACTCGGCATATTCCTTTCGGTAGCGATAGCGTTCTTCTTCGGCACTGTGGTGCAGTTCATCGCCCGAATGATATTCTCCTTCAACTACCGGAGCAACCTGAAATGGAAAATCGGTATCTTCGGAGGCATCTGCGCCACGGCGATAGTCTATTTCATGCTTATCAAAGGTGCGAAGGACCTGACTTTCATGACCCCCGAACTAAAAGCATGGATAAATGACCATACCTGGCTTATTATGCTAGCGAGTTTCGGATTCTTCACCATATTGATGCAATTGCTGCATATCTGCAGAGTGAATGTACTGAAGGTGATTGTGCTGATGGGTTCTTTCTCTCTGGCGATGGCTTTTGCGGGCAATGACCTTGTGAACTTCATCGGCGTTCCTCTGAGCGGTCTTGCATCATATCAGGACTATATCGCCAACGGAGGCGGTGATGCTCATGGCTTTCTGATGAACTCGCTCAACGGTCCGGCAAATACTCCGATTTATTTTCTTATCGGAGCCGGCGTGATTATGGTCGTTTCTCTTGCCACATCCAAGAAGGCGAAAAATGTCACCAAGACTGAAATCGGCCTCGGCAGTCAGCAGGGAGGCGACGAGATGTTCGGCTCGTCGCGAATCAGCCGTCGTCTTGTACGCTGGACTCTTTCGTTCTTGAATTGGGTGCGCAACGTTACGCCACTGCGGGTGCGCAATTGGTTCAACCGTCGTTTCAATGTCGATGAAACAATCATGGACCAAGGGGCGTCGTTCGACCTTATCCGGGGTTCTGTAAACCTTGTGCTTGCGGGTGCGCTGATAGCCTTCGGCACATCGCTCAAACTGCCGCTGTCCACCACATTCGTCACCTTCATGGTTGCGATGGGTACTTCACTCGCCGACCGTGCATGGGGACGCGAGAGCGCGGTGTTCCGCATCACGGGCGTTATTTCGGTCATCGGCGGCTGGTTCCTGACTGCCGGCGCAGCCTTCATAGGAGCCGGAATCATAGTAGCCGCCATGCACTACGGAGGTCATTGGGTGATGTTTCTGCTCGCCGCCCTTACTATCTTCCTTATTATCAGGAGCAACAGGCGATTCAGCAAGAAGAACGATGCCGACAATGGTGGTGACGCACTCTTTCAGACTATCATCACCACTCAGGACAAGACACAGACATGGCCGCTACTCCTTATGTATATCACCGAGCAACAGCAGGGATTCTTAGCATACGCGGAGGAAAAATACCGCGACATCACGGCTGCCTTCATCGGTGACAATGCCGGAGTGTTAAACAAGGCCGAGTCAAGCCTTGCTAAACATAAAACAGTACTGAAAAATGCCAGACGCAAGGAAACCCTTTGCCTGCGCCACCTGACACGCGAGATGGCAATAGAGAAAAGCACATGGTTCTACCTTAGTAATAACCTGTGCATGAACATTCTCTATAACCTGCGGCGCATCAACGAGGTGTGCAAGGAGCATGTGGAAAACAATTTCATGCCCCTGCCTCCGCGCTATGCCACGGAGTGTGAACTGCTCCGCACCCGTATCAGCACACTGTTCAACGACACTCTGGAATTGATGAAATCGGGCGATATTTCTACTATCAGCGTTCTCCGTCGTCATTGTGACGAGATAAAAGATATAGTTTCTGACACTTACCATCGTGCCCACGACCAGTTGCGCGACGGCGATACCTCGGCTATGGCTGTGCTTTATGTCTATGTCAACATGCTTCAGGAAACGCAAGAAATGGTATCGTCCATCCGCAAATACCTCCGCGCATTCGCAAAACTCCGCGATTCGGAGTTCCGCAGCCGTCCGGCACTTTCGGCTAATTCTTTAGAGTAAAAAAGATTGTTTTACGTTACGCTATGGAGATATGCAAAGTATCTCCATAGCAAATTTTATCTCAATCACATGAAATTATTTCTGATAATCGCAACAATATTCATCTTCCTTGTCATATATCTCGTGATACGCAGAAACCGTAGAGCCGAGGATGTTTCAGGTATTTCAGTCAAGGGAACTCCAAATTTTGACGAAATGGTTTTATGTGTTGCCGAATCATGCCGTAATGTTATCTGTCCCGCGCTGGATTCATTAGCTGATGCCGATGTCATCAATGCTTGCAAGAATCACAGGATTGGTTCCGGCTCCTTATGCACTCTTGAAAATAAAGTCAGACGTAGTTTCGGTGCCGATTCCGATAGTGAGTCAAGTTACATATATATCAGTTATATGATTGAGTCGGCAGAGAAAATCGCTGAAACAACACGGCACATTGTTTGCCGACCGTCATTCAGCATCTCCATTTCCGATAAATGCGAGATTCAGGCTTTGCGGAAGATGATGGATGATATGCTTGAACCGGCTTTTGACTTTCAGATGATTGACGGGAACAAGAATTTTGTCAAGCATCTTATCGCTGTACGTTCCAAATCTATGGGGTATGATGATTTCAGCGACGGGACACAGGCTTATTCCTATCTTACATTACTGTATTATCTTCACTCTTTCATAAACTCATTCCGCCACATCATTTCCACATCATCACAATCGCCCCGGAAGTAATCAGCAGTCCACCGGTTATTACTTTCGGCGAAAGCGGTTCTTTCAGAATAAGGAAAGCAAGGAGTATGGTAAACACCACACTTAGTTTGTCAATTGGCGCCACTCTTGAAACATCACCAAGCTGTATCGCCTTGAAATAAAACAGCCATGACAAGCCGGTGGCAATCCCTGAAAGAATAAGAAAAATCCATGTATAGCGTGGTACCGTCTTCACTTCCGACAGATGTCCTGAAGCAAATACTATGCCCCATGTGAGCAGAAGTATGATGCTTGTGCGTATGGCGGTGGCGAGATTGGAGTCAACATCCTTGACTCCGATTTTTGCGAATATGGCTGTCAGTGCGGCAAAGAGGGCTGACAGCAGGGCGTATATTTTCCACATATCTTTCTTGATTTTAGTGCAAAATTACAGCTTTTGCAGGGTATTGGAAAGGTTGAATTTCCGATTTAATGAAACTTTAATGATATGCACACAACCATGAAACAGTTTAAGGCGACCTTTGCGGCAAAATTACAATGCAATGGAAATGAAGAACGTAATAAAAGCATCCATTCTCGCAGTCGCCATTATGTATGCTCCCGGAATCGCGGCTCAGGAAACCTCCGGAAGTTTCCTTAAATCTGAATATATGCCGGAAATACATGGAACCATCCGTGCAAAATATGAGTATGAACCGCCTATCAACAAGGGGCGGTTTGAGATTCGCAACGCACGCCTCAGCGTAGAGGGCAAGATCATCCCTATTGTAAGATATAAGGCGGAGATAGATCTTTCCGACGAGGGTCAGATAAAAATGCTCGACGCATACATCCGCCTCCAGCCGAAAGAACGGTTGAAATTCACATTCGGCCAGATGCGCGTGCCGTTCAGCATCGACGCCCACCGTTCTCCGCATCTGCAATATTTTGCCAACCGCTCGTTTATAGCCAAGCAGGTCGGCAATGTGCGCGATGTGGGTGCAGCGGCATCATGGACTTTCGGACAGCGGTTGCCGGTCACTCTCGAAGGGGGTATATTCAACGGCTCCGGCTTGACAAACCAAAAGAACTTCTGGACAAACAATTATAATTTCTCTTTCAAGGCGTTCACGATGATTGCCCGTCACTTCAACGTGACGCTGAGTTGCCTGAAAGCCAACGCCGGAGATGTGAACACCATGCTCTATGACGCGGGAGCATATTGGGAAAACAGCCGCTGGCACATAGAGGCGGAGTATCTGCGGAAATATTATGCCCATGATTCATTCCGTCCGGTGAACGCCATAGATGCCTTTGCCGCATATCGTCTGCCCCTGAAAAAAGGTCTTACGGCAATATCATTCCTCGGAAGATACGATTATATGTCCGACCATAACAACGGCAGTAAAGATGATAAGGGGACACTTACCGTCAGTGACCCGGAACGCCATCGTCTGACAGGAGGCGTGACCCTAAGCCTCGGCAAGAAAGCGTTGCAAGCCGACATACGCCTCAATTATGAGCAATATTTCTACAACAGAGCTGTAACCCCTGCGATTTCAGAACAGAATAAAATCGTCGTCGAGTTCGTGGCCCACTTCTAACAATTAGCAAAGGCAGCAAACCCTGAAGAGAGTATGCTGCCTCAAATTATCGTAACCCGCTGAAAATTGGACGGGAATTATAATTGTGTTGTGGTTCTGCCACCATCGACTCCTTTGAGCCGGATGTCTGAGACTGGTTATCTCCTACTTCGACCCTTTGAGTGTCGGGCTGCTGTTTGACTTCCTCACCGTCCTTTTCATCGTGTTTGGGAGCAAGTTCGGCGGTGATCTTGCGGTCGAGGGCTGCGAGGTCGGATTTGAACTGCTTCAGTTCGTCCTCCTTGCCCCACTGCTTGGCGATGATGGCTTCGAGCTGGGGAACATCGGCTTTGAGTTTGGCGGTGCGCTCCTCGTATTGAGCGATGATACCGGGTATCTTCTCCAGAGCGTTGACAAAGTTCATGCAAGTGGCATGGGTATCCGACATGGCAATGAAGCCGTTGTTGAACTTGTACTTGTAGTTGCCTTCGACCACAAAGCGGTTTTGGACACCCTCGCGTCCGTCAACCAGCGTGCGCTCCGAGATGATGCTGATCGGGAAGCCATAGACCTCACCGATGCGTTGGTACTGCCCGTGAGTATCGGTACGCTGCGCCAATCTTTGAAGATGGATGCCCATGTTCGTCTCATCGGTCAGATTGCAGGTGTCAATCGTGAGGTTGTTGAGTGGGTTGCCCTCCTTGTCACGTTTGACAACTGATTCATACCGGGCAGCGTCAGCCTTCATCCTTTCTATTGCCGCCTCGTTGTTGGCAATGTCATGGGTGATTGCCTGATACCTGAACTTGGAATCGGAGATGCCTTTGTTATGCGCCTTCCGTTCACTCTCCAATGCCGCAATGCGCTTTTCAAGTTTAGCCTTTTCCAATAGGTCAGTATTGCCAGAGAGAATCGCCATATATTCCGAGAAGTTCATGCCGTTTTTCTCATCCATAGCGCCCTCGTCGATTGTCCTCGCTCCGAGCGCGCCGGATTTGAGCTGGTCGATGAATGTCGCTTTGCAGTGTAGAAGATTGAACTTGTAGGAATCCAAAGATTTCTCTACGGCATAGATTATCACATCAACCTTATTGTCAGCGTATAACTTCGCAATCTCGTTGCCAGCGCGAATGGCTCTACCATCTCTCTGAGTGAGGTCAGAGGGACGCCACGGCGTATCGAGGTGATGGATGCAAACTGCTCTTTTCTGGGCATTTACGCCTGTTCCGAGCATAGAGGTCGAGCCGAAAAGCACTCGCACATCACCATCATTCATGGCCTGAATCACAGCTTTGCGGCTGCGCTCCGTCTTACACTCCTGAATGAACCGGATTTCATGCGCCGGGATGCCGTAGTCCTCAATCAGATTACGCTTGATTTCGGAATAGACATTCCACTCGCCGGGTTTGTATGTCGATAAATCACTGAACACAAACTGAGTGCCACGCTGCGCGTCATACTTGCGGTAATATTCCGCAATCATACGGGCGCAATGGCTCACCTTATTGTTCGGATCATCGCCATATTCAGGGTCAATCATGCGCATATCCAGTGCCATCTTTCGCGCATAGTCAGTGGCGATAAGCATCTTCGCCTTTTCCTCGATCTCGCTCAACGGTGCCCGTCCGAGTATAGTTGCATCGCCAGTCTTGGCAAACTCCATCAGCTTCTGGATAAACTCCTCCTGTGCGAGGGTCGGCGGAATATTGTGGAGTATCTCATGCTTGTGCGGACGGTCAACACCGACATCCTCTGCCGTGCGGTAGTCTGTAATCTCGTTGTAGAAGGCAGCTAACTCAGGCACCTTGATAAAATACCGGAATCTCTCCTTCGCCACGATATTATTGGTGACATTGAACTCGAAGTCGGTAGTCTTCTTGGCGAAGATTGCGGCCCACGCTGCCACAGTATCATTGCTTTTCGATTATCCATTTCCTGTTTTTTGATTTTGTCGGTTTGACATTATGGTATCGAAGTTTTCTCGGCCCCAGTTGATGAGGGCTTCCACATGAGGCAAAAGCGTCCTGCCGAAGTCAGTAACCGAGTATTCTGTCCTGGGAGGAACATCGGGGAACAGCTCGCGGCGGATTATGCCATCGGTTGTCAGTTGACGGAGTACCTGAGAAAGTACCTTCTCAGATACTGAAGGAATGTTGCGGTACAGTTCGTTGAAGCGCACAGGCTCTTTCTCGGAAATCTTCACGAGAACCACCAGCGCCCACTTGTTGCCGAGCCATTCGAGCATAGGAGCAGCCTTGCAATATTCGTAGTCCAATTTTTTTGCCATTTACCTCAGGGCAAAAGGCTGATAAAGAGCGAAACAAACTTTTCGGTAAGGGTCAAACCTTTCGGTAAGTTGTTGCTTTGGCTCTGACTATCACCTAATTTTGCATCACAAAATTAACTAAAAATATCGAGATATGATATATCCGGAACTACATTTCACAGGTCAGGTATGGCGACCGCCGTACGAAGCCAACTCCCAGCTCCTGCAACTTACCTCAGGCTGCACTTGGCACAAGTGCAAGTTTTGCAGTCTTTATCATGGCACACCGTTCCGTATGTCGCCGCTATCGGAGGTGGAGGAAGACCTGAAAGTTATCCAACAGTGGCAACCGCGTGCCCGGCGTGTATATCTCACCGGAGCAAACCCATTCGCATTGAGTTACAACAAGCTGATGGACGTGGCATTGCTGCTGAGGAAGTATCTTCCCCACATGGTATCATTCGGCATGTTCGCCCGCGTTACCGACATTACCCCAAAGTCTGTAGAGGAACTGAAGAATCTTCATCATCTGAAACTCGACAGCATTAACATCGGCATCGAGACCGCTCACGATCCGACGCTGGAGCGGATGAACAAAGGCTATCATGCCACCGACATTCTTGAACAACTCTCAAAACTCGACGAGGCCGGAATCCGCTACAACGTGTTCTACCTCAATGGACTCGGAGGCAAGGGCAACGGCGAGGCAAGCGCGATAGCCACTGCCGATGTGCTTAACCAACTTCATCCATGTATAATCAACATAGTATCGCTGACAATATTTCCGGAATCCAAGTTGTATCAGGAGGTGCAGAATGGCACTTATATCGAGGAACCGGAGATTGAGCGCCTGGTTGAGATGCGCACCCTTATCGACCGACTGAACATTCGCGTCAATCTGCTCGGCCATCATGTATCCAATACGGTACCAATCACAGGAGCATTGCCGGATGATAAAACCGCAATACTCCGTGAGTTTGACAACGCGATAGCTCAGTTCCCCGAACAGGAGCTGAAAGCCTATCGAAACAGGATATGGCATCTGTGAAGATTTCGTTCCTGCGTTCAGCCTGCTCATTTTGAGCAGGCTTTTTTTACGCTTATTTGCCCGAATTTTAGTAAATTTGTACCTGAAAAGCGTATCAAACTCAATATAACACAGACAATATGACAAAAGCAGATATAGTTAATGAGATAGCCAAGACAACCGGCATTGAGAAAGCCGTCGTTCTCTCGGTGGTTGAACAGTTCATGACTGTAGTCAAGGATAGTCTCGCCCACGGCGAGAATGTATATCTTCGTGGCTTCGGCTCCTTCATAGTCAAGACCCGTGCCGAGAAGACAGCCCGCAACATCAGCAAGAACACCACCATCATAATCCCTGCTCACAACATTCCGGCATTCAAGCCGGCTCCGGTATTTATGAAGCAAGTCGCAAAAGTATGAAAACGTCAATCATTTCAATCATGACAGTCATGGCGATGGTAGCCATGGCTTCTTGTGGCAACAATGTCTCAAAATCGACAAACGGAAATTCAACAGAAGTCTCAAATGTCGTTATCAGTGATACTGTGCCTTATATCGTCGCCAATCATTATTTTCTGAAGAATGACCTCAAGGAGCTTCCTCCTGAAAAAATTACGTCTCAGGAAGAATTCGACAAATTTTTCGGTATGGCTGCTGTCATGGGCAACGGAGGACAGCCCACAGAGATTGATTTCAGCAAGCAATTTGTCATTGACATAGCTTCGACTTCAACAGACTATGACACCAAGCTCATTCCATTAACCCTGAAAGAAGAGAATGACAGCCTGATATTTAAGTATCGTTTTACAGAAGGCGAAAAGCGAACATATTCAATTCAACCTTTGCTATTGCTTGTGGTTGACCGTAGATATGACAAGCCGCTGAAATGCCTTATGGTCAGAGAGTGATTCCAATAATGGAAATCTGATATGAATTACGAGAACACTGAATACGGTGAGAATGCCGTTGAAGATATGATGACTGACCACGATTATCATATCAACACAGGCGAACTGCCGGAATTATTCGATGAAGAATCAGTTGACGAATATATCGCCAGCCTCAATGACTGGGACTGATTATTGAAATGACTGAAGAATATCCGATAAATATCAAGGAGTTGCATACAACTCCTTTGGGAGTGGAACGCATCAGGAAAAATTTCAATTTACCTGATACGGCAAACGCTGTAGATTTTTGCCGCAGTATCATCCTTGATGATTTCGCAAAAATCGAACGCAGGGGTAAAAATTGGTATGTGACATCCGGGCATGTAAAAATTACTGTCAATGCTCACAGCAACACAATAATCACCGCACATAAAATTAAAATCACAATATCAAAATGTTGAGCAACAAAGTAAAGCGCAATTTATGGCTGACTTTGGCGATACTGTCACTGGCAGCGGTCGTTGACCGGGCCATAAAGGTAGCCGACGGCAGTGTCGAATGGTGGAATCTCGTTTCAGCCATAGCAATCACGGCATTCTGCACCAAGTTCTATCTCTGCTATCGCAAACAGGTAAAGAAAGGCAATCTCTTTGGCCGCGTCAATCCGCTCAAATGATTCAGATAGGACGATATAAGGTTGGCTTCGCGTCTCCTGACTTTGACATAAATCAGAGGCTTAATTATTCAATTCATTGAATAACAGCACTGAAGCATAAAAATAAAGGGTGATTTGGGTGACGCAAGCGAATTTATGATTATCTTTGCGCACAAACATACGCAAAGATAATTATTGCTGTCCGATAAAACTCTTTGAACGGATGAAAAATTAGCGCTGGCACCTATTGCAGGAGTCAGCGCTTTTGATTTAGTTTGTGTTCGCCAAAACATGATCTAAATCATGAGTAAAAGTAGTCATTTTGGGTCAGCGGATTTTCTCGGTGGGTAGCGCACTCATGTCAGGCGTATAGTTTAGTCAGTCTGAACATAAAGAATTTAATGTCCCCCACACCCCGGAACTGTGAGCGGAAA
>OGOU01001608.1_pt1 | contig 17201 bp, 10 predicted proteins | sample 1552721 | NCBI WGS metagenome assembly OGOU01 (sample SAMEA2580176, study PRJEB22360) | human gut metagenome | biome: human gut; feature: human-associated habitat; material: faeces | place: Denmark | collected 2008/2010
ACCGCACCAATTTATGCGATCAACATAAATTCTTTGCATTGCGAAGCGCGTTACTGAAAGCAGAATGAACAGCAACTTAGCGAGCGTTACTGTTCAACGATAAATTCCGTAAGTTTTTTTTGTGAACAAAGGCCGCAGAAAGCCCGAGACCATACCGCACCAATTTATGCGATCAACATAAATTCTTTGCATTGCGAAGCGCGTTACTAAAAGCAGAACGAACAGCAACTTAGCGATCATTGTCAAGAACAGAATGGACAGTAGCGTCAGCATACAATAACAAGATTAGGGTTCCCACAAAAGCATTGTAAATTTTTCGTTCCTGTCGTATAATAAAGCAAAGAAATATTCAGAAAAAATCAGATCAGATACCTGAATTACGTTACATCTGTCCTGATTATTTTTACGAATTCCAGGAGGCTTTTTAATGAAGAAAAATGGACACAGACTACTTACTCTTGCAGCTTTAGTCGGAACTGCCGCAGGTGTTATTCATATTGCTAACCGTTTCATAGATGCCACATCTCAGCTTAAAGATATGCTGGAACAGCCACACAGCAAAACCTATGACTGGCGTTTTGGAAAGATTTTTTATACAAAACAGGGACATGGCACCCCTATTCTTCTTATTCATGATATCATGCCAGGCGCTTCCGGTTATGAATGGAATGCCATAGAGAAGCAGCTCGCAACCGAGCATACCGTTTACACCATTGATCTTCTTGGATGTGGACGTTCCGAAAAACCGGATATTACTTATACCAATTTTGTATTTGCTCAGTTACTCTGTGATTTTGCCAAGAATGTGATTCGTGAGGAAACCGATGTTATTGCCAGTGGTTTCTCAGGTTCTTTTGCGATCATGGCTTACCGTAACAATTCCGACCATTTCCGCAAGATCATGCTGGTCAATCCACCAAGCTTCAGTTCCCTGAAGCAGGCACCTTGCAAAGACAACAAGCTCTTTAAGTATTTTATCGAGCTTCCGATTTTCGGAACTCTGATCTATCATATGGTAGCTTCCCGCGAATCCATCAGCAGTCTGTTTATGGAAAAGCTGTTCTACAATCCCTTCCATGTAACAGATACACTGGTAGACACCTATTATGAATCCGCTCACAAGGGCGGTTCCAACGCTAAATATCTGTATTCCAGCTACATTGGCAAATACCTGAATATCAGCATTAATAATGCCGTAGAATCTTCCGATGCATGCATCTATATTATTTCCGGAGAAAAAGAAGCTTCCGCCTCTCTTATCGCAGAGGAATATCAGAAGCTGAATTCTTCCATTGAAACCGCTGTGATCCCGGAAACCAGACATCTTCCTCATCTGGAAGATCCGGAACATTTCCTGGAACAGGTAGCTATTTTCCTGTAAAAGCAACTTATGATCCGGCATCAAAATTTATCTATAATAATTTTGGAGATCAACGTATCAAAAGAACATTGTTTATGTTCGGAGCCGTTGAGCTTCATGCAGTAATTTGTGGAAATGCTATAAACCAACAAAAAGCCAATAAAAAAAGAGTACTGTTTCACGTGAAACATGAGTTTTCCCTCAAACAAACGTGAAACAATACTCTTTATTTTTTACCAGACTCACAGCATGCATCCGGACATTTCTCTTATCTAAGTGCCTGCTCCAGATACATGTGTGTTGTATTATCGATCAGCTTATGTGTCAGCTCTGCCATATGCTGTGTACTCTCCTGATTCTCAGAAGACAGCCATGTCTTGATCATTCCCACGCATCCATTCAGACAAAACGCATACGCATACTCAATATCACGGTTGTCTTTCGGCAGACGAATTGACAAGCGATGCAGCACTGTATCTGCGATCAGTTTTTCTATACGATTCACAAAAGCCATATCTCCATTCTTTCCAAGAAGTGCGATACAAATATCCTTATTATGATCCAGGATCGTAAATATCTGCTCAATAAAAGGATACGAGCTCTCCTTATTATTAAGAGGATCCAGAGGATAGTCTGCCACCAGATGCGTGATTTCCTCCATCAATTCAGCCTCTATGGATTCCAGCATCTGATAGATATCTGTATAGTGAAGATAAAATGTGGAGCGGTTTATATCAACTTCTTCCACCAGTTCCTTTACCGTAATTTCCTTAATACTCTTCTTCTGCATAAGACGGGCAAGCCCCGCTCGCAACTGTGCCTTGGTCTTACGTACTCTTCTGTCAACTTTTTCCGCCATCTTAATTCCCCCTGCAATTCAAAAAAGCAAGCACGTTTCCTCCGCCTCAATCACCTGTTACTTACGATACTCTGCAACTGTCATACAATGCATAATGCATCCTTCAAACGAATAAAAGCATTCGCTTTCTCTACGCCGATCTGCATGATACCAGATATCTGCTGTTGTTAAGAATTGACAAGATCAAAATTGTTAACGACGCCGACCTACACGATACCAGATATCTGCTGCATATTTGTGTTGAAACATAGGAATCCTGTCTGCATTTAATATTACCAACTGCACATAAATTCAAAGGAAATAACGTACTTTTTGTCTATTATGCAGTTTTTTATTTGTAATAGACACTTCCATTATTTCCGTCTATTAATATACATTCAGTAAAGATTTAATGGTTGTATCTGTGGTATGTGTTTAGTATAATACATCACGTAAAGAAAATCAACACTTTGTTTGATAATGGAGCATTAAGCTATTAATAGATTTTAATATGATTAATAGATCTCGTCACCATTACTGGAATAAAGTTTGATTAATCAACTATGTTTGATAATACAATTTAATAAGAAAGGGATAGGTAATATGATCAAAAACGAATGGAAAAGCTTACTTCGTAACAAGCTCATGCTTATCGTCGTAATCGCCATTATCGTAATCCCGATCATCTATGCAGGTCTGTTTCTGAAATCCATGTGGGATCCTTACGGAAACGTAGACAGCCTGCCAGTGGCCGTGGTAAACGAAGACAAACCTGTCGAGTATAATGGCAAGACCTTGAGCATAGGTAAGGACATGACGGATGAGCTGAAAGACAACGACTCAATGGCATTTAACATTGTAGACAGCAAGACAGCAGAGGACGGTCTGGCCAATGGAACCTATTACATGGTTATCAAAATTCCGGAAAATTTCTCCGCAAACGCAGCCACTGTAATGGACAACGATCCAAAGCAAATGGAGCTATCCTATGAGACAAACCCTGGAACCAACTATATCGCCTCCAAGCTCAGTGAAACAGCAATGCTGAAGCTTCGTGATAACATTGCTTCCAAGGTTACGGAAACCTATACAGAAACCGTTTTTGATTCTATCTCAGAAGCAGGTGACGGAATGCAGGAAGCTGCAGACGGATCCGGAAAGATCGAAGACGGACTGAATACAGCAGCTGATGGTAACAAAACAATTACCAAAAACCTTAAGAAGCTTTCCACCAGTACTCTTACTTTCGTAAGCGGTGCTGACAGTCTCACCGAAGGTCTTAAGACCTACACCGATGGTGTTGCAAAGGTTAACGATGGTGCAAAGAGCCTGGACGATGGTGCAGATCAGCTGAACAGCGGCGTTGCAACCCTCACAGAAAAGGTTCCTGAGCTGACAACCGGTGTGGATACTCTGGATAAAGGTGTTCAGCAGTACACCGCTGGTGTGGATGAGCTTAATAAAAATTCTGATACGCTGAAATCCGGCGCAAGCAGCCTGGAATCCGGTGCAAATGCATTAAGTGCAGGTATTGATACTCTTTCCGACGGAGCAACACAGTATGTAGCTGGTGCTGACACTCTTGCAGATGGAACTACCACCTATGTGGCTGGTGCTGGCAAACTCGCAGCCGGTGCCAAAGAGCTTGCAAAACTTGAAGACGGACTCACAACAGTTTCCAATGGTATCTCTCAGCTGAATACCGGTGTTACCAAAGGAACCGATGACTCACAGTCACTGATATCCGGAACACAGCAGCTGGAAAACGGACTGAAAGCCCTGAACGATAAGGTTTCTGCTCTGAAAGAGGGAACAACACAGGAATCCATCAACAAGCTTGCAGCCGGCCTTACTTCCGCAAAGGATGGTATGGACACAGCCGCAGCTGGTATGAACAGTGCTGCAGCTGGTATGAACAATGCCGCAGATGGAATCAACAACGCAGCCGGGTATATCACTCAGGCCGCAGGCATCACAAGTCAGACCAGCAGCAGTATCACAGACAGTCTGATCCCTGCTCTCCAGAATGCAGGCACACAGTTCTCACAGGTAGGTGATCAGGTCAGCAGCATCCTTACAGGATACGGACAGCAGACAACGGAAGCACTTACTGATGCAAATACCAAGATCGGTACTGCCGGACAGACAATGACCGATTTAGCAGCACAGCTTCAGGCGATTCAGGCAACCGCTTCTGAGGACGGAACCATTTCCGCAGCAGCTCTGAATGATGTGATCAACGCTTTAAACAGCGTAGCCGGTGGAATGACTGGCGTGGACGGTTCTTACATGAGCAGCTATTCTGATCAGGTTTCACAGCTTGCAGCTGGTGTATCCGGTCAGCTCTCTTCTACTCAGGAAAATCTGAATGCTGTTGCTTCCAAGCTTAACGAAGCAGCTTCCGGACTGACTCAGATCTCCGGAGGACTGACTCAGGGTGCCGGCACACTTTCTGAGGGTGCCACAACCATGACAGATGGTGCAAACCAGATGAGTGCAGGTGCAACAACCATGAGCGCAGGTGCAGAGCATTTATCTGCAGCTACAAGTCAGCTTCCTACAGATCTGATCGCTCAGCTTTCTGCAGGTGTTACCCAGCTGTACCAAGGGGCACAAGCTGTAAACACAGGAACCAAGAATGTTTCCGCAGGACTTCAGTCTCTGGAAGACGGCACAGTCGAAGCCTTCCCGGCTGCAGCAGCAGGAATCAAAGCTCTGAACGATGGATTTGACCAACTGACATCTTATGATAAGCAGCTCAACGATGGTGCAAAGAATCTGAAAACAGCCGGCAAACAGATCACTGGCGCACTTCCGGATATCAAATCCGGTGCAGGTCAGCTGGCAGATGGTTCTAAGGCACTGACAGATGGAATCACAACTTACACCGATGGTATTGCAAAGCTTTCCGAAAACAGTGCTGCTCTTACAGACGGCACCAAGAAACTGGCAACAGGAGCCAAGGCTCTTTCCAGCGGTGCTGCTACTCTTGCAGATGGAACAAAAGCATTAGCCAATGGTTCCGGAACACTGACAGATGGAATCACAACCTACACCGATGGTGTTGCTAAGCTTTCCGAAAACAGCTCCGCTCTTACCGACGGTACCAAAAAGCTCTCAACAGGAGCCAAGACCCTTTCCAGCGGTGCTACTACTCTTGCAAACGGTACTAAGACATTAGCAAACGGTACCTCAACACTTCTCAGCGGTACCGAGAAGCTTGTAAGCAACAACAGCACACTTAACAATGGTGCAAAACAGCTTGCAGATGGCGCTGCCCAGATCCAGAGCGGTTCCTCTCAGCTGTATGATGGCTCCAAGAAGCTTGGAAGCGGTATGAAAGAACTGAAAGACGGTTCCAAGACACTGACCACAAGCCTCAGCGATGGAGCTACCACTGTAAAAGACAATTCAGCAAGTAATGAAACGATCAAAATGTTCGCAACTCCTGTTGTAAACGATGAAACAAAACTTACCGATGTCCCGAATAACGGACACGCAATGGCACCTTACATGATGTCTGTAGGCCTCTGGGTCGGCGCACTGGCATTCTGCCTGATGTATCCTCTGGCTCAGTATAAGGGCAAACTGAAATCCGGTTTCGCATGGTGGGCAAGCAAAGCTTCCGTCCTTTATCCGGTAGCGATCCTTCAGGGAATCTGCCTGATCCTGCTGTTACGTGCATTTAACGGATTCACACCTGCAGAGATGGGCAAAACCGTACTCTTCGCCTGCCTGACATCAATGACCTTTACCTCTATCATGTACTTCTTCAACATTACTCTTGGTAAAGTAGGAAGCTTCCTGATGCTGGTATTCATGGTCGTTCAGCTTGCAGGATCTGCCGGAACTTATCCGGTTGAGGTTTCACCTTCATTCGTTGCAAAGATCCATGCATACGTTCCGTTTACTTATACGGTCAACGCATTCCGTGCAACGATCAGCGGCGGCCGGAGCATTACCACTTCCATTATTGTAATGGTTGCACTGTTAGTGATCTTCACGATCCTGACGATCCTTCAGTTCAATCACATGACCAAGAGAAAGAAAGCAGAAAAAGTTGTTCTCTTTGACTGGCTGGAAGAAAGAGGCCTTGCATAATACTTAGTTACTGACAGAAGCTCCCCCGAACCTTCTGTTAGATATAGAAAAATTAAAACTGTACAGTTGCTCAGATGAGCTTCTGTACAGTTTTTTTATGTTGTCCTCGTCAATTCTCCACGCTATAATTATAGCAGTTATAGAAAATCAAGCTTGCCAGTACACCGTGCCTGATCTATGCAGCAGATTTCAGTTCAGAAACACTCCTGTCAGATTCAGAAGAAGCGGCAATATGACTTCTCAGATCTGCTCACAAACCGGAGCTCTTTCTGACTGCAAGCCTGCGGTTTTCAATGGAAAAGCAACCTGGTATGCATCTAATCCACTGACCGCAAAAACAGACGGAATCATCACCTATGCTACACCATTTATCGTCTTCAAGGTAAAACCTGGAAAGCTATCGGCAATACAAAAAATACAACCTACACCGATAAAAAGCCAGGCACCGCAACCAAATACCGTATCCGTGCATACCGCATCACAAACGGTAAAAAAATATACGGACCGTATTCATCTGTAAGGACCGTAAAATAACAGCAACATAAAAACACCCCGGAAAATCCTGATCTGTGTGGTGTCTCCGAATATCTGATCATCAAGCGGATATTCGGAGATCACCTTATTATTTACGGATCTCCGAGGTGTTTTTATTTATTTTCTTAATATTTTATTTTTCCGCCTCAGCTGTTGGTGTTGCTGTGGCTTCTGTCTCTGTTTCACCGTTTACCATGGTTTCATATGCATTGAACATTTCTTTTACTGTCATTTTGTTTACAAGAAATACCTTGTCTCCAACGACAGCTGCATAATAGTTTGTGTCATATGTGTAGAAGGTAACGGTTGTCTGGTTCTTGTCAGAGTCTGTGAATACAGCGGTCATCTCCGGATCTGCAGCCGGTGTATAAGCGTCTGTCAGTCTCTTCTGTCCTGCCATGTTTATCAGCTTGTTGTAGAAGGTGGTAAAGGTTGTACTTTCTATTTCCTTACCATCCAGCTGATAGGTTGTTGTTTCTTTTTCGTTTCCGTCATCATCTGTGGATGTTTCACGTGAAACATTTACAGTACTTGTTGTTTCACCGTAAGTAACCTGGAGCTGATCCAGATTTTTTACAGACAGATAATTGACGATCAGTGACCAGAGATCTGACGGCGTCTTGTCAATAACTGCACTCAGTGTATCCGTTGACATTGTATAGATCTGTTTGTTATCTACCGTTACATATCTGCTGCCATCTCCTGCCTCATCACCAACATAAATGACAAGCTGTTTATCTACTGTGGTTGTCTTGCTGTCTGCATCTTCTGAGCTGCTGTCCGTGTCAGCGCTGTCGCCGCTCTCAGAATCGCTCTCAGAGGCCGTAGAATCGTTTTCTCCGGATTCTGTACTGTCTGTGCTGTCATCCTTCACCTCTTCCTGATAATCCACTGTAATCGTCGCATAGGGCTTATCAAGGCCATACTGGGAAAGATCCTCTGCATTGTAGTTTACAAACTGGTCAAATGCAAAGCTTCCAAGTCCGGAGGTTACGTTTCCTGCTGCCGTTGTATCGGCAGACTCTTTATCGCTGCTTCCGTCACCGGAAACATTCCAGGTAGCTCCGTCGGAATTTTCTTCCAAGACATAGGAATCTTTATTCTCACTGACCTGGACCTTTTTCACTGTGGAAGAATCAATTGTTGGGAAATCTTCTCCCTGTGCATAATCGTAAAGGGAATTCATAAACGGAGACACTGTATCCGCTGCCACTACATATACCGTGCTGTCATCATCATCCTTGGAAATGTAATACTGATTCGTAGACGTATTCTCATCTCCGATGTTGAGCTTCGTTGTCCCATCAGCGGTATCAACGGTTACTGTGTTAGATGGAGAATCCAGTCCGTATTCCGTAAGATCCTCCACATCCTCCAGGACTCTGTCCGCTTCCACCTTTTTGATGGCGGAAGCTGCGGAATCCAGAGTTGTCTGATTTACAGGAAAAGCAGTCTCATCCTTTTTCACCCAGGAATCATCTTTTTTCTCAAAGGTCACTTCCTTCTTATCTACGATAAATTCCAGGGATTTAATGTCATCCGTTTTCACGGAAAACACTTCTGTTTTGCTTTCCTCTTCGCTGCTCTCTGTCTTTTCTTCTTTGGATACGTAGGTGTTCAGTCCCACATAAACGCCGCCGAGAACTGCCAGAACAACAACTGCTGAAACAAGTTTGGTCGATTTTTTCATTATGCTTTTCTCCTCTTAAGCCAGATCAGGAATCCTGCAACAAGGAATACTCCCGGGATCAGACCAATGGTACAGATCTTCCAGAAGGCTGCAGCATAATCGGTTACTGTCAGGCTTGTGGACTCAAGGCTCTTGGATGGAATAGAAACGGAATTACTGTCGTCTGTGCTGGTCATCCAGTTTAAGGACTCCAGAAGGAGCTTTTCATTTCCGCCGGATACCATCTGGTTTATCTGGCTCTCCATCAGATTTGCTGTGGAGTAGTAAACGATCTGTGTTTCCTTATCATCATCCAGTTTCTCAGTGATAGCAACACCAAGATCAAACGGTCCGTCTACATCTCCGTCTTCCTTTTCGATATTGCTGCTCTGCATATTTGTTTTGGAGTAAGCCTTGTCAGAGGTTGTCAGGATACTGTCGATGGTTACGGTATCTCTTACATCATCTGTTTTCTGAATGCCCTGTGCATACGGTGCCAGTACGTAGGAGCCTGCAGAAGCTGTCTCAGAGCTTGCATCTGTGCTGTTGACTGTTGGTACAAGATAATATGGCATCTGCATTCCATAATGCTGATTATCACCCTCAAATACGATTCCCTCTGCACACTTTACACCATAGTTTTCAAGAACCGCATCAAAGTTCGGCAGATCATCCTGTGTATAATCCGAGAAGATCATAGCTTTTCCGCCTGCCTCCAGATAATCCAGGAGCTCTGTTTTTTCTTCCTCGGAAATATCGCTGGTCGGAGATACGATCATCAGGCAGTCTGCATCATCCGGAACCTTTCCCTCTGTGAGAAGGTTCAGCTCCTTAATATCAATGTTTGCTTTCTGGATATCTTCTTTAAAGCTGGAATCCAGATCTTTTTCTCCGTGTCCGGATAAGGTGTACATGATCGGAAGATCCTTGGATGTTACATAACCGATCGCACTGGTGATCTGTCCTTCTCCATCAAATCCGGTAGTAGTCTGCTGCCAGGTATTATAGTCTACTGAAGAGGAATACATATCTTTGTAATTGATAACCTTGTTTCTGTCGCCGCAGACTACGATCAGGCTGTTTGACGCAAGATCATCGGTTGTATATTCCGATGCAAATTTCGGATTTACAACAGGGTCTTTCACCTCAACTTTAATATGCTTGGACTCATCTTTATAACGTGAAAGCAGATTGGAGATCGTGTCGTCCTCAGAACCGCTTGCCGCGATCTGATAAATGGTAACATCCTTATCCAGTGCCTTCAGTACCTTCTTTGTTTCATCACCGATGGTGTAAAGCTTGGATGAGCTTACATCCAGCTGTGAATATTTGGATGGGATCGCCCCGACGATCATATTGATCACAACCACGATCACGATAAAGACAGCTGCCATAGCCATGCTGTAGGAACCATTTTTGATATGTTTTTTGCTGATGGTGCCTACCAGCTTTTTCGGATCCGGTTTATGTTTCTTTTTGCCGGAGTCCTGTGCTGTCTCCGGTACGGCTGCCTCGCCTTTATTTTTCTTAAATTTCTCACTGAATTTCATTTCCCTTCACCCCCTAGTTCCAGCGTCTCTTCTGAATGGACTGCATGGTAAGGAACAGGCAAATCGCAATAACAGAAATAAAATAAACGATTCCTGTCACGTCAAACACGCCGTTTGTAAAATTATCATAATGTCCGCTCAGGTTAAATACGTTCAGTACCTTCTGGATACCACCCTGGAAAATACTGGATTTTACAACGTATACGATCACAAGGGCAATCTCTCCCACAGCTCCGATCACTACAGAGATCAGGACATTTTTGATCATGGTATAAATGATGATCGCGATCGCCACGATCAGAAGTCCGAATGCCACTGCGGTTGACATGGAGGTCTGTGAAAAGAATGAGGAAATTCCGTTCATCATATAGAAGGCGAACAGGAATACAAAAGTAAGTACTGCTGCAATTACCTGGCTTTCTGTAAGTGCTGACATAAATACACCGATCGCCAGATTCGCGCATCCCAGAAGGAAAAATCCCAGGATCCCGGTGTATGCGGAAGCATAGGAAATCGTTCCAAACTTACTCATGATCAGAGGATAAACGCACATGATCACGACCGGAATGGCAAACACAGCTACCAGTGCAAGATATTTTCCAAATACGATATCCCATACAGATACCGGTGCGGTCAGAAGAAGCTGATCCGTTTTCTGCTTGCGCTCTTCTGCAAGTACACGCATGGAAAGGATCGGCACACCGATCAAGAACACAAAGGTCAGTGCGCTTAAGGTAGTTTCAAATTTTGAATAGCCGCCTGAAAGCTGATATGCGGAAAAATAAATTCCGGTCAGCACCAGGACAAAAAATATGAAGAGATATCCAACCATGGAGGTCAGATAGCTTTTCAGTTCTCTTTTAAAAATCGCTGTCATGACTGATCCCCCTCTTTCTCATCAGAAGCCTTCTCTGGTTCCCCGTTTTTTTCTTCCTGAGTTTTTTCTTCTTCCGATGATCTGTCTTCTACCGGTTTCCACTGTGAGCTTTCCGGTTTTCCGGCGGATTTTTTCTCTCCTTCGGTAAGCTCAAGGAATACATCCTCAAGGGAAACTCTCTTAACCTGCATTTCGTAGATTGGACAGTTCGCTTTTGCCATAGCGTAGAAGACTTTTTCACGGATATCCACATTTTCCTGAATGGAAAGTTTTGTTTTCCACAATTTCTCATCGCTGTCATAGGACATTTCCACCCCGGTTACGCCTTCGATCGTTTCCAGAGCTTTTCGAATCGTGTCTTTCTCGCCTTTTACCTTCATAAGGAGGCTGTTGGAGCCTGCTGCCAGACGTTCCAGATTATCCGGTGTATCGCTGGCTACCAGCTTTCCATGGGAAATGATCAGAACATAATCACACACTGCTCTTACCTCGGAAAGGATATGGGAGCTTAGGATAACCGTGTGCTTCTGCTTCAGGCCTTTGATCAGATCACGGATCTCGATGATCTGCTTCGGGTCAAGTCCTACTGTCGGCTCATCCAGGATGATCACTTCAGGATATCCCAGGATTGCCTGTGCAAGGCCCACCCTCTGGCGATAACCTTTGGAAAGGTTTTTGATCAGACGGTCTTTCATGTCTGTGATCTTTACCATATCCATGACTTCTTTTATCTGTTTGTCTTTTTGGTTTCTTGGGATTTTTTTCAGATCAGCCGCAAATTTCATGTACTCAAGAACAGTCATGTCAAAATAGAGCGGCGGCATTTCCGGCAGATAGCCGATACATTTCTTGGCTGCCTCCGGTTCCTCCAGAATATCATGACCATCGATCATCACTTTTCCTTCTGTGGAAGCAATGTATCCTGTGATCATGTTCATAGTTGTTGATTTTCCTGCACCGTTGGGGCCCAGGAATCCGTAAATTTTCCCCTTTTCGATCTGAAAGGAAAGATGGTCAACTGCAGTATGATCGCCATACTTTTTGACCAGATTACTTACTTCGATCACTTTACTCTCCTCCTTTTATTCTCAGGGAAATACTTTTTTTAATTATCGATTTCCCATTTTATAAGATGCCAGAGGCAAAAGGTCCTGAAACTGAAGCCCTTGACTCTGGCGTCTTTTCAATACCAATAGAAAATGCCCCTGGATGAAACAGAGAATGGGGGAATCCAGGGGCATCTCTATCGGATTATAGTGTAAAAGTAATTTGTGATAAAAGTAGGATAAATTTGTGATAATTTTGTGAAACTCCCGGACAAAAAAATCTCCTGTCGGACAGATTTTGCCTTTGTTCGACAGGAGGTATCTTATGCCAGTGGCTCTCTGAGCGGTGTTCCGGCTTTTCTCGGATATTTGCCCGGGGTATTTTTTACCTTCTCGATAATGACCAGGGAGCGGCCGATCTCGGAGCCTGGAAGGTCAAAGTACTGAATATCCCTGATCTTTCCACCAAGGATCTTTACTGCTTTCTCTGCTGCTTCTGCTTCTTCCTTTACAGAACCGGATTTATAGGAGACAAAAAGCCCTCCGACTTTTACATACGGGAGACAGTATTCAGACAGGGTTGCAAGTCCGGATACTGCTCTGGATACGCAGAGATCATATTTTTCTCTGTAGGCTTTGTTTTTTGCATATTCTTCAGCTCTTCCGTGAATGGCGGAAATCCCCTCCAGGCCCAGGAGCGCAAAGGTTTCTTCCAGGAATTTTACTCTTTTATTGAGGGAATCCAGAAGACAGGCTTCCACCTCCGGGAAGGCAATCTTCAGGGGAACACCCGGGAATCCGGCGCCGGTTCCGATGTCCATAACGGTTTTTATTTTACCCATATCTACAGCCTTGACGCAGCAGAGGCTGTCCAGGAAATGTTTCACGAGAACCTCGTCAAATTCTGTGATACCGGTGAGGTTCATGACTTTGTTTTTTTCTACAAGATATTCGTAGAATCGGATAAACTGGTTTTTCTGCGTGTCACTGAGTGTGATCCCAAGCTCCTCGCAGCCTTTTTCCAGGATTTCTAAATTGTACATGCAGCTTCCTCTCTTATTTTCTGTGTTTTATTGTTATTCGTTGTATTATCCGTGTTTATGTCCGGATCTGCTTTCCAGATATACAAGAAGCACGGAAATGTCAGCCGGGGATACACCGGAGATACGGGACGCCTGACCGATGGACACCGGTCTGTAGGCTTCCAGCTTCTGGCGTGCCTCAATGCGGAGGCTTCCTACATCTTCGTAATCAATGTCTTCCGGAAGCTTTTTCTGCTCCAGTTTCTTAAACTGCTCTACCTGCTTCATCTGGCGGCGGATGTAGCCATCATATTTGATGTTGATCTCTACCTGCTCACATACATCTTCCGGAAGCTCCGGTCTTTCTTTATCGATGGGTGCAAGCACCTTATAGTTAAGCTCCGGCCGACGGATCAGCTCTGCAATGGTGGTTCCGGATTTCAGAAGGGTACTGTTCAGAGATTCCAGAAGGCTCTGTACCTCTGCAGAACCACCTACGGTTGCATGTTCCACTCTCTCGATCTCTTCCTGGATCCGGCGCTCTTTTTCCTGTAATTTATGGTATGTCTCATCATCGATCAGGCCGACCTCCCAGCCTTTTTTGCGAAGACGAAGATCTGCGTTGTCCTGGCGGAGGAGCAGACGGTACTCAGCACGGCTTGTCATCATTCGGTACGGCTCATGGTTCTCCTTTGTTACCAGATCATCGATGAGAACGCCAATATATGCCTCTGAGCGGTCCAAAATCAGCTGTTCCCGGCCTTTTACCTCCATAGCTGCATTAATTCCCGCTATGAGGCCCTGAGCGGCTGCTTCCTCATATCCTGAGCTTCCGTTAAACTGTCCGCCGCTGAAAAGGCCCTTGATCTTTTTGAATTCCAGTGTGGGATAGAGCTGGCGCGGATTGATGCAGTCATACTCAATAGCGTAAGCATTTTTTACGATCCTGGCGTTCTCCAGACCCGGTACGGAATGGTACATCTCGTACTGGACATCCTCCGGCAGGGAGCTGGACATTCCGCCGATGTACATTTCATTTGTGTAAAGACCTTCCGGTTCAATAAATACCTGATGGCGTTTTTTGTCTGCAAAACGAACTACTTTATCCTCAATGGACGGACAGTAACGTGGTCCGGTTCCTTCGATCATTCCGGAATAAAGGGGGGATCTGTCCAGATTTGCACGGATGATCTCGTGTGTTTTTTCGTTTGTATAGGTCAGCCAGCAGGATTTCTGCTCGATCTGTACAGATTCCGGGTCTGTGGAAAAAGAGAACGGTACGACTCTTTCATCTCCGAACTGCTCTTCCATCTTAGAATAATCAATGGTGTTTCCGGCGATTCTGGCCGGAGTTCCTGTTTTGAAGCGGAACATTTCGATCCCCAGCTTTTTCAGGGAATCCGTAAGGTAATTGGCTGCCTGAAGGCCGTTCGGTCCTGTATAGTTGCTGACGTCGCCGTAAATGCAGCGGGCCTTGAGGTAGGTTCCTGTACAGAGGACTACAGCTTTTGCGTGGTAGGTGGCTCCTGAGAAGGTTTTTACACCGGTGATGTGCCCGTCTTCTACCAGAAGCTCGGTCACTTCACCCTGGCGGATGGTTAAGTTCTCTGTATTTTCCAGTGTCTTTCTCATTTCTGTGCTGTAGGCCTGTTTATCGGCCTGTGCACGAAGGGAATGGACTGCAGGGCCTTTGGACTGGTTGAGCATTTTGGACTGGATGAAGGTTTTGTCTATGTTTTTACCCATTTCCCCACCGAGAGCATCCAGCTCACGGACGAGATGGCCTTTGGAGCTGCCGCCTACGTTAGGGTTGCAGGGCATAAGGGCGATGCTGTCTACGCTGACTGTGAACATGACTGTGTTGAGCCCTAAGCGGGCGCATGCCAGTGATGCTTCACAGCCTGCGTGGCCGGCGCCTACTACTATGATGTCGAAAAACTGTTCCAGATTTTTCATGCTTTTTCTCCTTTATTTTTTCTCTTATTCTTTTTCTTTATTTTTCTTTGTGATTTTCTTTTTCTTTGTTTATTGTGTGGTTGGTTTTTGGTTTTATTTTTACTTTCTTGCTTGGCAGAAGGCCTGGTTTTTTTGCTTTGGGAAGCTGTGGAAAACCGCAAAGGGGCCGTAAAGCCACGGCCCCTCTGCACACCCCTCGGGCTTTTTTTTAGGAGTTCTTGGGTTGTGGTGTGTGATACGGTGCTGACTTTTGTCTGTATGCTTCGGTATTGGATGTGAAACGTTGTGCCGAGGGGGTTGCAGTGGAACTGTAATGAGGTTCTCGACGTGCGATGCACGTCTGCGGGGTTATTCCTGCTTCCGTCTGCCATATTTCGGCTCAGTGTTGAATTGCCAGTACAGAAGCATACAGGTACAAGTTAGCATCTTTCAGCATTCCACAATCGCCGCATTATATAAAAAAGGCCCAGGGGTGTGCAGAGGGGCGCGGCCTTGTGCCCCTTTGCGGTTTTCTCACATTCCAATGTGATCTACCCTCTGCGGGCTTCCGCAGTCCATGTGGCATACAGCAGGGAGCCGCAATCTATGCGGTTATACGACCGGAGTTCCGCAATCCATGCGGCATATACGGCCGGAGTTCCGCAATCCATGCGGGCATTCGGCCGGGACCTCCGCAGCCCATGCGGTTATTATTTCCCCATACAAAATTTAGAAAATATCTCATTAACAAGGTCTTCCCCAAGTGATTCTCCCAGAATCCGTCCCAGACTTTCGTATGCATCTGTCAGGTCTATGGAATAAAAATCCTCCGGCATTCCGCTTTCTATGCTATTTTCTACCAGAGAAAGACTTTCCTGTGCTTTTAAAAGCTCCTGTCTGTGGCGTTCATTGGTGATGTAGACTTCATCATTGAAGTCAATCTCCCCACTGAAGAACATTTCCCGGATTTTTTCTTCCAGGTCTGTAATCCCGGTTTCTTCTTTTGCGGAGATTGGGATCACCGGCTGGTTTATTCTGCTCTTTAAATCCTCTATATCTATAGCAGATTCAAGGTCTGTCTTGCTGTAGAGGACAATTGTCTTTTTCTCTTGCAAAATTTTTATGATTTCTTCGTCGTTTTCATCTAACGGTACGGAGGAATCTACGACATAGAGGATCAGGTCTGCGTCTGCTGCCATTTCTTTGGCTTTGGATACACCGATTTTCTCTACGATGTCTTCTGTCTGACGGATTCCGGCTGTGTCAGCGATCTTTAATGTGATCCCATGCAGGTTGATATACTCTTCCAGTACGTCTCTGGTGGTTCCTGCGATATCGGTCACGATGGCTCTGTCCTCTCCCAGAAGCAGGTTCAGCAGAGAAGATTTCCCTGCGTTCGGCTTACCCAGGATCACGGTCCGGATACCTTCCTGTATGATCTTTCCGTCTCCGGCTGTTTTTAACAGGTTCTGTATCTTTTCTTTTTCTTCTGCTACGATCTGCTCTAATTCTTCCGAATATCCTGTCAGATCATAGTGCTCCGGATCGTCTAATGCCGATTCAATGTACGCTATATGGTACAGTAGTTTTTCTCTGATCTGCTGTACGGTTTTTCGGACCGAACCTTTTAATTGTCCTACAGAATTCTTTAATGAGTACTCATTTTTGGACTGTATCACGTCCATAACGGCCTCCGCCTGGGAAAGATCGATCCTTCCATTGAGGAATGCACGCTTGGTAAATTCTCCCGGCTCGGCAATAATGGCTCCGTTTTTCAGCACAGTTTCCAGTACCTTTTTCATGGCTAAAACGCCGCCGTGGCAGTCGATTTCTATGGTATCTTCTCCTGTGTATGTCCGTGGTCCGCGCATGGCCATGACCAGCACTTCGTCTACCATTTCTTCGTTATCATAAATATATCCATAATGGATGGTGTGGCTTGGGACGTTTTTCAGAGATTTTTTTCCACCCTTGGAACGGTATACTCCGGATGCGATCTCAAAAGCCTCCGGGCCACTGATCCTGACGATCCCGATTCCCGATGCGCTCATGGCTGTGGAAATCGCAGCAATCGTTGTCTCTTCCATTTTTCACTCTCCTTTGTCAAACGGATAAAAGCATCCGGTTAAACGCAAAAATGTTACTCCGGAAAAGCTTTTTACACGCAAAAAACACGTGTTATTCACGCTTTCACCTAGAATAACATCTTCTGTCAGTTTCCATATTTATAATGCTAGAGCGTGTTTGAAAAAGGCTTTCTGCAAGATGT
>OGOU01001613.1_pt1 | contig 17175 bp, 19 predicted proteins | sample 1552721 | NCBI WGS metagenome assembly OGOU01 (sample SAMEA2580176, study PRJEB22360) | human gut metagenome | biome: human gut; feature: human-associated habitat; material: faeces | place: Denmark | collected 2008/2010
ACGGTCTATCCTCGCGGTCTTGGCAAACTTGCGCCCTGCCGCCACCTCCTTCTCATACCGCTTCTTGTACTTGGGGTCGTTCTTGTCGGGCATATCCTCGCCCACAAGCATCCGTCTGATTCCTTTTACACTCATACCGCTAGGATATTAGAAGTTTGACTTCGACTTCTGCTCAATATCCTTGTTGAGCAAGGTTCTCCAGTTCGTGATGAGCAGTCCATGAGGATTGTTCTCCGTCCTCGGCACGCGCTTCACCTGTCCCGCCGTCACCAATTCACGCATCAGAATATTGCTCCTTCGCTCTATCCTTTGCCTACCGTAGTAGGTGAACTCCATCTTCTCCTTGTTGAACTTGATGCTGTCGCAAAAGATGCTGAACACGGCACTCGTACCCATGATATTGTTGTAAAAGCCCTTTTCCTTCAGCGTATTGTACTGCGCCAAACCAGTTTCATCGACCAAATACATCGCCTTCTCCATCGAATAGCGGATGTACTTGTCATCGGGAGCAAGCGTAAAGAAGTAATGGTGGAACATCTCGATATGGCTCTTTGCCTCCACATCCAGCGTTTCCTCCATCGTGGTGCGGTTCACCAGTATGGGCACGTTGCCGTCCAATACATACACCTTTTGCTGCGCGTCCGTCACCATGCAGCGCGCCGTCCAGATGCTCGACACCGAGATGATGATGCAGCCCATGAGGAACGCAGAGCAGATGATGCCCACCAGCTTGATTTTGTTTTCTAAGTTCTTGATTACCATACGTTACTGCTTGTTTGAGGTCTGATTTCTCTTCATTCTCACATATTCACGGTGCAGGATGGTGTATATGTCCTTCTCAACTTCTTCCACCAGTTTGGCGTAATACTTGATGCAAGCCTCTACGTAGATGCCTTCGTATTTCAGTTGGATCCACACCCACCAGATGTCACGTTCACGTCTCCGTCGATTTCTGTAGATTTTGGCACGATGCAAGCGATAACTCAGGTAATCTACCATAGGCACTACATACTCGTCGTTATCCTCAAAGCCTTCTGCCATCTCCTCATACTGTGGGTCGATGTAGTTGTTTTCGGAATTGAAAAACTCTTCCTTTGCACGCTTGTTGGCAAACGCCATGAATTTCTCATCTTTGAGCCAACGCTCAATTTCATTTTTTGCTTTCCGCACAAAAGCAAGCATTTCTTCATCAAGAGGATAGCGGATCACACAGCCGGGAGATAAAATAATTTTCCGTCCCCCTGTCTGCCTGAGCGTTTTATAAATGCGGTATTCGATCTCATTCTTTCTGCCGCCGGTGATATCCATCCGCTCCAGCCCTGCCATGATGCATTTCCCCATAAGCGCCTGCGCCTCGCCGATTTCAGGCAAAGATTCCCAGGCATGCCAGTTGAAAATCTGTACCGGATACTTCCTGAGCAGGGGAAACATGATGTCTTTCCCGTGAGCGTGGAGCACATTGCACCACCCTGATGATGCGGAAAGCACCGCCAGATCATAAGGCATACCGTACTCACGGTAAAAATCCTCTTCTCCGGCCGCATATGATGAAAGCTGGGTCGCAAAGAAAATGCCGTCCGCCCCCATTTCAATGACCCGCTGCACCAAAGCGCAGGTGCTCTCCGTAATCGCCCGAAGTCCCGCCTTGACTTCTTCTCCAAATCCCTCTGCCACATGTCTCATCAAGTCGGGACAGAGTTTATATGCCGTCGTCAAAGGACTGAACACGGTAAAAATCACCGGCACTGTGCCTCTTGTCTTATCCAAAAGAAGCCGCAGGTATTCCTGCTCTCTTGCCAGAGCGCCCGCATTCACCGATACCGGTTCCAAATCAAGCCAATCCTTTGGTCTGTGGACAGGTGTAGAAACGATTTTTGCCGCGCCGCCCCCGGCGATTTCCGAGTAGTCCGCCACGGCACCGAAATCTTCAACGCTGTACATGCCGTTATTCATCGTCTTTAGAATATCCACATCGTACGTTTTATAAAAACCGTAAGTCTGCTCCGCATTTTTTACCGGATCCAAATCAATAAGCGGCAAGTGGGACCACAAAGAATACGGAACCGTATCGACCGCGTCCCCGCGGATGGCAGCGGCAATTCTTTCCATTTTAGTCATCACGGTGATTTTCTTTTTCATATTTCCTCCAAAAGGGAACCGGACAATTCATTTGATTTCTTTTATTATAACGATTTCTCCTGAAATATAGAATCTTTCCAAATGAAAACGCCCTTCCTTATGAAAGGCGCTTTGTCTTACTTATGTGCTTTTTCCCAGTCCGCTTTAAAACGGGCAATGCCGATGTCGGTAAGCGGATGCTTAAGAGTGTCCATAAGCACCTGGTACGGAACAGTGGCAATATCTGCCCCCGCCAGGGCACATTGTGCCACATGCTGCGGCTTGCGGACAGAGGCAGCAATGATTTCCGTTTTGATCTTGTGGAGACGGAATATATCGGCAATCGTCCGGATCAGTTCCACGCCGTCCCAGCCGATATCATCGATACGTCCCACAAAGGGGCTGACATAAGACGCCCCCGCACGGGCTGCCAGCAGTGCCTGCCCCGCCGAGAAAATCAAAGTCACGTTAGAACGGATCCCCATGTCAGACAGGGCACTCACCGCTTTCATACCTTCTCCCGTCATGGGAATTTTCACGACCACATGGGGATCAAGTCCGGCGAGAACCTGTCCTTCAGCAATCATCTCTTCTGCTGTTTCAGAAAGGACTTCCGCTGATACCGGACCGTCCACAATCGATGCGATTTCTTTAATCACCGTATGGAAATCCTTTCCTTCCGCCGCGATTAGTGACGGATTTGTCGTCACTCCGGAAACGAATCCCATCGCTTTCGCTCTGCGGATGGCCTCCACGTCAGCCGTATCAATAAATATTTTCATTTTCTCGCTCCTTCATTTCCCGCCGGAGCCTCCGGCTTGTCATAATATCATTATGATACTGCTTATTCCTTTTCTTTGCCACTCCGGATTTTTCAATTAATTGTATTGCCTTCTCAATTAATAGATTATCTCATGACTTATGAAACATTCATAACCTTTGATAAAAGGATTCCATGAGCTATTGGACATTTATAGAGCAAAGCGTATAATTATATATAAGTAACAAATTATATATTATGCCGAGGAGGCTTTTATGAAACTCACGCTTCTTGCATTGACCTATTTCCAAAAGACCGCAGAGCTCCAGCATCTGACCCACGCGGCGGAAGCGCTTCACATTTCCCAGCCGTCCCTGTCCCACACCATTAAAATGCTGGAACAGGAGTTGGGCGTCCCCCTGTTTCGCCGATCCGGAAGAAACATCGTCCTCACCAAGTACGGGGAAATCCTTCTCAGCCATACAAACAGGATTATGAGCGAACTTAAGCATGCGCAGAAAGAGCTGGAAGACGCCAAAGAAGCACAGGACATGACGGTGACGATTTCCATTTTCGCCGCATCCATGATTATTCCTGCATTCCTTACGGAATTTAAAAAAGAACATCCCCATATCCGTTTCGAAATCATCCAGCAGCGGGACCGTCAGGAAATAAACCATCACTCCCGTGTGGATCTGTACCTGTCAAGCAGCATCAACCCCATTGACACGGATCATTCCATCACACTCCTGAAAGAAGACATCCTTCTCGCCATGCCCGATACGAATCCGCTTGCCTCCCATGCCTCGGTTAATCTGGCAGACTTTGAAAAAGCGGATTTCATCACTCTCCAGCAAGGCGTCGCTTTAAGAAACATCACAGACTTTTACTGCCGGGCGGCGGGTTTCACTCCTCATGTCATTCTGGAGAGCGACAACCCCGGCACCGTACGGGAATTTATCAAAGCGGGTCTCGGTGTCTCCTTTGCACCGAGAATCACCTGGTACGGCGTCGGCGGCGACCATGTAGCACTTGTTCCTATCGCTACACCAGGCTGCCAGCGGTACATCAGCCTGTCATGGGACGAAAACACACCCCTCACTCCGCCGGCAGAAGAACTGAAAAATTATTTCATTAAAAACTTTAAACGTTTCGCCGAACAATATGCCGGTGTAAACAGTTCTATATAACCATCTGCCATAAAGGAGCTTTCCATGAAAAAATTTTTCGCCGCTATCTTAACTGTCTTTCTTTCCCTCGGACTCCTTACCGCCTGTGGAGGAGGACAGCAGCATGGCGCCTCTTCCGCGCCGGCCGTTCAAAGCGTTGAAAGATCAGATACAGGAAGTGCAGATAAATCAAAAAGCCGCATCAGGCAGAATAAAATCTACACAGATTCCGAGTCCATTTCCCAAAACGGTGAACAATCCGACGCAAAAAGTCCGGGCAGCGCGGAAATCCGTGTGGAACCGGATCAGGCCTACACCGATAAAGACCATGTAGCGGCATATATCCATATCTACAGGAAACTGCCGCCCAACTATATCACCAAGGCGGAAGCCAGAAGCTTAGGGTGGAAAGATAAGGGGACACTTGATCAAGTCGCTCCGGGAAAAAGCATCGGCGGCGACCGCTTCAGCAATTATGAAAAAATCCTACCTGACGCTCCGGGGCGCAGCTGGAAAGAATGCGACATCGACTACGTCAGGGGGAATAGGAACGCGAAACGTATCTGTTTCTCCAACGATGGCCTTATCTACTACACCTCATCCCACTATCAGGATTTTGAAAAAGTATATTAAGAGATTGTCCTATGCAGATCAGACTTGCTCCTGAAAACTTCAAAACAAGAGAAACAGCCCACACCTACCTGAAGGAAATACTTCATCTCCCTGACTATTACGGCAGGAACTTAGATGCCCTCTACGACTGTCTCTGTGAAATCATTACGAAAACCACGATTACCGTTCCCCGCGTAATCGCTTCAGACGGTTACCTTGGGGAATATGGAAAAACAATGATTGCCGTTTTTCATGACGCTGCTAAAGAAAACAAGAACTTACAAGTAAACTTCGAGTAATCCTTTTCTACATCCGGCACTGCCCCTGCCGGATATTTTTTGTGAAATGCTTTTTAAGCAGCAGGAGATATTTCGTCCCATATGGATGATGGAAACCGGTTTTATATTGGGAAATATGTTTTGCTAAAAACAGTTCCCCCTTCTGCCTATCCATGATATGATTGACTTATATTCTGATAGATGGGAGTTTGCTATGTCACAGAATCCTGATTTTGAAGAGACTTCTCTCTTTGATCTTTTCCCGGCAGAAGAAAAGAAAACTGACAAAAAAGAACAAAAGAATGAAAAAACGGAAAATGCCGCACCGAAGGACGGAAGAGGGAAAGAATCGGCGGTAACGGCTGTAAAAACGATTAAACCTGAAACGGCGCCCCGAAAAGAAGAAATACCGGTTCCGCAGCCTCAAGACTGTCCCGTTTCAGCAACACCCGCATGGACTGAAAAATTCTGGGAGTATGATATTACAAAACCGTCACAATGGATCCGTGACGATATGAAAGAGCACATGGTGGCAGAAGGGTTCACCAAAAGAGAAGCCAACCACATCTTCAGGGGTCTTGTATTTAAGGAAAAAATCTTCAATACCAAAAACCAGGCTCTTGCTTATTTGAAAACGGTTCCTACCACGTATGCGGTCAAGTATAAAATCGGAATCGAACCGTCTCCCCGGATGGTGTCTTTAAAAAAACGTCTGGATGATAAAAAGGCACGCCTTGAAGAATATAAAAACGATCAGGCCATGCGGAAGTTTCGTACGGAATTTGTTTCCTGCCCCGTATGCCGTTCAAAAATCAACAGCAGATATTTTACACCGCCCGCCTGTCCGGTCTGCCGCTGTGACATGCGTGCCGAATCAGTCATCCATACTTTGGAATCGCTGGAAAAGGCTGTCGCCGATTTGAATAAAAAATACGAATACGCTGCAGAAAAGCATAATTCCAGATTTACCGGCGGCGAAAAATGGATTATCCGCACGGTAAATACCCCTTCTCAGGATGAAAAAGAATAATGTTCCTATTAGCCCAAAAGTAAAAACCTGTTACCCGAAATAAAAAGGGTAACAGGTTTTTACTTATATGAGAAATTACCAGTTGCGGAATTTTGCAGGCGGATTATAGAGTCCCCCGGACCAATCCACAAGGTCTTTCATATTCTTCGCGGCAAGAAGTTCCCTTGTCGCCGTTGAACGGTCAATGCCCAAATCTTCCGGCAGCTTCACAATGCCCTCTTTCCTGAGACGCAGTGTCTCAGCAGGATCTTCCAGCATGCCCACTTCCGTCTTGCCGGCTATGGCGCGGATAGCATTCATCCGTTCTTCCATGTTGCGGCACTTATGGAGATACGCGATACCGATTTCGGAAACAATATGGGTCAGGTCGTCAGAGTAAATCATAATCGGTTCCAGATCCAATCCCGCATTCTTCTTCAACTGGATCGCATCCAGTTCCTGCACGAAGCCGGGGAATCCTTTTTCAGATACAGTCGTAATCACCTGTACGACAAGTTTTTTACCGCGGAGACATTCACCCGTCAATTCGGCGCGATTTGCCACCTCATTGCCGCACTTGAACCATGCCTTCGTCACATGGCGCCGGCCCTTGGCGTCACACCCCATGTTCGGAGCGCCGCCGAAGCCTGCCACATTGTTCTTTGTTGCTGTGGAAGAATTGCCGTAACGGTCAATCTGCATGGTGGAGCCGATAAACATATCTGCCGCATAGTGGCCTGCCGCCTGGCAGAAAGCCCTGTTAGAACGCATCGTTCCGTCCGGTCCGACGGCAAAAACATCAGGTCTTGCTTTAATATATTCTTCCATGCCTACTTCAGAGCCGAAAGAGTAAAGATTTTCCGCCCATCCTGTTTCAATCGCCGGGATCATGGTGGGGTGCGGATTCAGTACCCAGTGTCTGCAGATCTTTCCCCGAAGTCCAAGGCTTTCCCCATAGGTCGGAAGAATAAGTTCAATGGCGCTTGTATCAAAACCGACTCCGTGGTTCAGCACCTGAACACCGTATTCACCGTAAATCCCCTTTATGGCCATCATAGCTTTCAATATTCTTTCATCGCTGATTTTCGCCGGATCACGGGTAAAAAGCGGATTCAGCATGTACGGCGTTGGACTTTCAATCACAAAATCGACCCAGTCTGCTGGAATATCCACGCGGGATACTTTATCCACCAGTTTATTCACCTGCACAATGACGATCCCCTGGTTGAATTTTGTCGCTTCCGCAATCGCCGGTGTATCTTCCGTGGAACAGCCGGAATAAATATTTCCCTCCCTGTCCGCTTCATCAGCTACAAGAAGAGACACTCTCGGAATCAGGTCGATAAAGTAGCGGCTGTACATTTCCAGATAGGTATGAATCGCGCCCAGTTCGATGCTTCCGTCCTGTACCATTTGCGCCAGGCGTTTGCCCTGACTCCCTGCATACGCGAAATCCAATTTCTTTGCAATCCCTTTTTCAAACACATCCAAATGTTCAGGGATAGACAACGTGGATTGGATCATGTGGAGATCATGGACACGGGACGGATCGACCTTGCAAAGTTCACCCGCCAGGAAATCCGCCTGCTTTTGATTATCCCCCTCTATATTGACATTGTCACCGGGATGCAGGACCGCTTCTAAAAGAGCAACCGTATCTTTCGCGTCAACAATCTTTCCTTTTGCTAAACAGGCAGCAGCATCCAGTCTTGCTTTAGTATCATCACCTCTGGTATGCCAGTTCTTATTGTTCGGTCTGATTTCCAACATAATTATTCTCCTCTTTCTGATGAAACATCTTGTTTTTCAATATTTTAATTATATAACGATTTATTTCGCTTCCAAAGAAAAAGCACCTACCCAATCAAATCAAGTAAATGCTTTTAATTTCTCCATCTGCTCAGAAAACCATCCGGGTCATGAAATAGAACACTGACGGAAAAAGCAGGCATCCGAGTCCCGTGTAAAAGGTCGCTGTCATAGCCGCGTAAGGAACGAGTTTCGGATCAACAGCCGCCATTCCTGCAGCGGTACCGGATGTAGTACCCATGATTCCGCCAAATGCCATAGCGGACTGGGGATTATTAATACCAAGCGGTTTTGCCACGAAAGGTGTTACAACCATGACAAGTACGGATTTCACAACGCCCGCCGCAATGCTGATGGCAATAACTTCAGAAGAAGCACCGAGAGCCGCCCCCGTTACCGGTCCTACCACGAAAGTCGCCACACCTGCGCCGATAGTTACAAGATCAACCGCGCTGGTATATCCGAGCGGATAAGCAACCGCTATACCTGCCACCAGGCAGATGAACTCTCCGATAAAAAGAGAAGCCACCCCCCGCAGGCCGATCTTCTTAATTTCGCGGAGATCCGCCCCGAAAGCGGTAGACACGATAGCAAAATCACGGAACATGGCCCCGCCGACCAACCCCATTCCTGCAAAAAGAGGTATATCAGCAATCCCTTTGCTGCCGCCGGTTACAGAACCGCCGAAGTAGGCCAGAACAAGTCCCAGAAAAATGGCGATAGCGCTGCCATGTACTCTTCCCTTTGTAAGACTGCCCATCTTATAAGCAATAAAAGTGATTAACCCCAGCACCATGAAAGACGCTACCATTCCATTTTTGGTAAACAGCTTGACTGCCATTGCTAAGATATCCATAACTTTTTACCTCGTTCTTTCCTTACTGCTTACCTTCATTCAGAGCCACCTTACCGGCCATTTTCTGTTCGGAAGAATGATGCGGAGAAAGTACTGGAATCAGAAGAAAACCAAGAACCACTGCCAGAGCGCCGCCCAGGATTGCGACCATCCCGCCGGAAAGCGCCGCAACGACATTCTGGATGGAACTCATGGCTACAACAATGGGAATATACATGGACGCCCAGAATTTAATTCCCGCCTCTTCAGGCCCTTTCATGATCCCTTTCTGCTCAGCCCAGGTGGAAATAACAATCAGGAGAAGCATAGCAAATCCCACACCGCCGATATTTGCATTGACCCCCAATACCATACCGAGAACGTCGCCAATCAAATTGCCTGCCATATAGCAGCTTGCCAGAAGTGCAACTCCGTAAATAATCATTTCTTTCGCTTCCTTTCTTTGCTCTCTTCATTCTTCCCGTCTGATTTTACCTCAGCAGGTACAAAACCTTTTCACACTTGATATAATACAGAGGAACGGTTCTGATAAATATGGACTCTTGCAACTTTCCCTCTTGCAGTTTTATTATACTTAAAGCCATTTATAAAAAAATGGTTTTACCGGTAAGATGCAGGTAACGGGGGGTAACATGCAGATGTATATTCTTCATTTTTATCAGTAAACACTTCTATACACTTAATCTTATTCAAAGGTGAACGTGATGTATAACACATTTATAAATGGCGTACAACATGTATGGCTGGGGATCTCCATTTTCCTGCTTCTCATTCTCTCCTTCAGCCGCACAACAATTTTCCGAAATGCTTTAACCGCAAGATACTTTGACAGAAAACGCCTGGTTCTATTTACGGTTCTCTTCTCCGCCATGGCCGTTTCGGGAACCTACTGGAGTGTCAGTGCCGGGGGCGGTATTATTAATTTTCGCGCTGTAGGTATTATGCTGGCAGGTTTCATCGGAGGACCTGCCGTCGGTTCCATTACCGGCCTTATTGCCGGTCTGCACCGCGCCTTTTTCATTAATACAGATGCATCATACATCCATGGCGGGCTTTCCATTCTCCAAGGCATAGCCGCAGGCTTCACCACGAATTACCTGAAATCCAAGCACCATCGGTTATGGCTTTGGGCACTTATTTATGCCTTGCTTCTTGAAGTTCTTTTTTGGGCATTTTTCGCACTTCTCACCTGGCCGGAAACCGCAGCAAATCCAAATGCACTGGCTCTCCTCTCCCTTCCGATCCTTATCACGAATACTATCGCAGTCAGTCTTTTTATCGGTGTTCTTGAAGTATCCACCTACATTTGGGACTCAGAAAAAACAAAGACTACAAAAAACACTTTTGATGCTATCCAGATGATTTTCAGCACTCTGCAGGCCGGTTTCAAAGACCTCACTGTAACAAAAATTACGGAAATCATCACTACCGCCCTGCCTTCCCTTATCTGGACCGCTGTTATTTATAAAAACCGCGTATATATCCGCGGTGCTTATAAAACAAAAGAAGACCGAACACAAGGCGAAGCGGAAACTTCCATACTCCGGCTTCAGAAATCACTTCCCGATATGCCCCACGTACTCACATTGCCGGTTCGTTGGCAGAATGAAATTATCGGATACATCATTGCCGCAAAAAGCAAGGGTGACACTTTTACAAAAATGGGAATTGAATTTTTGAACGGTGTCTGCCATATCGTAGAAGCCATTTACGAATATGAACAGATGAAAGAAGAAAAAAATCTCCTTGCTGAAGCAGAAATACGGGCACTCCAGGCACAGATCAATCCCCATTTCCTTTACAATACGCTGAATACCATCAGCTTCTATGTGCGGAGCGATCCTGAAACAGCGCGGAAACTGATTAAGTATCTTTCTGATTATTTCCGCCACAGTTTAAGCAATCCCTCTAAATTTATTTCTCTTGCCGAAGAAATGCGGGTCATTGACTGCTATATCCAGCTTGAACGGGCACGCTTCAGTGACAGGCTGAGCGTAACCTATGATTTTTCAGAAGACATGCTGGAAAACCTGCAGATACCGCCGCTTCTTCTCCAACCTCTGGTAGAAAACGCAGTTATTCACGGAGTCATCAAGCGGGAAGAAGGCGGTACGGTCCGCGTAGGACTGATCGAGCATAAGACATATAATAAAATTTACGTCATTGATACCGGTGTAGGTATCTCGAGAAGAAAACTAAAAACACTTTTAATTGACCGCAAACGGCGCGACCATATCGGCCTCATCAACGTACACCAGCGCCTTGTTTCTATTTTCGGCGAGCGCTGCGGGCTCCATATACTGAGTAAAGAAGGAAAAGGAACCATCGTGTTCGCCAATGTGCCAAAAGTGGAAAAGACGAAAGGAAAGGATGACGAACATGGAAATTAAAGTCCTTGTGGCAGATGACGAACTGCCTGCCAGAGGAGAACTGAAGTATCAGCTCGCTTCCATGCCGCACGTAAATGTTATCGGAGAATGTGCCAACGGGAAAGAAGTTATTTCTTTTCTTGAAACCCACCCGCAGGTGGATCTCTTATTCCTTGATATAGAAATGCCTATCATGAATGGTTTGGAAGCAGCACAAAAAATCATAGGCATGAACCATTCCGTGAAAATTGTCTTCGCTACCGGTTACAGCCAATTTGCGCTGCAGGCTTTCGATCTGGAAGCTTTCGACTATATTCTGAAACCTTATGATGAAGAGCGTATCGCGAAAACCATCCAGCGCCTTTTCGACAGTATTATGCAGCGGGAAAACGGTACCGCCTCCGGGGAAATCATAAATGCCAGATCCAGGATTTCTTTGCAGACGAAAAACAAGACACTCATTCTTTCTCCCGCAAAAGAAATCGTCCTGATTTCTACCGAAAAATCGGATAATTCCCTTTTCTATACCACCGAAGGCATCATACGCTCTAAAATGACTCTCCGTGATGCCGAAGCACTTCTTGCCAAGCAGGGATTTTTCCGGACCCATAAAGGATATATTGTTAATCTTTCCATGATTTATAAAATAGAAACCCAGGATAACGGGACGCTCCTTCTTACAATGAACCATTATCCGAAAGAAAAAGTACCCGTTTCCGTCTGAGAAAAAAAATGTACCCGTTCCCCGCCATTATATTAAGAATTTCCGTACCGCCATGCATATGTCAAAGTAATAAAATCACAAAAAAGTAAAGAACCTCATCCGAACGGTTCTTTACTTTTTCATTTCCATGGATTTCCTTCGTCAATAAAAAATATGTTCATCACAAGCAAAGTATTAAAATATTCCCAAAGATTTCAAAATGATAATCCACTCAAAGATAGTAAAGCACGACAACGCCGAAGAATAAACCACGCAGTTCCCTGCTAATTCAGGATCCCCATTCATTTCTTCGGCCATGACGAAGGTGGCAACTGCACAGGGCGTAGCAAAAACAGGAATGAGCGCGATAAATTCTTCACCGCGGAATCCCATTTGAATAGCGGCAAAGAAAACGATACCGGGAATTAAGATCAATTTTAAAGATATTACCGTAATCAATTGTTTAAGACCGCCAGTAATCCGATTCCATTTAAAAGAAGCCCCCAAAATAATAAGAGCCAAAGGTGTGGTAGCTGCCGAAATTTGAGACAGCGGTTTCATAATAGGTTGCGGAATCCGGATACCCAACTGAAGAAATAAGAAGCCAAAGAAGGCCCCTAAAATCATGGGATTCTTACATATCCCCAAAAGGAGATCTACGAGCCGAAGTTTGCCGCCTCGAAATATCTCCATCGCTGTAACGCCAAGGATATTATAAACAGGAACAAAAACAGCCATCATCATGACAGTAATATCGATATTTCCTGTAACTGAGAGACTTGTGGCAATGGGAATCGCCATAAGAAGGAAATTGCTCCGCGACGAACAGTGAATCATAGTCCCTTTGCGGCGAGGATCTTTTTCCGTAAACAGGATCAAAAGAAAGACAACCGCATAAGCGGAGAGTAGCGCGATAAACGCAAAAACAAGGAGCCGCGGATGGAGTGCGTCACCGGGATTGGAATTATAAAGACTGTAAAACATGGTGACGAAGAAAAACAGCCGAAATACCATATGATTGATATGCCCCAATTCTTTTTCTGTGAACCAATGCATGCGGCCTACAAAAACACCTATCATAATAAGAGAAAAAAGAGGGATGATTGTCCCTAATGCAACTGTAAAATGTTCAAAAGATATCAAAATAACCTCACAAAGAATAAAAAAGTAAAGAACAAGTTTTAATATAGTTCTTTACTTTATCTAAATGCTGATTTTATTATTTTATCATGTCGAATCTTCACAGAGTATCAGCGAGAAAGCAGCGCCAGCATAATGCCGCCGGAAATCGCCGTCCCAAATACACCTGCCAGATTCGGACCCATGGCATGCATGAGAAGAAATACACTCCTGCTTTCCTGCTGTCCCACCAGATGGGAAACGCGGGCGGCAATCGGCACGGAAGCAATCCCTGCCGAACCGATAAGCGGATTGATACGTCCGCCGGAAAGCTTATTCATAATTTTTGCGCAAACCACACCGGAGCCTGTACCGAACGCAAAAGCCACCAGGCCGAGAGCAATAATTAAAATCGTATCTGTCGTAAGGAAGGTCTCCGCCGCCATAGTGGAACCGATCGCTACGGTGAGAACAAGAGTTACCATGTTCAAAAGGGTATTGGACGCAGTTTCCGCCAATTTCGTCACCACGAGACATTCGCGGAGCAGATTGCCCAGCATGAGCATCGTAATGAGAGGTGCCACGGGGGGTAGAAAAATATTAACAATAAGAGCCATAACTACAGGGAATGCAATTTTCTCCAACCGGGAAACATAGCGCGGCTGTTTCATCATTATTTTTCGTTCTTCCTTACTGGTGAGCAGCTTCATAATCGGCGGCTGGATAAGGGGCATAAGAGCCATATAGGAATAGGCCGCCACAGAAACCTGAGGTAATAGATGAGGCGCCAGTTTCATGGTAGTATAAATGGCCATTGGACCGTCAGCACCGCCAATAATCCCGATAGACGCGGCTTCCTGTAAAGAGAAACCGAGTGCCTGTGCGCCGATGAGCGCCACAAATATCCCAAGATGGGCAGCCGCCCCCAAAATAACAAGGCTCGGATTGGCAATCATCGGGCCAAAATCCGTCATTGCGCCGACACCTAAAAAAATAAGCGGAGGAAGGATCAGATTTTCCACCCCCTGATAGGAATACCAGAAGAGTCCGCCTTCCTTTGTCAGTGTTGAGCCGGGGATATTGGCAACAATACAGGAAAACCCGATCCCCACCAAAAGAAAAGGTTCATATTTCTTAACAATCCCAAGATACAGAAGCACCATTCCGGTGGTAATCATCACTATATTTCCCGGTGTGATATCAAGCAGGCCTGTCTGATGGAGAAGTTGTCCCATCAGCGGAATAAAAAGCGTGTCCAATTTAATCCTTCCTTTCCAACACTTCGCCCAGCTTATTCAGAAGCGGAAAAAAGTGAAGCACGATTCCGATAAAGGAAATAAAAACGAAACTCAGGAAAAAGTCCACCACGCTCAAAAGAAGCGCGCCTGTAAAATTATCAGGTAAACTCATCTTCTCATCTCCTCAATCTGCTTGTTCGCCTGGCGGACCATAAGCAGCTTTGTCCGTTCTTCCGCTTTATCCAGCACGGTCTGTTTCAATACGATAGATCGCTTATGCGTACCGTGGCCTATTTCCCCCTGCTCGTCCCAGGCTTTCACACTGAGCGTCACATCATGATCCGTAATTGCGATAATAGATGCATGGACAGTCACCGTCATCCCCAGACTGGTGGGCGCGGTATGGACGAAATTGACCGACAGACCGATACTCGCATATTCATCAGGAAGATAAGGATCAATGGCCTCAATAGACGCGTCAATCCCCCAATGGATCAATCTTGGCGTAGCCAGCAGGTTCTTAAACGCATTGGAATAATTATCCGAAGCATCAGAGTGCTGCACGACACGGCGGGCAATAGCATTCTGTCCGACCGCTAAAAAATCATTTAAATTAATCATCTTTGCACCTCGTTAAAAAACACTTTTTTCATGCCCCCAGTATAAATCCGATATTCATAGATTAAAAATACATTTTTTCTCCCATGCCATAGTATATAATGCATGATATATGGTGCAATGCATAGATAAATAATTATAAATGCATGGGTTCCAATAAAAAAGAGCAGCCTCCCTGCTTACAGAGATGACTCCTCCCAATAAGTCTGAATTCGTCTATAATTGACTGCTCATTTCCTGCCTTGCCCAGCAGCACTTTTAATACGCCATAAACACCGCCATTCATTTTTTCTACTTTGTCATCCAATGGCATACAAATACAGTCTATTTTGTCCTCCTTCCATCATACCTGCAGAGATTCTGCTTAAAAAAAGATGCCTGCCGTGAATATTCCACACTGACAGACATCTTTTTCTCTTTTCGCTCCTATTTATTCACCTAGCACCGTAACGACCGCTTTCCGGCAAAGTTCCACCGCTTTGTCCAAATCCGTTTTTTCTATATTCAGCGGCGGATTAAAATAAATAATGTCTCCCATCGGCCGAAGAACCAGTCCCATATCCATAGCTCTCCGGAAGATATGCCAGCCGATACGCTTTTTCGGATCAAAAGCTTTTTTCGTTTCTTTGTTTTCCACCAGTTCGATGGCATTGATCAATCCGATATGGCGGATTTCTCCCACATGTCTGTGATTTCCCAGGGCTTTCATGAGCCTGTCATGGAGATAGATTCCATTTTCATTGACTTTCTCCAGAATATGATCCCGTTTCATTATTTTCAGTACGGTCAACGCAATGGCGCAGCCCATGGGATTGCCTGCGTAGGTATGGCTGTGGACGAAAGCCTTATGCGTGCCGTAATCATCATAGAAAGCATCGTACACTTTGTCCGTGGTAATGGTGAGGGACATGGGCATGTACCCCGCTGTCAGCCCTTTTGATGTGCAAAGGATATCCGGAGAAATACCGGCATGTTCTATGGCAAAAAGTTTCCCCGTCCTGCCAAAACCGGCGGCAATTTCATCATCAATCATAAGCACGCCGTACTCATCGCAGAGTCTACGGAGCTTTCTTAAATATTCGGCAGGATAGATACGCATACCTGCCGCCCCCTGAAGGATCGGCTCCACAATGACTGCCGCTGTTTCTTTTCCGTACTGTTTAAATGCTTTTTCTGCGCTTTCAAAACATTCCACGCCACAATGATTCCTCGTTTTCCCATAAGGGCAGCGGTAGCAGTCCAGACCGTCAAAATGAATATTGTCCATAAGCATGGGATGAAATATCTTCGCATAAAAGTCCATCGATCCGACGGACAGTGCGCCGATCGTTTCCCCATGGTACGATTCAGGAAGGCACATGAACCGCGTCCGCTCAGGATGGCCGGTCTGGTAATGGTACTGGAAAGCCATCTTGAGCGCTGCCTCTACGCAGGACGAACCGTTGTCATGAAAAGTAAAGCGGGTCAGTCCCTCCGGCAGTACTTTTTCCAGTTCCTGCGCCAGTTCAACAGCAGGTTTATGGGAAAAATTTGTAAAAATCACATGCTCCAGTTCATCGACCTGCTTTTTCAACGCCTCATTGATTTCTTCATTGCAATGTCCAAGAAGATTGCACCACCACGATGAAATAATATCCAGATATTCTTTCCCGTCCGTTCCGTACAGGTAAGAGCCTTTCGCATGGTCTACCACGACCGGCGGAAAGACTTCATTGTCTTTCATCTGCATGGCAGGATGCCAGATATATTTTTTATCTTCTGATTCCCAATAGTTCTGTTCCATTTTAAACTCCCAACTTCCCTAATTTTAAATACTCCCTTATTCATACAGCGATATAATCGTTTCCGGGTCGATATCCAATTCCGTGTCGCCCTTTTTCACCCTTGCCAGGACTTTCACCCCGGTGATTTCTTCAATCATTTCCGCATTGTCTTCTTCCATCACACCGCCTTTCCAATGATTCAGGATAATCCCTTTGACAGAAATATTTCTGTGGCGGATATATTCGCAGGTAGTCACCACTCGGTTGATTGTCCCTAGTCCCGCGTCGGCGATGACAAGGACGGGCAGGCGAAGCCATCGGATAATATCTTCCAGGCAGTACACTGCTTTTTCATCATGGCGGATAGGGCACACGATTCCTCCGCTGCCTTCCATAGTCACATAGGGGTACGCCGCTGTCACACGTTCCCAGGCTCTCATGATGACATCCTTCTCCACGGGGTTCCCTTCAATTCTTGCTGCCAGATGGGGCGATACGGCATTTCGGTATAAATATGACAGAAGCATATCTTCAGGCTCACAGATCTGCGCGAAACGATTTACAAATCCTGCATCGCTTTCCGCCACCGTCGGCGCTCCGCTGATGGCCGCTTTATAATAGCCCACATCATATCCAGCCTTTCTCAAAGTTTTTATCAGGAGTGCCGTCACATAGGTCTTGCCGATATCCGTATCTGTTCCTGTAATAAAAAGTCCTCTGCCCATCATATTCCTTCTTTCTTATTGATAAATAA
>OGOU01001615.1_pt1 | contig 17147 bp, 9 predicted proteins | sample 1552721 | NCBI WGS metagenome assembly OGOU01 (sample SAMEA2580176, study PRJEB22360) | human gut metagenome | biome: human gut; feature: human-associated habitat; material: faeces | place: Denmark | collected 2008/2010
TTTGTCAACAGGCCGCAGCACCGCCGAAATTGCCATGACAGGCGCGATAATGCCGAATTTCAACAGCATCATCATTGTCTGCTGTATTTGCATGACGTCGTTTGTGGTACGGGTAATCAGACTCGCGGTGCTGAACTTTTCCATTTCCTCCATGCTGAACGAATTTACGTTTTTGAAAATTTTCGAGCGGAGGGTGCGAGCAAGCTTGCTGGTGATGTGGCTTGCAATCAGATTGCTGAACAGCTTGCACACAAAGCCGCCCGCCACAACCAGCAGCATAAGTCCGCCCGTGCGCAGAATCTCGCGCAGCGGCTCCTCGTAAAGAGCGTTGTACTGAATGAAGCCTACTATGTCGCCCATAAGGTCGGGCAGCATGAGGTCGAGATTGACCTGCAACGCCACAATGACTATCAATAGCGCCGTAAACAGCCAATCCGACTTTTTGAAATACTTGAATAATTTAAACACTTTTTTCCGTCTCTCTCCTTCCCTCTATATTTTCCTTTGCCAAAAGAATAAATTCCGCAAACTGCTTTTTCTGCGCCTCCGTCATGCCCTCGGTAAGCAGCTTTTCCGCTTCCGTAACCTGTCTAATCGCGTTTTTGTTGAGCGCTTCCGCCTTGGGCGTGAAGCTGATTACGTTGGCGCGGGCGTCTCTTTCCGAGCTGCGGCGCTCTATGTAACCCTTTTCCTCTATGGCGTTGAGTATGCTGCAAACAGACGACCTGTTGATGCAAAGCCTCTCCTCGACGTCCCGTTGCAGAACAAACCCCTTTTCCTCGCGCAGGCGGTTCATCACGCCCATGGCGCGCAGTTGGTGTCCCGTCAGACCGTCAAGGCTCTGCCGCTCCAAAAAACTCATTATGGCGCGTTGAAGCTGCCGCAATAAATTAATTATCACTCCCTGTTACCCCGAAAGAATTTTCTCTTTTCCTACGCGCGGTTTTTTGCAAGTCCGCACCGTAAATTGTTTGAAAACGAACAAATACCCGTTTGTTTTGCAAAATATTCTATAAAATATATTGTTAGATGTCAAACAATTTTTCCTGCGGAAAATTCGATTTCACACAAGTTTCAGCCGCTTGCGCCAAGCTGTCAAATTGCTTTTCAAAACGTCAAAATCACGCTCTAAAACAACAGATTCACGCCCGAAATATTCACCGAAAACGCCGTCCGCGCTGTCGCGGACGGCGTTTTTGCCGTTTGAAAAGCATAAAGCCTTTTCTTTTAAAAAATCGGTTTCGGCTCAGTAAGCCCTTGCGAAAATTACGAGTTTCTTTGCGGGCGAGCCGTCCGCTATGCACTTGTCGTCAATAGGAGTCTGGTCAAAGGGCATGATTCGGATAGTCGCCTGCATAAGCTCCTTGACTTTAAGCTCGCACTCCTGACTGCCGCACCACATTGCCTTGACGAAATTGCCCTCGTCGAGATATTTTTTCAGCTCGTCGAGAGTGTGGGCCTCCTTGATTCGGCTGTCGCGGAACGCCTCCGCCTTGCGGTACATCGACTCGTGCACGTCGCTCAACAGGCGTTTGATTACGCCCTCAAGCTCCTCGTTTTTCACAACGCTCTTTTCTCCGTTGTCCCGCCGCACGACCGTCACAACGCCGTTTTCAATGTCGCGGGGACCTATTTCCAATCTGAGCGGCACGCCTTTCATTTCCCATTCGTTGAACTTCCAGCCGGGAGAATTTTCCGAATAATCGGTCTGCGCGCGGACAAGTCTGTCAATCACGCTTCGGGCTGCTTCCTCCACGCCCGCCTTGTGAATTGCTATCGGGAGAACAATCGCCTGCACGGGAGCGACCGCGGGAGGCAGAATAAGACCGCGCGCGTCGCCGTGCGCCATGATTAAGGCTCCGATAAGCCTCGTGGACACTCCCCAGCTCGTCTGCCATGCGTATTTATGCGTCCCGTCCCTGTCAAGGAACTGTATGTCGTAAGCGCGGGCGAATTTGTCGCCGAAGTGGTGGGTTGTGCCTGCCTGCAAGCTCTTGCCGTCCTGCATCATCGCCTCCATGCCGTAGGTTTCCTCCGCGCCGGCAAATTTTTCCTTTTCGGTCTTTTGACCTATAAGGACGGGCATGGCGAGACAGTCGCGCGCAAAATCGGCGTACAGGTGAAGAATGTCGAGAGTTTCCTTTTCCGCCTCCTCCCGCGTCGCGTGCACGGTGTGCCCCTCCTGCCAGAGAAACTCGGAGGTGCGGAGGAAGGGGCGGGTTGTCTTTTCCCAACGCACGACGTTTGCCCATTGATTTATTTTAAGGGGCAAATCCCTGTAAGACTGAATCCACCTTGAATACATATCGCAAATGATTGTTTCGCTTGTAGGGCGCACGACCAGCGGCTCGGAAAGCTCGTTGGAGCCTGCGCGCGTCACCGTTGCGACCTCGGGCGCAAAGCCCTCCACGTGCTCCGCCTCTTTTTGCAGCAAACTCATAGGTATAAGAAGCGGGAAATAAGCGTTTTTGTGTCCCGTCGCCTTGAAACGGGCGTCCAGCTCGCGCTGAATGTTTTCCCAAATCGCGTAGCCGTAAGGACGTATGACCATGCTGCCCTTGGTGGGACCGTAGTCCGCAAGGCCCGTTTTGATGACCACGTCGGTATACCATTGCGGAAAATCCGCGTTTATATCGGCTATTTCTTTGACGAATTCTTTTTTCATATTATCTCCGTGTCCGTTGAAAACGGAAACGCCGGTTGAAGCCGGCGTTTTACAAGAATTTTTAACTATTCCTCGTCTGCCAGAGCAAGCACGTAGGTTTCTATTTCCTTGTCCTTGGCAGCCTCGCCTATTTCGCTGAAATGCAGATAGACGTCGTCGTCCGTATACATATAAAAGACTTTGCCGTCAAGTATGTCATAGTTGAGCCAGCTCGTAGCGTTTACCTTGTCTGTAAGCTTGTTTGCCAAAAGGGTATCCGCATCGGTTTCGCCGCTCAGCGGAATGCTCCACAGCGCCGAATCCATTTCAAAATACAGCGTTTCTTCCTCGATAAACTTGAACGTGGGCGACGTTTCGGTGTAATAAAGATTTTTCGCCGCCTGCCCCTCTTTTACAAACTGAATATATTTGCTCGTGCTGTTGTAGTACACGAATCCGTCCTGATAAGCCGAGGCTCCCGAAAGCACGTTTCTGTAAAGCAGCGTCGCGTCGGCAAGCCTTTTGTCCGTCACGCTCTGCGAAATGCGGTACATACCGTCCCTGCCGTGCGCGTCGGAGGATATGTTGAAATATACAAATCCGTTGGCTGCCGAAGCAATGCTTACGTCGAAGTCGTAGGAAACGTCCTGACCGTCCGCGTGCTGTCCCGTCATGATTTTGGACGGGGCGGTCTGTCCCGCCTTCAAAACGTAAAGCTCGTTGTAGTCGGCGGTTGTTTCGGTACCCTGATTTTCCTTTTCCGTCACCACGTCCTTTGTGTAGACTATGGACGCGTTTTCGACGTCCAGCGCGCTTGACGTAACCTTTTCGTCCGCCTTCGTTTCTACGCCGCTTTCAAGGTTGAGGGAAACAAGATTGGCGTCGCCGTCCACAAACAGCGCGAAAACGCCGCCGTCCGTCTCGAACATACCTACCGACAGGGAATTGCTGCCGAGAGTGTAAACCCTTTTGGTGTCCGTGCCGTCAAGCTTGACGCTCATAATGTCCAGCATGGTATTGCGCACGCTGCCGTCGCTTGCCAGCGTGTCGGAGGGCGTCGTGTAGTAAAGACGGTCGTTGAAAATATAAATGCCGTTGAGTCTCGCGTCCGTCGTGTTGGAGGAAAAAACCGCCTTGGGGGCAAGCACCTCCGCTCCCAGCGCTTGGGCGTATTCGTCCGTGCCGAAATCGTTTTCCTTGACCGAATCGAGCTTTGACGCGGCGATTCTGCAAACAGAGCCGTACACAACCTCGCCGAAAACGTTTTCCGCTTCATAGGTGGAGGTTGTCCCGTTTATGAAATAAATATATCCCTTGTACGCGACGACGGAGCCGCCGTTGGACACGAGAGGCGAGTTGTCCGCCGCGCCCGTGTCGAGCGGTCCCCATTTGTAATCGGGCGAGCACGCCGCAAGCGCCATGACAAGCGCGACAAGAAGTACGAAAATCAAAAGTCTTTTTTTGTTCATTACAAGCTCCTTTTAACCGAGCGCCAAGTATTTTGGTACACGCCTTAAAAGTATATACCGAAAAAGCGAATTTGGCAAGTATTTGATATTATTTTCTCCGTCTTAGCCGCCAAATCCCGCAGCAAAACCTTCCATAATTTACCTCGCGCGGGGGAGCTTCAAATATTTGACAATTTTCCCGCATAGGATTAAAATACAAATGCAAGCCGTGTTCACTTATCATTTTGCACGGCGCGCAAAAAATCCGACACACGGGAAACGAATTATGAAAAAGGTATTTTTATTGATATTGCTAACCGCAGTCGCTTTGAGCTGCTGCCTGAGTCTGACTGCCTGCGGTCCCATCGAGCAGCCCGAAATCCCCGACGACGCAGACCTTTCGAGCAAGTCCCTCGCTCCCGACGGGAGAAGCGTCATGCAGTGCACGCCGGAAGAAAACCTTTTTATGGCGACGCACGTCATGGGCTCATTGGGCTTTAAAGCCGTCAACAACGGCACGAGTAAGGCGGTGGGCATAACTCAGAAGGTTTATTCACAAAGAACCGTTTTGAACGGCGCTGTGTTCTCGCAAACCGCTTCGCTCGGCTTTGTCAAGCTCGGCAAGCAGTTTTACTATGAAAACGGCAGCTACGTGGTCAGAGACGCGTCAAAGGTTAAGGACGTGGACGACGTGGAATGGGAAAGCGGCGCAAAAAGGCTGAGCAAGGCGCGTTTTCAGTCGCTGTACGGACTGCCCTCCGTGTCTCTCACCGCCTTCGTCACCAACGACGACTCGGTAAAGGAAGGCGTCCTTGTCGAGGAAAATGACGGCGTTTACACCTTCCGCTACAAGCTTGACAACGTGGTAAGCGTCTACTACCTGAAATATCAGATGCGCACCTACTCCGGCTCCAAGGGCTTCCCCGTTTTCGACGAAAACGACGGAATAGTCATGACGGTAAAAATGGACGGGGACAGAAAAGTATCCTCAATATCCACCGTTTGCAGCTACAAGGTAGATATGCTGGGCGGAGTCAAGTGCGAAGAAAGGCTGGAAGAGGTCTTTTACGACGTGGGAAACGTCCCGTCAATCCCCGAAAGAAGCTTTTTCGAGCCTTACCTCACGGCAAGCATAACCGACACTCCCGACGCGGAAACCGTTTCCGGAGTGCTTATGGACACCTTTATGCCGCTGATTAAGGACAACAGCCTGTGCGCGGACGTGGAAATTTCGGGGGCGCTCAACCTCAACGCAAAGCTCAAAGCAGTCGTCGACACGCAGAATCTGGAAAATCTCACCCTCGACCTGATTGCGCCCGCGCTTGACCTCAGTGTCTCTTACAGAAAGGGCAAGCTTGCGCTGAAAACGGGAGATTTGAACGCCTATCTTAATATAAGCGACCTCACGGGCGGGGAAGAAAGCGCTTCGGACGGACAGGAGGAAAGTCTTTTCGAAAAAGCCTCTCTGATAACAAACGGAAACGACTACACCGTTCTCCTGCCTCTCGGTCCCATTACCGCGGAAATAAACGCAGTCAAAAACAAGGACGGCGGCTTTGACTTTGCCGACGCGGTGCTTGGACCTCTGGTCGTAAAAATCACTCAAACGCAGGACTTCGACGCGCCCTATACCGACGCGGAAAACGGCGTAAATCTTTTGCCGCTTTTAAAACAGTTCGTTTCCGACGACAACACGATAAACATCGACGCGAACGTAGCGGGACTTTTTAACGCAAGCCTCGGCATTTCCGTCGACGGCGGCGGTTTAAACGCCATGGTTTGCGCGGGAGAGCAGAACATTTACGCAAAAATCGACGGCAAAAGTCTTGCGCTGCGTTACGGCGAGCTTAAAATGAAGTTCGGCTTCAAGGACGCGCTCAACGCGCTGTTCAACCGTTTTTACGAGCTGAACTATGTTAAGGAACTGTTCGGCGCCATAGGCGGACTGACCGACTCGATACAATTTGGTTGGAACGGCGTTTCAAAGCACGGAAGCCTTTACGTAATTTCCCTTAATGTCGGCGAAGCGACGTGCGACGTTCTGCTTGAAGAAAAGGACGGAGCGGTTTCTCTGCACTCGGCTGAAATTCCCGTCGGAGAAAAGAAGATTGTTTTGAGCCTTGCGGAAAAGCGTGATTTTTCGCCCGTTGCAGACACGGAAGGCTATCCCGACGGAACGGGGCTTTTGGACGTGATTAACGAGCGTCTCGAAATAGACCTCTTTGCAAGCGTCGGCGACTTTGAAGCGCGTCTGCTTTTCGACCTCAAAAGTCTGGAAGCAAAGCTCGCGCTCCGTCCCGTCGGCAACTCCGAACTGAAAATGTCCGTCATGTCCGACGGCGGCGAAAAGGCGCTGTTCGTAGACTGCGGCGATTTCCGCGCCAAATTCGGCGGAAAAGAGCTGCTCGGTCAGGGAACCTTGCTTGTCAGGCTTTTGGAGCGGCACTCCGCACAACTTAAAAACCTGCTGCAAGCCGTTTTCGACGGAACCGACATGACGGTTTCGGCAGACACGGCAAGGAACGAAAACGGCGTTTCGCTCGTGCTGGGTGCGGCGGGGCTGAAAATCGAAATAAACTTCTCGGAAGCAAACGGCAGACTTGTTTTTGAAAGCGCCCGCGCCTGCGGCGGCGCGTCGGCAAGCCTTACCCCCTTCAAGGGCGACGAGAACGAGTTTTCCTTTATCGAAAACACCGAAAATTTCAAGGACGGCTCGTCGCTGCTTCCGCTTGACGAAGCTTACATTCTCAATGCCGCGGTAAACGCGGGAGGCACCGTCGCGTATGTTTCCGTCAACCTTTGGGACGCGTCGGTAAAAGCCGTTGTGCCCGACCTTTACGAGCACGCGGCTTACGTATCCCTCGACCTCTACTCCTCGGAAATAAAATTCAAGTACGGCGGTCTGCAACTGAAAACGGACGCGGCGGGCATAGGCAAGCTGATTTCCTTTGCGGTTCCGCTCATCGGCGACGAAAACCTCGAAGCCCTGCTCGGCGCGCTCGGCTCAATCGATTTTGACATAAAAGCCGTTTTCGACAGCTTCAAAGCAACAGCCTTTGACGAAAACGGCGCGCAGGGCGTGAATTTCAGCTTGAATTTGGGCGGTATTGCCTTGAACGCGCGCGTGTCGGAGACGGAAAGCGCCTACGCTCCGGAAAGCGCGGCAATAAGACTGAACGGCACGGAAATAAAGCTCGCTCCGTCAAAACAGCCCGACTTTTCCGAATTGGAGCAGGCGAGCGTTTTCCCCGAAGTCACCTCCCTGCTGGATATGTTTGCGGATTACAAGCTGGCTTTTGAAGCGGACATAAACGGCGTAAAAGCCAAAATCGGTCTGGACGTCTTGAACGGCGAGGTGCATGCCCGAGCCGCAGGCTTGTCCGTACTGTACTTTACCGACGTGCGCGAAACTGCGGCGGGACAGGAAAAATACGGCAAAGCCCTGATAAAATACGGCGCGCTGGAAGCTCAGGCGGACGTTGCGAGGCTGGCGGAGCTTTTGCCGACAATCGTCGAAAGGCTGGGCACAGAGCTGCCCAAGGCGCAAATCGTCTTCAATCCGACAGAACTTGCGGGAGGCTTTTTTACCGCAGAGAACTCCTTAACCTTGGATTTCAATATTTATGCGGACGGCAAGCCAATCAATATAAAGGTTTTGTTCAAAATTACCGAAAAGGGACTGACGCTTGACAACGCTGCCGCACGGTACGAAAACCTGTCGGTAAAACTTGTCCCCTGCCATTTCGACGGTTTTTGGGAATTCGACAGAGAAGGCGATTACCTAGACCTCAACGCGCTTGCCGACGATTACGCGGAAATCATCCTCGACCTTGTCACGGCGCGCGGCTGGCAAATAGACGCAAGCGGCAGCGTGACGACGCAAACCGCCTCCGTCGGGCAGGAGCAGACGGAAACAGAGACTGTCTCAACGCAAACGGATTTTGCGCTGACTCTCTGCGTCGGACTCTCCGAAGAAAGCGCGCAAGGCTTGCCCGACATCTTGCTTTCGCTTGTTTTGACGGACGGCGCGACGCAAACGCAAAAGACGGCGCTCACCGTCGTTTACGGCAACGGCAGTATCGGTCAGGCGCCCGCAGGCACTCTGTTTGTGGATTACAACGGACTGAAAGCAAGGGTGGCGACGGATTCGCTCAAAATGCTTTCTCCCCTGCTCGACCGCGCGACCTTGCTTGTCCCGGCGCTCGGAGATATGTTGAAGCAGGCGACGGAAAGTATGTCGGGCGCAGGCGAAGCGTTTAAAAACATCGACCTGCAAACGCTTCTCGAAAGCATTTGCTACAAAGACGGAGTTTTGTCGTTGGAAGTCGCGGAAAACGCGCTGTTTGACGACCACAAGAAATTTTCTCTGTCACTGTCGCAAACCGACGGCTCGCTGTCCCTTGCGGCAAACGGAGTTTCTCTGACTGCAAGCGACGGCAAAAACATAACGGCCTGCGCCGATGTTGCCGCCCGCAGTCTGGGCGACGGACTGAGCGACGGGCAAATAGAGCAGGCCGCGGGCGACGTTAAAGCGTACACATCCTTTGACTCCCTGCCCGACCTGCTGGAAGTCGTTCTGAACACTGCGGAAACGCGTCACATCGAGATGACGGGCGTCGCAAAGGTGCAAATCACCGTGCTGAGCAAGGAGGTTCCCCTGACGATAAGGGCGGATATGCACGAGGACGGCAGAATCACAGCCGTAGTGTCGCTGAGCATTTCGGGCAAAATAATAGGACTGTTCAAAAATGTTTCTTTGCTCGGCGGCTCGCACGAAGCGTATATGTACATAGACAGCGCAAGCGACTGTATTCTCATGAAGCGCATCGACACCTTGAACAAAGCCTTTGGCAAAAAGGAAGTAATCACCTCCTATTGCAAAATCGCGTATTCGGAGCTTGGAGAAAAAGGACTTGACATACTTTACTTCATGACGGATTTGTCCGACGCCATTTGCGCAGAAATAAGCACCGCCGTCGCCGAAGCGCCCGACAATCCGTTCAGAATAGAAAACGTCTTTGAAAGCTACGTTTACGAACAAAATGCGTTTAAGCTTAAAATGAATCTGAGCGACTACAACCCTACGCTCGGCGAAGTGAGTTTAACCCTCTGCCATGACGAAAATAAGCTGCTCACTAAGTTAAATGCGTCAATGGAACTCCAACTTACGGAAAATCTTAGCGGAACGGTAGAGCTAATCGACATGACTGTTTCGACGCAGGAAACCGACCTCGGTACCAAAGCGGAATTAGAAGCGGAGCAGAACGGCGGCAACTACTGACTCTCCCAAAATCCAACAAAAAAACGGGAAGAACTTTCTTCCCGTTTTTTTAATGTCAATTTATTTCGTTCAGTCCAATCAGATTGCTGTTTTTGCTTTCCATTTTTTGCAGTTTTTCAAAGAGTCCGTCGTACCCCATCCACTCAAAATAAGCGTTGCCCCGTTGAGTAATCAAAAATTGACCTTCCAAGCCGAGGAATTCGAGCGTCATCGAACAAATTGTCCTGTCGTCGGCATCAAGTTCTTTCAGTTCCGATACAAATTGCCGCTCCCGCTCGGTCAACTCCGACGCATCCGAATCAAAAGCCGTCGGATAAAACTCCCAAACCCAACGAAACGGAAACTCGGCATGACTTTCGGCGTTTTGCAGATATTCTTCGGCGGACACTCCGTCCTTATTTTGCCCCAACAAAAACCTGAACGCGGTTGCGCCCGCTTTGTATTCCCACAAAACGGATTCATACGCCTTGTCCGTGTCGTCGGTGCGACGCAAAGTTTCGTTATACGTTTTTTCCACGCCCTCTTTCAAATAAGGCTTTTCGGCGTTTTTCGGCGTTTCGTTCTGCACGTCAAACCAATCGAAAACGACGCATTTTACAAGCGGACTTTCCGAAACTTCCACAAACATATTCCACTCGGAAAAAACAGGCAAATTGTTCAGGAAATGCCACAGATAGTTTTTGTACAGCGCGCAATTTTCTTCGTCGCTCAGCACAACTCCCGTAAGCCCCAGAAAACGAATTGCCGCGCGGTTGAAGACATCCTTTTTTTCTTCCTGAGGCGCAGCGTCCACCAGCGTCTTTGTTTCTTCGACAAAAGACTGCATTTTTTCGTCCGAAAAAGTTTTGTTCAGAATGTCTGCGTCGAGATTTATCTGAACGCGGTAAATATACTCCGCTTTAAGCAGCTTCTCCTCGTCTACTTTCACCCGACGCGCTTCGTCGCGCAGATAAAGCTCCCAATTCTTCTCTTGCGTGCAGGAACCCATTTTGAAAGTAATCTTTTCCGAATAATTAAAATCGCCCTTTGAAAAAAGGTAAATTTCTTTTTTGCTCGTCTGACAACCGCTAAAACAAAATGTAAGCGAAATCAAAAAAATCAGTGCATAAACAAAGGTTATTTTTTTCTTCATTGTTTTCTCCTCCGTATTAACAGACAAATTGTAACACAATTCTGCATTTTTTACAACTGATGAAAAAATATCCGAATACATCCTGCAAAAGCAAAAACGCGTTTTTACGGTTTCTCTTGCATCGACATATTCGGAAAAAAACTTTTGTCAACGGAGTCAAACGCCCCTCCTTTAAAAGCCGCAAGGCGGAATGCCCGCGGCAATGCGGAGCGGACGACTATCTTGCAAAAAAGGCGGCGTCAAGTCCCGCTTCGGCAAGCTCGTTCAAAAAACGCTCCTTGTCAAAGTGCATGGCGTAGGCGGCGTTTGCCGCCGCAAGTCCCGCTCGGCTGCCCACGTCGAAGCGCATCGCCTTGATTTCTCTCGCGCACACCGCGCGGGCGCGGCACAGCAAGGCTATGGCGTCCGACAGTCTAAGCTCGCGACCGAAACGCTGCGTTTTGTCCAACGCCTCGAAAACGGTCGGATTGAATACGTATCTGCCTGCGGCGATAAGCTGCGACGGAGGATTGTCGCGCGGCTTTTCCACTATTTCCAAAAGTTCTTTTTCTCCGTCGTCGCGCGGCTTTAAACGCAACACCCCGTAGGCGTCAAGCCCCGAATTTCTTTTAATCGCGCCCACCGTGCTCATTCCCGTCACCGCATAGCTTTCGGACAGCTGGGCGCAGGCGGGAAGCTCCCCGCCTAAAAAGAGGTCGTCGCAGTTGAGCAGGAAAAAGGGCTTGTCCCCGACGAAATCGCGCGCGCAAAGCAACGCCTCTCCGCTGCCGCCCGCGTTTTGCTGCACGGCAAACTCGACGTTGAGACGCGCAATCGCGCTTACCGCCGCAAGCTCGTTGAGTCTGTTCTGCACGGCAAGAGTGCGTTCAAGCGCTTCATCCTTGGAAAAATGCTTTTGAACCGCGCCGTCGGGCGAAACCACAAGCAGAATTTCCCTCGCGCCGCTCCGGGCGGCTTCCTCGCACACCCACTGCACGGCGGGCTTGTCCAAAACGGCAAGCATTGCCTTGGGCACCGCCTTGGTTGCGGGAAGCGAGCGCAGCCCCATGCCCGCCGTCAGCACGACGGCTTTTTTTACCACACCGTTCATATCCTCAATGCCTCCTTTTCGTGTAATATTTTAACGATATTTTAACACAATTTTTTGATTTTTGCAATTCAAACGTCCGCAGTTGACGAAACACACTGCGTTTATTTGTCTATTTTCGTTTTCTGCTCTTTGAGCGCGGCGACAAGCCTCGACGCGCGTCCGTGCTTGACCGAGGCGTCGCTTCTGCCTATGACGAAATCGTCGGGCATTGTGTCCTTTGTCACGGTTGTGGAGCAAGCAACGTAAGTGCCGTCCGCAAGCGTCAGGGGCGCAATAAGGTTGCAGTTGCTGCCGATAAACACGTTGTCCCCGACGACGGTTCTGTGCTTGCTCACGCCGTCAAAATTGACGAACACCGCGCCGCAGCCAACGTTGCAATTTTTGCCCACCACCGCGTCGCCTATGTAAGCCAAATGACTTGCCTTGCTTCCGTCGCCGAGCACGCTGTTTTTCAGCTCGACGAAATTTCCCACGCGGCAGCCGTCTCCCACCACGCTGTTTTGTCTAAGATGCGCGTCGGGTCCCACGGTGGTGCGGCAGCCCACCTCGCTGTCGGTCAGACGGCTTGCTCTGATTTCGGAAAAATCCCCCACCGTGCTTGACACCAGATAGCTGAAACTTCCGATTATGCAGTTTTCTCCGATACGGCAATTTTTGCCGACGACGCAGAACGGCTCGATAATCGTGTTTTTTCCTATGCGGGCGTCGGCGTCTATGACTGTGTTTTTGGGGTCAATCACTGTGTAATCCATTTTTCCGCTCCGATTCAATCTAATATATGAGCCGCGCGGCGGAAAAATACGCACGGGCGAGGCTGATTGAACCGCTTTGCAGAAAAGAAAAGCAATACGCCGACAGCGCGGCGGAAAAATACGCGCGGGCGCCGCGCCTTGTTTGCCTTTTCGCAAACAAAATGGTATAATAATCCGCAAAGGAAAGATTTTCCCCGCCGCAACAGACAAGAGCTTTTCATGCGACACGGCGGGGCAAAAGGAAAGAAATCCGCACAATATGGAAATTTGGGAAATTTTACTTTTGATTGTAGGCGTTTGGGCGGCGTTTGAAATTGTTTTTTCCGCAATCGTCTTTTTTGCGGCGTTCAGACGCGGCAAAAAGCGCGGCGTGGAGGGCACGGGCGAGGCTTATATGCTGTTTGAACCGCTTTACAGAGAAGAAAAGCAATACGCCGACGGATTGGAGAAAAGGGAGGTAAGCGTCACGGCTCGGGACGGAACGACGCTAAAAGGCGATTTTTATCCCGCACCGAACGCGCGCGCCACCTTGCTCTATTTTCACGGCTACCGCGGCACGTCTGCGGACTTTTGCTTTTGCATAAGATTTTTCCACTCGCGCGGCTTCAACGTCCTGCTGCCCGACCAACGCGCGCACGGCAGAAGCGGGGGAAAATACATTTGCTTCGGCGTCAAGGAGCGTTTCGACTGTCTGGACTGGATAAAATTTGCGGGCGAAACTCTTGCGCAAGGGCTGCCCGTAGTGCTGGACGGCATTTCCATGGGCTGCACGACGGTTTTGCTTGCGACGGAGCTTGACCTGCCCGACCAAGTAAAGGCAGTGGTCGCCGACTGCGGCTTTACCTCCGCGTGGGAGCAAATAAAGCATACAATCAAGACAAATATGCGGCTGCCCGCTTTCCCCAGCCTTTATCTCGTGAGCCTTTTCGCGCGGATTTTCGCGGGAATAAGGCTGCGCGGCTGCGACACGCGCAAGGCTATGGAAAAAAACACGACGGTGCCAGTCTTTTTTGCAACGGGGACGCGCGACCGCGTGGTGCCGCCCGAAATGACCAAGCAAAACTACGAAGCGTGCCGCGCGCCCAAAATGCTGCTTTTAACGGAGGCCGCCCACGGTATGAGTTACCTTGCGGCAAAGGCGGAATACGAAAAACAGCTGGAGGATTTTCTCGAAGGCTGCCTTAAACAAATTGATTGAACCCTGTCGATATGAAAATAATAACGGAAAAACAAAAAGATTTTGTGCAAACGCTCCAAGCTATGGCGCAGGGGGAGCTTTTCGACGCGTACGCCGAGTTTCTCGCGCTGGAAAACGAGAAATACAATCTCACCGCGCTGGGCGCTCGACAGACGCGGCTCAAACACTTTGCGGACAGTTTAAGCGCCGCTGCGGCGGGCATACTGCCGCAAAACGCGCGGTGTGCGACATAGGCAGCGGCGCGGGCTTCCCCGCCGTTCCTCTCAAAATAGTGCGTAACGACCTCGACATGACGCTCTTGGACGCGGCGGAAAAAAAGACGCGGTTTTTGAGCGCGCTTGCGGAAAAGCTCAATATAACCGACGGAATAAAAATAAAACACTGCCGCGCAGAGCAGGAGGCAGGCGCAAACAGAGCCTTTTACGACGCGGTAACCGCGCGCGCCGTCGCGCCGCTAAACACCCTGCTGGAATACGCCCTGCCCCTGCTCAAAGAGGGAGGCGTTTTTGCGGCTTACAAGGGCGCCAACGCGGTCGAGGAGGCGGAGAGGGCGGAAAACGCCGCTTTGCTGACGGGTGCAAGTCTGAAAGAAATAATATTTTACAGCCTCGAAAACCCGCGCGACCGCGCCTTGGTCGTCTACGAAAAGACGGGAGAAACTCCCGCCCGCTTTCCGAGAAAAAACAACAACCCGCGACGCAAGCCGCTTTGAATCAAACGTGAGAGCAAAAGCGCAGCTACGCGCTTCGCGCTTCCCGCAAAACATCCCGAACGCGACAAGCGCGGCAGGGCAACAATCGTAAATTAAGCCGACGGCAAAATTTTTGCCGTTCTTTTTAAAAACAATTTTATTCAATATTTTTCCGGGCAAAACACAACGGCGCGAATATTTCGCGCCGTTGTGTTTTATCGGGTATATATAAAGGAATGTTGTTTTGACGTGTTTTTAAGCGGCATCCTCAACTTTTTCCGTCTCTACTTTTTCCGTCTTGGTGACAATCATCTTGTCGCACGTTTCGCAGATGTACCCGGTATACTTTACGCCGTCCACAATCCATGTGTAGGTTTTTCCGTCTTCGGATTGCTCGTGGTTGCTCATATCGACGACTATATCGAAGGTGAACGTGTACTCGACTTTTTCGTCGACTTTGTACTCATACGTATAACGTATCAGTCCCTCTTTGTTGCAGGCGGCTTCCACAATCACCTGCTTCTTGTAAGAGCTGTCGGTAAGTGCGGGAAGAGTGATTGTATGCATTGTCTCGCAATCCTCTCTGCTGCACTCGATTACAACCTGTCCGGTCGTACTGTCCGTGGGAAGCGTCGGAGAACCGACAACAACATAGTCGTGACCTTTTGCGGGAATCTTTTCCGTGTAGGTTCCGCCGCATGTCGAGCAGGTAAACTCTCTCACGCCGTCTTCCGTGCAGGTTGCGGGCGTTTTGATTTCCGAAGTGTCGTAAGAGTGTCCTCTAAAAGTCTCTACAAACACCATTTCGCCGCAATCCTCGCAGATGTAGTAGCCTTTGCCGTGGTTTTCGCAGGTCGCCTTGTCGTCTGCAAACTCGAATATGCCTTCCATATCCGCGTCGTAGCAGTTGTCTGCATTCTCCCATTCGGTTGCAAGCTTGCCGTTGAGCGTATGGGCAATCTTGGGAACAACAGCCGTAAAGGACACTGTCTTTCCGTCCTTGGTGTAGGTGTAAACGATTTCGCCCTCTTCGGAACAGGTCGCCTCTTTGGTCACTACTTTTGTGACGTTGGTTATATTCGTATCCTGACTGATTTGCACATGACATCTGTTGCAGGTGACGGTCAAAGTAAAGCTTGTTCCGTCCTCATTGGCAACAAACTCCCAATTTTCATCATGTCCGAGAGCGGGGATTTCTTCGATTATTTCCGCGTCGCACACCGTGCAGTGACCTTTTTGTTCGCCTTTCACCGTGCAGGTAGGCTCTTTCGTCACTTCAAATGTTTCGGGAGCGTATACGTGGCTTCTGTAAGTATTTACAAATACCATTTCGCCGCACTCCTCGCAGATGTAGTAGCCCTTGCCGTAGGTGCCGCCGTTTGCGCAGGACGCTTCCTCGCCCTTGAATTCAATTATGCCTTCAACCGTGGCGTCGTAAGCGCCCTCCTTGTCGCTGTTGGCGTAATTTGTTGCGGGATTGCCGTTGAGCGTATGAGGCTTTTTGGGGATTGTTTCCTCTATGGTCAGCTCGACACCGTCTTTGACGTAGGTGTAAACAATCAGTCCCTCCTGCGTGCAGGTTGCGGGAGTGCTCTCTTCTTTGACGCCTGTCAGACCTTTTTCTGTCGTCACGTGCGAACCGTCTCTCGTACAGGTTCCTATCAAAGTGAAGGTGTTGTCGGACTCCTTCACAAACTTATATGTGTAGCTGTGTCCGAGAGCGGGAACGTCTCTTTCGACCTCCGTATCGCAAACCGAGCAATGACCGATTTGTTTGCCGGCAGCTTCGCAAGTCGCTTCCTCGCCCATCTTGTCGCTCCACTCTTCAACCGTGTGCTCTTTGTAAGTCACAACATAAACCATTTCGCCGCACTCCTCGCACATATAGTAGCCCTTGCCGTGCTCGGTGCAGGTTGCGTGGTCGTCGGGGAACTCTTTTATGCCCGTTATGTCAACGCTGTAAGCGCCTTCGCTCGCGTTCAGCCATTCGGACTGTTTTTTGCCGTTGAGCGTATGCTCGGAGCCTGCAATCGTGACCTCAAACGAGAAGCTCTGTCCGTCTATTTCAAAGGAATACGTACCCTTGCCTTCGTCCGTGCAGAATTCCTTCTCCTGCGTCACTGTATAGGTATAGAACTCTTTACCTTCGTTAGAATCGAATGCGGGCAAAGTCTTTTTTTGCTGCGTGCCGCAGTTTTCGCAGGTGCCTGTCAACTCGCCTGCGTTCTTCGCAGTGGGAGTTGTGCTAACCGTCCAATCTTCGCAGCGGTGACCGATAGCTGCGGTTACTCTCGAATCAACAAGGTCGCAGCGCGAGCATACTCTGACGTACATACCGCCGTCCTCGCAAATGGTGCGTCCCTCTTCCACAACGTAGTGCTCGTCGCTCCAATCGTGTCCGAGAGGCTCTTTGATGTCCGTCTTGTCGGCAGCGTGACCGCAAATCGTGCAGGTTTTGCCCGTGTAGCCCTCTGTCGTGCAGGTAGGAGGCACAACCTTTACATCGCCGTATTCATGGCGGGAGGAATGCTCAATCACGGCGTGTCCGCAATCAGTGCATACGCGCAGATAGGTGCCTTCACTGTCGCTCGTGTGCTCCTCGAATACGAGATACTCAACGTTTTCGTGGCTGCATTGCGTTCCGTATGCGGGTATGGCTATCTCCTGCGTGGTGTTGTCCGTATATGTAATGACAAGCTTGGTGCCGTCGGCGCTGAACTCGACCTTTGATATGCCGCGTCCGTCGGCTCCGTCTTCGCCGTCAACGCCGTCTTTACCGGGGGCTCCGTCTTGACCGTCTTTTCCGTCTTCGCCGTCAACGCCGTCTTTACCGGGGGCTCCGTCTTGACCGTCTTTTCCGTCTTCGCCGTCAACGCCGTCTTTACCGGGGGCTCCGTCTTGACCGTCTTTT
>OGOU01001617.1_pt1 | contig 17136 bp, 14 predicted proteins | sample 1552721 | NCBI WGS metagenome assembly OGOU01 (sample SAMEA2580176, study PRJEB22360) | human gut metagenome | biome: human gut; feature: human-associated habitat; material: faeces | place: Denmark | collected 2008/2010
ATTAAGAATAACTATAAAGAAATGAGCTTATACAGGAAAAACTGATTTCTGTATAAGCTCATTTTTCATACTTATTTTGTTTTTGGATAGTCAGGCATCTGGTTACGATAAAGGACTTCTTTTCCATCCGAAGACGGGATAGTCATAGAAGTGAAGAATTCACCGGTGATCTGATCCAGTTCTTTTCTGGACGGACAGGAGATATAGTACAGTGCCACATAAGGATTCGGTCCGTGGGCAATGACAGATTCTCCTTCGTGATAAAAAATCCATGGCTTTTCTACCGCAGAATGAGATGCCAGTTTCTTCGGAACGGAAAGATCACGAATCTGTAACAGGCGTCCCTGAAAATACAGGACAGCTCCGTGGCAAATCGGTTTTCGTGGATCGTGCTGATCCAGCATCTGTTCCAGTGAGGGAACATCATACAGGTAATTTAACAGCAGATCCTCGATGGAGAACCCGTATACCATATCGGTCAGTTCGTGCTCATAGCCGAAGAATCGGGCTGCGATCTCACAGACCTGGATGCCGTTTTCCGGTTTCCAGAAAAACTGCATGGATAATGCACCTTCCGTCTGTCCGGTATAGCGGATATAATTCTGCAGAATATCTGTGGCACTTTTTTCGACCTCCGCCAGGAAACGGGATGGATAAACATTTCGTGTGCTGAGCGGAAGCATTCCCTCTTCCATTTCCGTTTTCTCACGATCTGCAATACTGATCACATTGACTTTCCCATCCATTACCCATGTCATCATGTTAAACTCATAACCGTCATTGTATTCCTCAACCAGAATTTCCTGACAGTCCGTATATTCCGCTGTCTGCAGGGCTTTTTTTCTGACTTCATCTGAATGATGAATAATAAAGATTCCTCTTGAACCATATTTATCCAGAGGTTTACTGATCAGAGGATACTGCAGATTTGCAATACTCTGTTGTATTTCTTCTTCTGATCCCTGTTTCAGCAGTTCCACAGATATTTTCCGAAATCCCGGTGCCGGCAGTCCAAGCTTGTCCAGAACATCCCGGCATGCCGATTTATCCCTGTACCAGGAAAGCTGTTCCGGTTTCAGATAACAGGGCAGTCCTGCTTTGTCTGCAATTTTAACCATACACTCCAGGAGCAGATCTGAAAATGATGTGATGATCCCGTCCACACCTTCTTCCCTGCACATCAGGGCAATAGCATCTACATCTGTTACAGGAATGGTATAAGCCTTATCTGCATACGTTCTGGCAATACCATCTGCATATCCGTCGCACACAACAGTCTCATAACCTTTCTCTTTTGCTTTCTTTACCAGCTCTGTAAATTCTCCGAGCGTTCCCAGAATCAACACTTTATGTTTCATATCCGTTCCTCACATTCTCTGACAACCGAAGCCATATATTTCATATCCTCCACGCTGTAACGCTGATCGCAGGGCAACGGAAGAATATTGGCAGCCCAGGTATATTCCAGACTTTTTGTCTCAGAGTTCTCAATTATATTTTTCCAGTAAGTCGGCACAAATATCTTCTTTTCGGCAAGATGTCTGCGAAGTTTCATTCCATCAGCGTGGAAATACGGATATGCAAAAGGTCCCTCCGGCACAGTCTGATTAAATATACTTTCCGATGGAAGCAGTTCTCCGAGAATCCGGTAGTTTTCTTCCCTTTTTTTCTTTGCTCTGTCATAATCCACAGCTTTCAGAAGATTCTGTGTAAGCTTTGACATCTGCCGAAGCTCCATCCCGTCATATTTTGCCGCATTTTCCAGCATATCTTTGTAGTAGGTTCCGGCATTATGCTCATAACGCCCCAGAATATGTTTCATACGCTCTGCAGAATAATCGACAGTCTTATTTTCTGTCAGGCTGGCATCTGTTGACAGATATGCGCCATCGCTGACACCCCAGAATTTTCTGCAGGAATACAGTGTATCTATCCCTTTTAATGGTTTCTGAAAAAATGCATGGGTATGGTCCACTATGATGTTTCCGTAAATCTTTTTATACTCTGATATCCGGAAATCAGACAGCTGACCATAGTAATTAACCAGATAAAGATATTCCCCTTCCGGAAGCTGTTCTTTCGGATACAGAACTTCCAGTTTCTCATTCAGATGATAAAATTCTGTCTCTATCTGATTTTCCTGACAGGTATGCACCACTGATTCACACAGAAAATACGGTAATAGGATTTTCCTGCACCTGCGGCTCTTCAAAAGCCACAGCAGTGCGGTTCTTCCAAGATTGACCCTGTACAGGTCAGGATAATATTCCTCTCCCGGCATCTCTTCCAGCTGAAAATATCCGCCAATTTCCTTCATTATTCGTCCGTATCCTCCCGACGTATTACATAATGGGGCATTTTTTTTGCCTCATTAAGAATATTCATTAAATAGATTCCCATAATTCCGATTGATAACAAAATCAGTCCAAAAAACGCCAGCATAACCAGCATCAGCGAAGTCCAGCCCTGCACAGATATGCCCAGTGTAAAATATCTTACCAGATAACAGACCGACAGAACTACACTTATCAGGAAACTGACAATTCCGATATTTCTCACCAGCAGAAGGGGAAATGCAGTATGTGTCGTGATATCATAAATCAGATCTTTCAGCAGTCTCTTAAAGGAATAACCGCTTTTTCCGTAAGCTCTGTCTGCATGCTGAACCGGAACATTAATAATACGGTTAGAACTCCTGATCAGAAGGTTTCCAATCTGTGGAAGATATGTATTTGTTTTTACCATGGCATCCACAAGGAATCTGCGGATCAGCCTGTAACTGGTGATTTGAAGATCCGGATCTTTTCCCAGCATCTTTGAAGTTGCCCATACAGAAAATTTCGTTCCCAGTTTGCGTATCGGACCATGCTTTCTTCCTTCATAGCTTGCAATGATAACATCCACATCCGGTCTCTCCTGCATGGTTCTGACCATCTTCGGAAGTTCCTCCGGCTGATGCTGAAGGTCATCATCCATTGTTACCACAAACTCTCCTTTTACATGTGCAAATCCACACAGAAGTGCCGGATGCTGTCCGAAGTTACGGGCCATCTGTATGATCCGTACCCTGTGATCCTTTTCTCTGAGTTCCGTCATGATCTCATAAGATCTGTCCTTTGATCCGTCATCTACCAGGATCAGTTCAAAGTCTTCTTTAAGAGTTTCCCGGAATACTTTCTCCAAACGGGTATATAGTTCTCCCAGTGTATGTTCAGAATTATATACAGGAACAACCACTGAATATAAGCTCATATGCTTTTCCTTTCTCTTTTCATCTTTTTGCAATCATTTTTATCATATCATTTTCAACATTTCTTTTCAAGATTCCTGCTGCACAAACCTTGACTTCCCTGCTTTTTTATGTAAAATAGTTACTGTCCGACAGCTTTCAGACACGCTCTATTGGATGAAATCCGTAAAATACCATTATCGCCCGGAGGTATTATGTCAAAACTCAAAGACTACATACAACTTCATCTGAATATCCTGCTGTTTTCACTGACAAGTGTTTTTTCCAAAGCTGCATCTGTTCAGTATAATAAACATGGTCTCAGCAGTCCTCTGCTTTACCTGTTCCTGTTCCTGATGGTAGCCAACTGCGGAATCTACGCCATCACCTGGCAGCAGGTCATCAAGAAATTCTCTTTGTCTACTGCCTATGCCAATAAAAGTGTTTATCTTCTGTGGTCGCAGATATGGGCAGTGCTGATCTTTCATGAAAATCTTTCCATTCAGAATATCATAGGTATTCTGGTGGTTTTATTTGGAGTATGGACGGTGCAGAGATATGAATAGAACATTTATTTTAATCATGTTGAGCGGAACATTTTTTTCCGCTGTTTCACAGATACTTCTGAAACAGAGCGCAAATATCAAATACGAAAACCGAATCAGGGAATATCTCAATTTCCGGGTGATTCTCTCATACACCATATATATGCTGATCCTCCTCCTCAATACATGGTGTTATACAAAAGTAGATATGCGCTATGGTCCTGTCATTGATACTGCCGCCTATGTGTTTGTCCTGCTTCTCTCTCATTTCATTCTGAAGGAAAAAATCACGAAAGGAAAAATCATGGGAAACCTGATCATCATTGCAGGTATCCTGATCTATACGCTTTAATTACGGCAATTTCATAAAAAGATCCCGAAGCTGTTGCAGAATTTCCATCAGTGCCACAGCTGCAGGATCTTTTTATATGTTTCAATATTTTTTACCGCTTTTTATATTGTCTGGTACACACTCCATTTCCATCAAACACAGATACAATCCTGTTGGAACTGGTCAGTGTAATGTTCTCGGCACGCGTACCGGAAAGTGCGGAACTGCCTTTGTAAAAATAGTATTTTTTACCATTCAGTGTCAGCCATCCCTTATACGCTTTTCCGTTTTTCCGGAAATAATAGGTGTGCTCCCCACTTTTTTCCCTGACTTTGTACATTCCATTCTCGCAACGTACACCGTCGCTTCCAAAATAGTAGATATCGCCGGTAGATCTGGTCACGCGGCGGTTTTTAAACATATATCCGGATTTTGTATGGAACCAGTAACATTTCCCGTCTACTTTCTTCATTCCCATCAGAGCATAACCATCAGAACTGATATAATAGGTCTTTCCATTTACAGTTACCCACTGATCTGACACACGTTCGCCATTTTCATTGACATAATAGTATTTTCCATTTTCCTGATGAAGTCCTGTCTGTTCCTGGCTTCCATCATTGCTGCCTGTATCGGGTTTCATTGCCGGAACATAGGAATGCAGAGATTTCCATCTCGGCGTAATTTTCTTTGTATAGTCCACATAGCCAAAATCCATATCAACATCATTGCCTGCAGGAATTCCTGCTACCAGTCCGCTGGTACTATTCAGTCCGCTTTCCCGGTTACCGTCTGTGGACTGCCATATTGTATAATTGTACCGTTCCTTATCAGGTGCCTGAATCGTGTCCCCATATCTTGCGATCCATACATCCACTCCTGATAATAAGGACCAGTCTATGTAATTATCATACCAGTTGGTATTGCAGTAAACCATTGGATAATATCCGGCCCTGCGCACTTCATTGCAGAAGGTCAGTGCCATCTCTGAGACTGTTTTTGCAGAAAGCTTACTTGCTTTTGCATACTCCAGATCATATACGACCGGATAGGAAACCTTGTAACCCTGCATTTTGCTGATGGCAAGCTGTGCTTCCTTTAATGCGGTAGTTGTCGATAAGGCTGTACTGTACACATAGGTGCCTGTGGGTACTCCGGCAAGTTCTGCATTTGTCATATTCTCATCATAGGTATAATCTTCGTGAGTCAGGCCATAGGAGATCCGGACAAACGCAAAATCTATATCAGACCTCTTTACCTGTTTCCAGTCAATATTGCCCTGCCATTCAGAGACATCCATGCCTCTGGTTATCGCACCCGGAATGATTTCACCACTTCCGTTATAGCAGACACCGTTGATCTTTTTCCATGCTTTGGAGTTCACTTTTTTTCTTGATGACTCTGTACCGGAAGTTCTTGCAGAATAAATAAATTCCTCCTCAGCCACTGTATCACGTCTGTCATAATGCGGATTTGCAAAAACAGAGCTTACAGGCTGCGCTACAGCTATCGCAGCTGCCAGACAACCAACAATAAGCCTTTTTCTGATTTTTAAAAAATCTCTTTTCATCTTTCTACTCCTGTCTTCTAATAAACGTCCATTTTATTACAATACTATTAACATATTATACACACTATATTACATTTTCGCAAGATAATCCCTGATATATACCCAAAAACGGCTGCACATTTCTTGCTCTGTGCAGCCGTTTTGCATATTTCGTTTCTATAAGCAATTATGTTTATTTATCCTGGCAGAAATATCCGGATCAGACAGCCGGATCTGTAGGATCAAAATTAGCAGCTCCTCTTAACGGAGTCAGTGCTTTCTTTCCAAGAGGTCCTTTCATTGCATCATCTGCTTTATATTTACCATCAATAATACTGATCGGTGCGCCATTACAGTTCTCATAAACCCACTTCGCATCTGCCACACAGGTTCTGATACATCCATGTGATGCGGGAGATCCAAGCTTATTGTACTCTACTGCCGGAAGATTATATGAGTTTGCCTGGCCGCAGGCTACAGAATGAACAAAGATTCCTCCCTGTCCGGCACCGTCTACATGAGTTCCATACTGTCCCCAGGATGGTCCCATAAGAGGCTGCCACCTCAGGCTTCTGCTCAGTGTAAAGTTACCGGTCGGAGTTGGTGTTCCTGCTAAACCTACAGATACCCTGATCGTCTTAACAGGAATTGTTCTGGCTGAATCAGCATAAACAGTCATAACTCCGTTTACTCTGTCCACCTGAACAGAATACGGTCCTCTGTATCTGTTTGTCAGATCAGTGATACGGTATCCGTTACGGTCAAAGTAATACAGAATTCCATTAACTCTCATACTCTTATTTCTTGCAAATCCGTTTCCTGACGGATCGATATATCTCACCAGGTTTTTAGCATTACTTACAATTACCCATCCTCTTGTATATTTACCGTTTGCATCCAGATAACCGTTTACTCCATTCTTTTTCATAAACTGATTTGTCTGAACCACACATTCTTTAAGATAATAGTAATTGCCGCTGTATTTTCTCCATCCGCTCTTATACAGGCTTCCCTTAGAGGATGCGATATACCATTTCTTTTTATAGCGCACCATTGTGCTCTTATATACTTTACCTTTGTGTTCTGCGGATGTAGATGATTCAAATATATATTTCTTTCCATCGATTTCTGTCAAACCGCTTGCAAGCTTTCCTGATGGTTTAAAATAATAACCTGCGGAAGTCCACTTATCCGTATAATGATTTCCCTTGGAATCAAAATACAGCCAGCCAAGGAATTTGCCACTGGTGCTGACAAGTTTCTGCCAGCCATGTTTCTCAACAACACGACCCGGAGTACTTCCAAAGTAATAGTAATGATCGCCTGCTTTTGCCCATCTCTTTGTCCAGGTTGCCCGCTTTCCGTTTGAGCCAAAATAATATCTGAAATTGCCGTATTTTACAAGTTTATTTCTATAAATCTGGCCGTTACTGTCGGTACAGTAATATGCACCATTCTGAGCCTTCTTCATCACTGATTTCAGAACATATCCATTGGCATCCAGCAAGTAATCTCCGGTTCCTTTCTCCGGGATAGCTGTGGCAACTACGCCACGCTTATAATATTTACCGATGTCTGCCGGAATATTTCCCTTTTTAAAATACAGCCAGCGCTCTCCCTTAGTGGTATCTGAACGAAGCCATCCATTGTGGAACATTTTTCCGGGAATGTCGCTGCTTGCAGGATCAAAATAATACAGGTTTGATTCGCCGTTAACTGTGAGGGTGATCTCTCCTGTCTGTGGCTTACCTTCAGAATCAAGGCAGTAATAATCCTCATTGATCTTGAAATATCCGGTATATGTACCTGCTGCTTTTGCTTTCGCTTCAAGCTGTGCAATTGTCTCCAGATTACCATTCTCATCGTAGTACTGGAAATATGTTCCTGTCCATTTCCATACACTCTTCTCCTGCTGGCCTACTGTAGATGTATATGGAGTTATCGCTTCTCCTTCACATCCGGTATAAACAACAGCCTCATCTGCAGTTGTAAAATAGGACTGATTTGCCTGGGCTTCTGTTTCTTCCCCTGTGGCATCTTCTCCTGCTGACTGAGCTGCATCTGATGTCGGTTCTTCATCAGCTGAAGATTTTTCTTTTACCTCAGCCTGTCCAGTTACAAGGATTCCCTCTTCATCAAACAGATAATATCCTGTATGGGTTTCCCCTTTATACTCTGTGCTGATCTTTACAATTCCGTCTGCCACTGTATAAAATTCTTCATTTGTTACAGACACTGTATCCGTTGCTGCTGGTGTTTCCATTGCTGTAACCTCTGCTGTCACAGCTGTTGTATCTGTTTCAGCCACTGCTGTTTCAGATGATTCTGTCTGATCTCCTGAGAATCCGTCAGTCTCAGACAGCATCTCCTCATCGGGTAGTGCTGCTGTTGCTGCTTTCTGATCATCTGTATTTGCTGTATCCTGATTTTTTGCAGGTTTGCGCAGTTTAAAGCCATTCTCTGTGCTTACCCAGTCCTCAGCTTTCACTACAGCGGCTCCAACGGCATCCGCTGTTGACGGCGTCTCGTCCGGCAATGCAGCAGCCGTATCCGTTCCCGCTGTAAATGCGTCGTCTGTCTGTTCCTGTGATGGTACTGCTGTCCCATCATCTCCATCTGAAAAAGCGTCTGCTTCTGTTTCAGAAGTTTCTTCTGTAACATTTACTTCTTCTGCATCTGTCTGTGTGGCAACAGCCGGAGCTGTATCAGGTGAAGTAAATGCAGCAGCACCTGCTTCACTGACAGTTGCCATTGTCATAATAAGACTCAATGTAACCGCAACTAATCTTCTTTTCACAATAAGTTCCTCCTCTTTTATTCATGTTACTTTATGGTTACTGTTCACTCTGTTTGTGCACAGCAGCTTTCTACTCGCCAAGGCCGCTATCAATAGCAGCAACAAGATGATCCAGGGCTTCCTGTTCATCAACACCTTCACAGGTAAGTTCTATCTCATTTCCGCATTTTACGCATGCACCAAGTACACTCAGTACACTCTTTGCATTTGCCATGCCCCCATCGTAGACAAATGTTATCTGTGACTGGTATTTCATTGCCTCATTGCACAAAATCCCCGCAGGTCTCAGATGAAGACCTGTGGGATTTTTAACTGTCACTTTTTTACTGACCATTTCACTGTTCCTCTTATATTGTTACTACCCCTTCTGTAAGTGGAGAATTCTTTTATTCCTTGTTTTCCTTACTGTCATCAACAGCAGTCCCTGATGAAATCACTACTTCCGTAGTCACATCTTCCACTGTCTCATAACCATCCGGCAAGACTATCTCAACCGGGACTTCATAACTTCCTTCTTTTTTGCCATCCAGATCTATAGATGCCTTAATGTCTTTGTCATTATTCAGATCATCCAGATCTTTGTTATCTGATTTGATCCGCACTTCTATCTGCGCAGTCTCAAATGTTACCTGCAGATCTTTCGGTTTATTCTTAACCTCTATATTCTTAGTCGGAAATTCAAACTCTCTGCTTCCGGCCGGAAGAATACTTACAGTCACCCATACATCTTCACTGGAGTCACTGGTAAGTTTCACATTGTCCGGCAGAAGATTCGTAAGACTGATTTTTTTCTCCACATCTTCGGATTCACCGGAAATATCAATACTGTCTTCCGGTATAGTGATCACATTATTATTATCCGCAAGACTTTCAAGACCTTCTGCACTGCCTGCTACACTGATCGTATCCGGCACTGTTCTCACAGCCCCAACCTGATATCCTTCAGCCGGTGTCCCTACATAATCTGCAGATATCTGCACTCCCTGACGGATTTTCCATAATTTTGCAGTCACTGTTACTTTTGCATTATTCTCAATCCGCAATGAATTCATTTCAGAATCGGTAAGTACCTCCTGATTCTTATCAATGATCGTAAGGTTTACATCCTGTGTAAAATCCTCTGTATTCCCATCCAGTTCAATGGAAGCATTTACCTTATCTATTTTATTGATCAGCGTCTTCGGGCCTGTAATCCTTACTTTCTCCGGACTGGCAGTCAGACTTCCTACTTCATAATCTTTGCCCGGTTTCGTATCACCTCTGCTGACATTTACCACAAACTCCTGTGTCTCTTTTTCATCAAGATTTACACTGAGATTCTGAGGAGTAACTTTGATATCACTGGGAGATACCCCCGGTACAGAACAGGTAACGGTAATAGGAACCATAACCGGATTTGTATCCAGGCTTACCGCCTGCTGAAGATCAGCTACCGCAGAGATGTCTGTGACTTTGATCTTGTCTCTGATCTTCTTGGTTGCAGTGATCGCAACTTTTATGGAATCCTGGTTCTGTTCCGGCATACACATCTTACCGATGGTATCTGAAGATTCCACATATTCCTTGTTGATCAGTTCCACATCATTGAGCGTATAGTAATTGGTTCCTGTCGGATTATCTATGTTTACAACGATCAGCCATAGCACAACAGCTATTGCGACAGACATGATTTTCAGAGGTATATTATCTGTTATTTTTCGCTTCTTCATGCTTCACTCTTCCTTTCAGTAAATGGCGAAGTTTGCTGTTGTCTACAACCTGCTTATTCTGCGCTCTGACCAGGATTTCTCTGAGTTTTGCACTGTTTACACTTCTGGTCAGCTTTCCTCCCTGCGCTACAGATACCTGACCGGTTTCCTCTGATACAATGATCGTAACAGAATCTGTCTGCTCACTGATCCCCACACCTGCCCTGTGCCGCGTTCCAAGCTGTTTGCTCAGTTCCATATTATCAGACAGTGGAAGATAGCATGTTGCAGCCACAATCCTGTTCTCTCTTACAATAACAGCTCCGTCATGAAGTGGTGTGTTATGTTCAAATATATTGATCAGAAGCTGACTGGTAAGGATTGCATCCAGATTAATACCTGTTCTTATATAATCGGTCAGCAGCTCATTCTGCTCAATTACGATCAGTGCTCCGGTCTTAACTTCTCCCATATCAAAACATGCTTTGACCAGCTCACTGATGGTTTTATCCGTAAATCTTTCCTTCACCTCTTTACCTGCATCAAAAGGTATCAGTGAAGCCATGATTCGCTTTTGTCCAAGCTGTTCCAGAACTTTTCTGAGCTCCGGCTGAAAAATAACGATCACACCTACGATCAGTGTACTTGCCAGATTTGAAAAAATCCACAGAATCGTATTCATCCTGAAAATATACGCGATCAGAATGAAGAGGAGAACGACCAGTATTCCTTTCAGAAGTGTATATGCATGAGTATATTTGATCCATACCATGAACTGATATACAAAAAAAGCGATCAGTGCAATCTGTATGATATCTATAATCCCAATCTTAGGAAATGCCAGTCTTGATAATGTTTCTATCAAATTTCCTGAAAAATCCTGCATATGGCTCTCCTTTCCTTATCATTTTTATATATCTTATCGTTGAAAATGTTTTCAGTGGATTTTGTGTTACTGTTCACTCCGTTCACAGTAACGTAGCCAAAATTCATTCCAGATTGCCTGCGGCAATGGAATTTTGGCTCGTATGTCTCATCGTTACCGGAAACTGCTTTTTACAGATTTTTTAATGATTCTTCCAGTTTCTTCTCAAAATCCACGCTGTCAATATCTTTCTTTCTCTCTACAGGTGCTGCAGCCTCATCTGTCGTCACTGCTTTCTCATCACCATGAAAAATAGGATTCGCATAAGAAACAACGTTATCCTGTGCCGGTCTTTCATCCTTTGCAGAACTTCCGTTAATCTTCTTTATACTTCTTTCAGATGTTGTGACACAGGCTTTCGGCACTGCTTTTACATAATAATAATATTCATCATCCTCATATTCCAGTCTCTCGGTACGGGTATAGTCACCACCAAATACAAAGAATTCAAGAAGTAATCCTATCACCACAGAGATCACTGTATAAATGATCAGCGTAACAACATCAATATCCAGTCTAAAATAAAATCCACCTGCAATAATCATCAGAACATACACAACTCCACCTGCAATAATGGCAATTCTCCATGCATAGTCAAAAGAGCGGGTACGTATCAGATTCACCAGCAGAATCACTGCGATAAAGGCAATCACTGTGATCCACATTCCCCAGTTCTGCACGATTCCATCTGTCAGAAGTTTTAATTTGTCAGCTATGGCAACATCCGGGTTTTCCAGAAGTTTATGCTGTACACGTATAAAACGGATAAAATAGTAAATAATCACTCCGCAGCCTGCAGGAAGTGCAGAAAACGCATTGCACAAAAGTCCGCTTCCGATAGGAAGAAGCGTCGGAACACTGAACCCAAAGGAAAGCGGTGTAAATACAAGTACTAAATTATTGTCTGAACTGAATCTCAGGAAGAGAATTGCCATAAACAGGATCAGCACAAGCATAAAACCTGCAACTTCTATCCCCAGTGCATAACCATGTGCGACCATCAGGGCAAATCCTACAAAAATCATTACACCCGAAGGAAGAATGGAACAGATCAGTGCAAGGATCAGAACAATAAATATATTATCGATCTGCTTCATATATCCCATATTGGTATTGATCCATATGAAATAAGCCATTGCCAGAACAAAACGTAAGACAGGCAGGATATAAATCTCATACTGGCTGTATAAATTCTTTATTCGCTGTTTTAATTCGAGTAATGCTGTCATTTTTTATATCCTCCTGTAACTCCTCTGGCTGAAGATTTTTTATCTTCGCGACCGTAGATTTTACTTAATTGTGTAAGTTCTTCATAATAATTTTTCACACTTTTCTTTGCTTTGTGGTATTTCACCGTATATTGGATATATGTCAGGACAGAAAACAGTACCAGCACTGCCACATACCCCAGAATAACTTCCACGCCCAGTGAAACAAGGTTCATCTTATGAACATTATCTATCAGATATTCAGCAAAATATGCTGCGATACCGGCCAGAATCAGGCAATACCCAATCGTAACAAGGAAAAAATTCTTAATCATGGCAAGTCCGATATAATCACTACGGTAGTACCTGCTGACCGGAAGATATTTCCTGCCCTTGCCCTGCTCATACATGGCAAGTTTATTCATGATTTTTATCTTCTCTTCATTTAACATAAATTACTCCTTACTGTATGCTTTTCCTTTTGCTATAATCCGCTATTACTGTTCACTCTGTTCTCAGCAACAACCTGATATCATTCATATAATCATACAGATTAATTGTAACATATATCATTATGTATGAAAAGTGTTTTTTCTTATCTCCTGCCTATGCAAACCGTAAGAAAATAAACATTTCCGGCACCTTTTCTCTTCAGGCATCCGGCCATTGCATCGATCGTACTTCCTGTTGTATACACATCATCTATCACCAGGATATTCTTTCCCCTGACATCTCCGGTCACGCAGAACGCTTTTTCCAGGTTTTTTCTTCTCTGCAAAGCATTCAGTTTTTTCTGCGACTTTGTCTTTAAAACTTTCTGCACAATATTGACATCTGTGGAAATCCCGGTATAATGACCGAGTTTCTCCGCCAGATATGCAGCCTGATTAAAACCTCTCTGCCGCTCCTTCGACCTGTGTACCGGAACCGGCACGATCAGATCCGGCTTCCATTCCCGCAATTCTTTCTGTGCATATCGATACATTGCTCTGGCGTAAAAATCACCGTATTCTCTGCATCCATAGTACTTATATCTGGTAACAGATCTTCTCATTATGCCATCATAAACAAAAATACCTCTTCCCTGTTCATACATATGCCTGTGTTTCTGACAGTCTCTGCAGTATTCCCCTGTTTCTATGGGTTTTCCACATTTATAACATCTGGGATGACCAATCGGACGAAGTTCTTTCTCGCATTCCGGACAGATCATCCTTCGCTGATCTGCCAGTATTTTCTGACAGACCGGACAGCATCTCGGGTAAAAAATATCAGCAACCATGTTCAGAAACCGTTTCATTTCCATTTCCTTCCACTATTTTACTCTTTGTTTTGCTATCCTCTGTATTTCTGTTTTTTTCATATTATCGGAATAAATTTTTTCTCTGTTATTATTCAGTCATCAGATCACAGTCTGCAATATCATTCTTCACCATCTGTATTATTATCCCCTGTAGTCTCACTCAGTTCTCTGATCCGTTCATCCAGTGCACTGTATCTCTTCTGCTGTTTTTCATTGCGTATCATCTCTGCAAAGGTCTCCTCGTTTCCCACAACCGTCACACATTTTCTTGCTCTGGTAACTGCGGTATAAAGAAGGTTCCTGTTTAAAAGCATCTGTGGTCCGGAAAGCAATGGAAGTATGACTGCCGGATACTCAGATCCCTGAGACTTGTGGATTGTAATAGCATATGCAAGTTCCAGTTCCTCCAGCTGTTTGAACGAGTACATTGCAAAACGTCCATCCTCAAATTCCACTTCTGCTGTCTCAGCAAATTCATTGATTTCCCTGAGGATTCCGGTGTCTCCGTTAAATACTCCCACGCCTTTCTCAATGACAACCCCATATCGTCCCCGGATTTCCCATTCCATCTGATAATTATTTCTGATCTGCATGACCTTGTCCCCTGTGCGGAACAGCCGGTCTCCAACCGCCCTCTCGGATTTCCCGTCTTCCGGCGGATTCAGGTATCTCTGCAGGATCTGATTCAGCCGCTCTACTCCCAGAAGTCCCTTTCTCATAGGTGTCAGTACCTGTATCTCAAAGGGTTTGGCATCTACATAGCGCGGCAGTTTCTCCTGGATCAGCGCGATCACTACTCTTATAATGATATCTGCATCATATCTCTTCAGAAAAAAGAAATCTCTGCTCTTATTATTGATCTGAACCTGTTCTCCCTTATTTATCTTATGAGCATTTACAACAATATCACTCTCTGATGCCTGTCTGAATATCTTAGTCAGTTCCACTACATGGAAACATCTGCTTCGGATAATATCTCTCAGCACATTGCCCGGGCCTACACTCGGAAGCTGATTCTCATCCCCCACAAGGATCAGTCTGGTTCCTGCTACCACTGCAAGAAGAAGAGAATGCATCAGATGGATATCCACCATAGACATTTCATCAATAATGATCACATCTGCCTCCAGCGGATTCTGTGCATTCCTCTCGAATTTAGCTGAATGCCCGTCCCTCTCTTCCTCCGGCATTCCATTCAGTTCCAGCAGACGGTGAATTGTCTGCGCCTCATATCCGGTAGTCTCTGTCATTCTCTTTGCAGCACGTCCGGTAGGTGCAGCCAGCCGAATCTCTGCACCTTCTCCCTCAAAAAAGCGGATGATCGCATTGATCGTTGTCGTTTTACCTGTACCGGGGCCTCCTGTAAGAATAAAGAGTCCATGATCCGCTGCTTCAGTGATTGCTTTCTTCTGCATTTCATCCAGAACAGTTCCTGTCTCTTTCTCGATCAGCTCAATTCTGTGCCTGACAAGCTCTTTATCCTCAGGACACACAATATTCAGTTCATTAAGCATCCTGGCAGTGTTCAGTTCCAGATAATAATACTGTGCCGGATAAACGATAGTTTCTCCGCTTTTTTCTTTCAGCACCAGCTTCCTGTCAATAACCATATCCATAAGATGTTTCTCCATATAGGATTCATCTACTCCCAGAAGTCTGGCACATCTTGTAAATAACTGTTCCCTCGGAAGATAAGTATGTCCTTCTCCCGAAGCCTGCAGAAGAGTATACAGCATTCCGCTGCGGATTCTGTAATCTGAGTCTGCGTGAATACCGACTCTGGCAGCAATCTCATCAGCAATCTTAAATCCCACACCGGAAATATCTTCCGCAAGTCTGTAAGGATTCTCCTGAAGGATCGTATAGACAGATTCCTTATATTTCTGATAAATCTTTGCGCCCAGGTTCAGGGAAATCCCATATTTCTGCAGAAAGATCATTACTTTTCGCATCTCTGCCTTCTCACTTACCTGCGCAGCGATCTCCCGGGCTTTTTTCTCACTGATCCCCTTTACCTCTGCAAGCCGCTCCGGCTCTTCTTCTACGATACGGAGTGTGTCATCTCCAAACTTCCGCACGATCCTGGCAGCCAGTGCAGCACCGATTCCCCTGATGGCGCCCGAACCCAGATAACGTTCTATTCCATATGTATCCTCCGGCATCTTCTCTGTAAAAGAACTGATCTGAAACTGTTTGCCATATACCGGATGATGGATATATACTCCGGTTGCTTCAATAGATGCCCCCTGTGTGATCGCAGGGAAACTTCCCACGCAGGTCAGCTCTTCCTCTTTTTTTGTACCTTTCAGTACCATAACTGTATATCCGTTATCTTCATTTCTGAAAATAACATGATCTATGTATCCTGTGACAGTTTCACTCATGTGCTTTTCTCCACACCTCCTGCTTCTTTGAGCCTCTGACAACGCAAAAAGGCACTGCACTGTGCAGTACCTCCTGCTTTATCCGTCAAAACGTGCCATTACCTCTGCATACTTACCGGTTCCCACTGCGACCACGCTCATTGCATCCTGCACAGTCAGTGTACTTACCCCGGTTCTCTGCTCGATCAGTGTATCCATCCCATGAAGAAGGGCACCGCCGCCTGTAAGTACGATTCCTCTGTCTACAATATCCGCAGCCAGTTCCGGTGGCGTCTTCTCCAGTACACTGTGCACTGCTTCCACAATTTTTGTGGTGCACTCCTGCAATGCCTCCCGTACCTCCTCTGATGTAACGGTGACAGTCTTCGGAAGACCGGTGATCACATTTCTTCCCTTCACTTCCATCGTCTCTGCCTGCGGCCGCTTGCACACTGTTCCGATCTTCATCTTTATGGCTTCTGCAGTCTGCTCTCCGATAAACAGATTGTGTGCTTTTCGGACATGGCGGATGATTGCTTCATCAAAATCATTGCCCGCTACCTTGATAGATGCGGAAACCACCACACCCCCAAGGGAAATTACCGCAATATCTGTAGTTCCACCCCCGATATCGACAACCATATTGCCAAACGGCTTGGTAATATCAATACCGGAACCGATTGCTGCTGCAATGGGTTCCTCAATGATATATACTTCTCTCGCTCCCGCCTGGTAAGTAGCTTCTTCCACAGCTTTACGTTCCACTTCTGTTACGCCGCTTGGCACACAGATGCTGATCCTTGGCTTGCGAAACGCCTTTCTTCCCATTGCTTTTTGTATAAAATGTTTCAGCATCTTCTCTGTGATCGTATAATCGGAAATCACCCCCTGCCGCAGCGGACGGATTGCCATGATATTTCCCGGTGTTCTTCCGATCATCTGACGTGCTTCCTCCCCGATGGCTTTGACCTTGTCTGCATCCTTATCATACGCTACTACGGAAGGCTCTTTTAAGACGATTCCTTTTCCTTTTGTATAAACCAGAATACTTGAAGTACCCAGATCAATTCCAATATCTGCTGCTGCCATAATAATCCCCTTTCCTGTACACTGCCTGTTCTCCCACGGCGAATCCTGCATGGCCGCCCCTTTTGTTCCCTGTAACAGGCTTTCAGTTTATTATAATCAATTCCTGTTG
>OGOU01001619.1_pt1 | contig 17132 bp, 18 predicted proteins | sample 1552721 | NCBI WGS metagenome assembly OGOU01 (sample SAMEA2580176, study PRJEB22360) | human gut metagenome | biome: human gut; feature: human-associated habitat; material: faeces | place: Denmark | collected 2008/2010
CCCGGCGGGGCAATATCCCCACCACCTTCAATTTTGCCGAAGGCTGGCGTTCCCGGATCGCTCCGGCCAGAAAACGGATGCCTTCTGCAATCTCCTCGTCCGTGCAATCGCCTAAATTATTGGTTCCGATCATCAGCACCACCTCTTTCGCTTCATATCCCGACAATTCGTCATGATACACCCGCCAAAGCACATTCTCGATCCTATCCCAGCCGAAACCCAGATTGCGGAATCCGGCAGGTTGCAGCCACTTATCCCATCCCTTACCGCCATTCTTCCACGCAGCGGCAGGCTGTCCTCCCCAGTAATGCACGATAGAATTTCCCAAAATCACCCGCTCCGGCGCGTGTTCCCGGTTCATTTGCAAAATTTGCTCGTGCCGTGCATTCCATTCATAACCTCCCGCTTCCCGCCTCTGCCTTACAGGGCGCATCGTCTTATACGGGCCTTCCGGCTCCTGCAATATCCGGCGCAAAGCCTTTTCATACGCCCCGGCATATAAAACCATTCCCCAGTCGGTGGAATGTACTCCGTCCACCATAGCCTCCATATCCATACCGATCTCCTCGTGGGAAAGATAATACAGGTCAGGGACACCCGCCTGCGTCAAACGTTCGAAGGCCCGCCGCGCCGCCCGGTTTACTCCCTGGTAAGCCTCCTGTTTTTCTTGATTGGTGTATTCATTCGTATATCCGTCATGCTCCGTAATCAGAACAGGAGTCCGGGGATGCCGGGCGCGGATCTGCTCCACCGCAGCCACCAGCAAATTTTCAGGATCATCGCCCGGATACATATTCGGCATACAATCCAGCACATACACCGCAGCTTCCACCTGATTCACATAATTAAGCACCTCTTTTTCCAGCTTGCCGTTGCCGGAGAAACCCAGATTCACCCCCGGACGGTCGAGCCTGCGCCCTACGATAGAAGTCCATGCCATACCCGGACGCGAAGCGCAAGCCCCCTGGGCGATAGACGTACCGTACACCACGATCGGCTTTTCCGTACGCCGGGGAACAAATTCAAAACCGGATTCTTCCGGCACTCCGATCTCCAGCCATTTCACCGAATTGTACAAAGGCAGGTAAAGGCAATATTCATACCCCTTTCCATGCCGTACCCGGTAGGTCAGATTTTGAAAATGATAAACGACCGTATCGCCGAAACTATAACTCCCGGTACACCAAAGATTCTCGCCATTCTCGCCCCGGGCATACAAATCCACCCCCGATACTCCCGTAGCAGGCATGTGCGGCATGGCACGTCCGCCCGTCACCTGATAGCGTACCCGGATCTGCGGCGCATTGGAATAAAAACACACGGACAATCCGGCACTGTTGCGGGAAAGCCCCCACACCGCAGCACGCACATCCGCCTGAGCCTGCGAGGGCAAACGGACGAATGTACCCTGCAAAGCCTCGTCCCAGCCTTGTCCCTGTATCACATTTTTTTCTACCTGCAACGGATTAAACCATTTCCATTGCGCTTGCCCCGGCATCGCCGCCAGCAGCAGCAACACCCACAAAATTCCGGTCTTCATCATATTTTTATCTTTTTATGCTCTATTGTTTCATTCTGTTTCTCCCGGTCTTCCTGTCCTTTTGCACATTTTTCACCCACACTCTCTCCCGCCATTATAAAACGGCCTTTTCCCGCTTTCCTGAACTCTCCCGCATCGCCCCCACGATCTTCACCGCTTCCACCGCCTCTTTCACATCGTGAACCCGTAAAATATCCGCTCCTTTAAGCAAAGATATCGTGTTCAAAACCGTCGTTCCGTTCAGGGCATCGGCAGGCGTTCCACCCAATAATTTATATATCATCGACTTGCGGGAAATCCCGGCCAACAAAGGATAGCCGAACGATTTATACGTTTCCATCCCATCCAGCAACTCGTAATTATGCTGCAAAGTCTTGCCGAAACCGAATCCCGGATCGAGGATAATCTGCCGGAATCCGGCAGCCTCCAGCCGGGCGATCCGTTCCCGGAAAAATTGTCCTACCTCTTTCACCACATCGGCATATTCCGGATTTTTCTGCATGGTTTCGGGCGTTCCCTGAATGTGCATCATCACATACGGAATACCTGCTTGCGACACATAATCGAACATCGTTTCATCCATCGTCCCCCCCGAAATATCGTTCACGATTACAGTCCCCATACAGGTATTGACTTCTTTCGCTACCTTCGCCCGGAACGTATCGATCGAAACCGGAATATGCGGATAGTATTTCCGTATCAGCTCCACGGCAGGCATCAGCCGCCCGATCTCCTCTTTCTCGCTCACCGCCGCAGCCCCCGGACGCGAAGAATAAGCTCCTACGTCGATGATCCTTCCGCCTTCCTCCACAATCTGATGAATACGTCCGATAATTTTGGCTTCGCTCTGGTAGCTCCCGCCATCGTAAAAAGAATCGGGAGTGACATTCAAAATTCCCATCACCGCGGGAGTGGAAAGATCGAGCACTTCCCCGCCCACCTTCAGCATCTTTATCATAAACTAAATTTTCAATTTTCAATTCTATTTCTTACTTTTACACTTTCAAAGATAATGACGATTTTTTTACATTTTACAATGTAACCCTTAAATTATGCCTAACACAGCACAAGAATATGATAGCGTGATAGATACCTGTCGTGATATTTTTGTCAAGAAAATGCACGATTACGGTACGGCATGGCGCATTCTTCGCCCTACCTCTATCACCGACCAGATATTTATCAAAGCCAACCGCATCCGGTGCATCGAAGAAAAAGGAATCACCAAAGTGAACGAAGGCATTATCCCGGAATTTATCGGAATCATCAACTATTCCATTATGGGATTGATCCAACTGGAACTGGGAACGGCAGGAGAAAGCGAAGAAAGCGACCACGAACAGATTGCCGGGCTTTACGACACTTATTTCCAGCGTGCCAAATCGCTCATGCTCGATAAGAACCACGACTACGACGAAGCGTGGCGCAGCATGCGGATCAGCTCTTACACCGACCTGATCCTGATGAAAATCAAAAGAACGAAACAGATCGAGGACAACCAGGGCAACACCCTGATTTCGGAAGGTATCGACGCCAATTATTACGACATGATCAATTATTCCGTATTTGCCCTGATACGCCTGATCGTGGAAAAAGAAACGACTACTACACCCCTGAATTGATAACCGAACGGGATTTCCCGTTAAAAACGTAAGAAACAGAAAAGAAATATGAAATTATTGAGGAACATTTGCAGAATATTAGTTGGAGCTTTATTTATTTATTCCGGTTTTGTAAAAGGTGTCGATCCGTTGGGATCGGACTACAAATTTACCGACTACTTTTATGCTTTCGGTATGAGCTGGATGTCGTTCTCCGCACTTTTCTTCTCTTTTCTCCTTTCATTAGCAGAATTTTTAATCGGTATTTGCCTGTTTTTCAACATTAAAACGAAATGGGCTGCCTGGGGCGCATTACTATTCATGGGCGTGTTCACCCCCCTGACACTTATACTGGCGATCAAAAACCCGGTGACGGACTGCGGATGCTTCGGCGATGCCCTGATCCTTACCAACTGGGAAACGTTCTGGAAAAACGTTATCCTGCTGCTGATGACCTTAGTGATTTTCTTCAACAAGGAAAAATTCAAATCGGTCTTCAACTTCCTGGAGCAAACGGTCATGCTGGTATGTAGCATTGTCTTTATGCTTTGCATCGAATCTTATTCTTACCGCCACTTACCGATCCTCGATTTCCGCCCCTATGCCATCGGAAAGAACATTGCAGAAGGCATGCAGATCCCCGAAGGAGCCCCCCACGACGAATATAAGCTGACTCTGAAATATAAAAACAAGAACACCGGAGAGATTCAGGACTTCACGGAAGAGAATTTTCCCTGGCAGGACACCCTGAACTGGGAACACCACAGCACCGAAGAAAAACTGATCAGCGAAGGCTACAAAGCCCCGATTCACGACTTTGTGATCGAACACCCCGAATACGGAAACATCACGGAAGAAGTGCTGGACGACGATAATTACACCTTCCTGGCTGTGGCTTACAACATCAACAAAACCTCTTCCGAAAATCAGGACAAGTTAAACAAGCTGGCGGCTTATGCACAGGATAAAGGTTATCGCTTCTACGGGCTGACCGCCTCGAACACCGACGATGTGCAAAACTACACTCAGGCACACGGCGTGAACTACGAATTTTGTTCCACCGATGAAATACAGCTCAAAACCATGATCCGTTCCAATCCGGGATTGGTGTTATTACGCAAAGGAACGGTGATCGACAAATGGGGACATCGCGACCTGCCTGAAGTGGAAGATTTGCAGGACAAGGACTTAACTTCTTATTGCCTGTCGGAACAACAAAACATCACCGATCGCTATGTGGTTTATTCCCTGATTTTACTATATTTGTGTTGCCTGGGCTATTACATGGCACGTAAATACAAAAGGCAGATAAAATAACCGACGCTCTGTATCATTTTTGAATTAAAAACATAAACCATGAGAAAAAAAATTGTAGCAGGAAACTGGAAAATGAATAAAACACTTCAGGAAGGTGTTGAACTGGCAAAAGAAGTAAACAGCAAAGTGAAAGCGGCCAATGCCACCGGCGTAACCGTTGTGATCGGCACGCCTTTCATCCACCTGCCGGAAGTCAGCAAGATCGTCGATCCCGCTTTAGTTCAGGTATCTGCACAGAACTGCGCTACCGAAGCATCGGGAGCTTACACAGGTGAAGTTTCAGCCGCAATGGTGGCTTCGACCGGAGCGAAATACGTGATTCTGGGACACTCTGAAAGAAGGTCTTACTACGGCGAAACCGATGCGATCCTCGTAAAAAAAGTGGAACGCGCACTGGAAAACCAGCTGGAAGTGATTTTCTGCGTAGGTGAAGTGCTGGCCGAAAGAGAAAGCGAAAAACACTTCGAAGTGGTGAAATCGCAACTGGAAAACGGTTTATTCAACCTTTCTGCCGACCAATTCTCACACATCGTCATCGCTTATGAGCCGGTTTGGGCAATCGGAACCGGAAAAACGGCAACCTCTGCACAAGCCCAGGAAATGCACGCATTTATCCGTAGCGTACTGGCCGGAAAATATGGCAAAGAAGTGGCAGACAACACCTCTATCCTGTACGGAGGTAGCTGCAACGCTAAAAATGCCGACGAACTGTTTGCCAACCCGGATGTAGATGGCGGCCTGATCGGCGGAGCCTCTCTGAAAGCCGACGATTTCCTGGCTATCGTCAATGCCCGTCAGAACCACTGATTACGAGTCATAGGAATATAAAAAAGCTGCCCGGAATTCCAGGCAGCTTTTATTTTACGAACAGTTACAGCTTTCAACACTCCGCCGCCGATCTATCGAAACCGGGGCAGAAGCCCGGCTGGTTTCCCTTTTGAAAAACTGCCCTATTTTACGCTGATCCCCAGCATGACCGTCGTCTTCTCCGTATTGTTCCAAACGGAATGGGGAATCCCGCCTTTCACCAAAAAGGATTCGTTTTCATGGATAACGACTTCCCGATTACCGAGCACGATTTTAACCTCACCACTAACCACCACAAACAAATGATCGTGCAAATGAGTGTGCGGCACGACCGGACCGCCCCCTCCCGGCTCTAAATAAGCAATAGCCCCGTCCTGTATCTCCCCGCTCTCACCGAACAGCTTTTTAGCTAAAAAGTGCACGTGCCCGGGAGGTGTCACAAATCCTTGCAAATCGTCCATTCTTCCATATTTATTTTAAACCAAAACTCACTTCCTGAATTTAATCAGCATCAACACCGGATTGCTGTCTTCTTTTAATCCCGAAGCAATCTCCTTTAACTTTCCCGTCAATTTCCCTTTTTGATAAAAGTCTGTAAGTAGAAGAGCGGGTATCGGCACAATAGAATACTCCGGCAATAAACTACAAAAAAAATTATTTATATCCTTGACACAATCACTTCCCTGAAAATCCGGCTCGAATATTTCTCCCGTCTTATGATCGATCGCTATACAATTCCGGGTGAATGTCACCGCTTCTTTGTTCATTCCGCTAAGGTATAAAAATGTATAACGTGCCGTCTTGGCCGAAATTTCGAAAAACCGGGACTTTTCCAATCTCTGCAATGAAGGTTTACACACAATGAAAGGCTTTAAAGCCCGATGGTTAAACGTATAAATGGTATCGGAAGCAAAATCCGAGATATAAAAATCCCCCCCATTCCGGATAATAGGCGATCTTTTAAAACCTGCCAGACGCGCCCGATTTTTATTTCCGACTTTATAAGGCATATACAGTCTTCCATCCTTCATTTCGGCAACCTCTAAATCCAATGGCTTAAAAGTACCGTTCTGTTTAGACATCAGGTAATAAGGCCGGAAAGCCCCCTTATGCTTCTCCATAGCCTCCTCCGAAATTCGGGTATAGACCAATAAATTATTCTCATCATAATCCGTGAAATCCTCTATCCAAAGGCGAGCGGGAACATTAAAGCTACGTTTAAGATCACCGGTCAAAGAATATACATACACCTTATAATGCAGCATAAAATCGTAAATATAGATTTCATCGGCATCGAAATCGACGGTAAAATGGATAATACTCTGGTACTCTCCGGGACCTCTTCCCGTGTGGTTAAACCGGGAGACCAACCGCCCGTCCCTTCCGAATACATACACCGATCCTTCCCGATTTTTGGATACGATCAGGCTATCCGACATACATATCCCGTTCGTCATGCCCGACAGCAGGACATCTTTACTCGTTTCCAGCGGGATATATTCGATATCGGCGATTTCCTCCAGCATCAAAGTCTTTTTTTCATACTCCCCCAAAGGATTTACCTCGATAGGAAGCTTTAACTCTGCCGGACGTTCTGTCTTTGCTTCTACCTGTCCGTTTTCAGGAACGGCGATCGCTTTTGCCTGCCGTTCCTTACATCCTATAAAAAAAAGGATACTGAAAACACAGACCATACCTTTGATTGATTTCATATTCTTACGATTAAAAGTGTACTAAAACGGCTGCACACATACATTGTCAGGCAGTCACCACAAAGTAAAATTTTCTAAAAGTAGATATAATACCTATACGTTATTCAGCAGGTACCGGAAAAATTTACAACGATCGATCACGAGCTACATTTACCACCGGAATCCGATCATAACCGGCCCTATCGGTGATTCATCCTTATTCTCACCCTTCTCATTTTATAAATACCGCCAGGTCTATACAAATAAATAGGGACACCTTTTATAAAAGTGTCCCCCGAAACAGGATCATAAATATTTCTGAAAAGCGGCGCTAACCGCATTTTTTACAAATTCTCACTCCGCAACGGCATAATCCAGCATCTGTTGCAGGAAATCCGAAGGATAATGGATTTTCACATCCACCGGAACACCGTCCTGCTCCACCAATTCGTATTCCGGATTGATAAATCCGGCATACGGAGCCACATTCAATTTCCGGTAACGTTCCAACACCTCACGGTGCAGTTTCCGGTCCACCTTCACGCCATAAGTTTCCACCAGCTCTTTCGCCGCTTCGTAATCGCCTTCCGACTTCATCCGCTGTACCTCTGCCAGCAGACGGGCAAAAAGTCCCCGCAAAGCCTGATAATCGCGGATGATAAAATATGTCTTCCCGTCGCTCTTCACCCGCTCGATCACTTGCCGCTCCTTTCCCTGCTCGAATACCCAGGCCGCGATCATCTGCCGGTTTCGCATGTGCGACTCCTCCAGATTATCCCCTTCCTTTAGCCGGGTTAGCTGAACCATCAACCCGTTACGGATATAGCTGTTGTATTCCGCTTTCGCCGCTTCTAAAGACGGCAGCACGCCCAATTCCACCAGCTTTCGATCCATAATATAATATAAAGCGAAAAGATCGGCCCTCGCCTCCTCGATCGTAGAATAATAATTCTTCAAAGCATCCTGCTGAACACCCTCCAGCAAACGCCCGGAACCATGCCCCAGGCACTCGTGCAGATCGGTATGCACATTCCCCGCCAGCGAGCCGTAAAGGCGTCCCAATTCTTTCTCCTCCTCCGTAGCGGCAAACTCTTCCATCACACCCGAACTTTGCGCCGCCTGTTCATAAGCATAAGTGATATTGTCGAGCGTCACCGATTTACTGCCGTAGCACTCCCGTATCCATTCCGAATTGGGAAGATTGATCCCGATAGGCGTAGCCGGATAGCAATCCCCGCCCAGCATCGCCACCTGCATCACCCGGGCAATAACACCCTTCACCTCTTTCCGGCGAAAACGTTCGTCCACCGGGGCATGTTCCTCGAACCACAGAGCGTTCTCGGCCAGTTTCCGGGTACGTTCCCCGGCTTCCCGGTCTATAATCTGCACCACCGATTCCCAACTTCCCTTATACCCTAACGGATCGCCGTACACTTCGATAAACCCGTTGATAAAATCCACTGGAGCGTCCAGTTCCTTTAGCCACTCGATCGAATACTCGTCGAAAATACGTAAATCCCCGCTATGGTAATAATCGATCAGCAAGCGGACAACCTTCTTCTGCTGCTCGTCGGCCGCATAAGGCAACGCCTTTTCGAGCCATCCCGCCACCCGTTTCAGTTCTGCCCCGTATTTTCCCGATACCTTCCAAACATCCTCCTCCACCATACCGTCCCGTTTCACTAAGGTCGAATTCAGGCCCCGCATCACCGGACGCTCTTCCGCCGTACCGGACGTTCTGTAAAACTCCTCCGCCTCCTTCTGCGTCACTCCCTGATAATAATTATTGGCGGAAGCCTTCACCAAGTCCACACCCGCATCGAGCACCACCCGTTTCGCCATAAACGCAGGATCGAAGATAATATCTTCCAATTCGCGAAAAATTTCCGGCACACCGATACCGGCCAGCAATCCCTGAAAATATTCCTTCGAAAATTCGGGGACAAACTTATCCATAGAATAGTGATGATGTATGCCATTGGCAAAAAACACCTTCTTCGCATACACCAGAAACGACTGAAATTCCGCAGTGTTCCGGTCGCCTTTAAAATCCCGTATAATCCATTCCAGCACCCGCCGCACCCGGAGATTATAGCGGTTGTTCTGATCCCACAGGATGTCCCGCCCGGCCACGGCCGCCCGGCTCAGGTAATATACAAAAACCTTATCCCGCAAAGTCAGCCCCTCGAAAGCGGGAACCCGGTAACGCAAAATCTTTATATCGTCGAATTGCTCGGTCAAAAACTTAAACTCTTCTTTTTCCATATATCTTTCTTTTCATATACCTAAAAAAACTCTTCCGCCCGGACGGGAGAACACGCCTCCCCCCTTATCTCTTCACATTGTCCATATACAGCCACTCTCCTTTTTTCAGCAACAGGGCATCGTTCGTGCCGTCCGGACCGTAAAACATGAAAAAACCTTCGTACTTCTTATCGAAAGGCACCAAGTGGTCAAAAACAATACGTTTTCCTTTCTTATCATGTTTCAACATCATACTTCCGTCCAGGGCATACTCGAAAGTGAGCGAAGCGCTCCGGCTCTTCCCCTTCCGCATCAGTTTGGAATTAAAATACACTTTACCCCCCGTACCGAACCGGGCGATCAGCACGGCTTTCCGGTTACTGTTCGGGGTTTGCGCCCAGCCCAACAAAACAAAATACTCCTTCCCGCCCGATTTAAACGGCAGCAGATCGTAGAACAGATAAGGCGGCACTTCCGTTTCCTCTCCCGGCAAAGTCCGCAACAAATAGACCCGGTTCCCATCCTTGAAACGGAACCAATTATAATAAGCCAACCCTTTCGTCAGGGGAATCGCCCAGGAAAACAACTCTGCCCCGGCATCCGCACTGCACTTATAGCCCAGATATTTCACCGGGGTGGCTCCCCGGAAACTCCCGAAAGCCGTTTTTTCCAGCATAGCGGGTATTTCTTCGGCATAAGCCACCTTCACGCTATCTTCCGAACACGCCTTGATCCGTTCGAGCCGCACTGCGACACTATCTATCTGCGCCCTGCCCGTCAAAGACAGCATTCCGAAAATCACCCCTAAAATAAATCCCTTTCTATTCATGCCTTCCTTATATCGAATCATCGCTCTCCCGTTATTCCCGGTTAAACCTTTCCAAAATCTCCTCCGAAGCCTTAATCGCCTTCCGGTACCATTGCAACAGCACCTCCGTCCGCTTCTCTTCGGATAAATGCCAGTCGATCGGGCTTACCCGTAAACGCTGCCTGACGCTGTACATCACCAGCGCGGCACAGACGCTCACATTCAGGCTTTCGGTAAAACCGTACATCGGCACTTTCACGAACTCATCCGCCTGGCCGATCACCACATCGGACAACCCGGTCAGTTCCGTACCGAAAAAAAAAGCCATCTTTCCCTTCTCCAGGTCGAGATCGTCTATCAGCACATCTCCCTGATGGGGCGTGGTGGCGATAATCCGGTATCCCTCTCCCCGCAGCTTATCGATAACCGCCTGCGTATTGTTTTCCCGTTCTCCGTAACGATACAGCGACAGCCACTCTCTCGCCCCCTGCGAAACCGTAGAGGTAATATCGTAGGTGTTGCGATTCTCGATAATATGCACATCCTGTATGCCGAAACAATCCGCCGAACGCATCACGGCACTCTGGTTATGCGACTGGAATAAATCCTCCAGCACCACCGTTGCATAATCCGTCCGTTCGTCGATTATACGGCTGAAAAGACCGTTCTTCTCGTCCGTTACAAAATTTTTTAAATATTCTACCTGTTCTTTCGCTGACTTCATATTTATAGCTTATAAGCCTGTTCCGGTTACTTCTTTTCCAGGGGATTCAAAGCAAAAAACTTCCACAGAGCCGCCGCATGAATCGCCTGCATGATCCCGTTTCTTTCCAATATTTCCTTTACCTCTTCCGGCGACAAAAATTCCACCGCAATATCTTCGGTCTCCTCCTGCTTCGGGGCGGAAATCCGTTCCACTCCCGTAGCCAGAAAACAATAAGTGATATTATTATGCGTACCCGGATTGACACACACCTGCATCAATTCCTGCCATTGTCCGTTGCCGTATCCCGTTTCCTCCCACAGTTCCCGCCGGGCGGCATCCAGGGGAGTGGCGTCGGTGGCATCCATCACCCCGGCGCAAAGCTCATAATCCACCCGTCCGAAACCATGCCGGTACTGCCGTTCCATAATCATGTTCCCTTCCTTATCGATAGCCAACACACAAATCCACGCCGGATATTCCAACACATAGTAAGAAGGGATTATACTCCCGTTTCCCACTTCCACCCGTTCTTTCCGCACCGTAAACCAGGGCTCGCGCGAAATATATTCGGAATCGAGCACCCGCCAGTTCTTTATTTCTTGCTTTTCCATTGAATCAGATCGTTTATACTCATGCAAAGTTAAAATATTTTCCCGTCTGCCCTGCACTCACTCTCAAATACATGCTATTTTCATTCCCCTCGTTTGCACTCAGGCTAAAATTAATTATATTTGTATCACAGATCGGCCGCCGTCCAAATGCGGTGGCCCACAGAAACCGGAAAATTAATTTATATGATGTACCCGTTGATATTCGGATTGGGAGGACAGGAGATCCTATTTATAGCCCTGATCGTCCTGCTGCTTTTCGGTGGAAAGAAAATCCCCGAATTAATGAAAGGATTGGGCAAAGGCGTGAAAAGTTTTAAAGACGGCATGAACGGCACAGAGAACGACCCGAATGCCGGCTCCGATCATCCTCAAAAATAAAACCGTCCCGGCATGCAGGAGAACAAAGCGCAGGAAATAACTTTCTGGGATCATCTCGATGAGCTTAGAAAAGTGTTCTTTCGTATTGCTCTCATCGTCGTTCTCCTCATGGTCGTAGCTTTCCTTTATAAAGACACGGTCTTCGATATTATTTTAGCGCCGCGCAATTCCGATTTCATTCTATACCAGTGGATCAACCGTTTAGGAATATGGATAGGGCAACCTTCCATACAAGTGGAACCTTTCGACGTCGAATTGATCAACATCGAGCTGGCATCCCAGTTCTTTATCCACATGAGCACGTCGTTCTATGTGGGGATTCTCCTGGCATCGCCTTACATCCTCTACGAGATATACCGCTTTGTCAGTCCCGCGCTCTATGAAAAAGAACGCAACATATCGGTCAAAGTGCTTTTATACGCCTCTCTCCTGTTCCTGACGGGAGTGTTATTAAACTATTTCCTGATCTTTCCGCTTTCTTTCCGTTTTTTAGCCAATTACCACGTGAGCGAACTGATCGATAATAAAATCTCCATATCTTCCTATATCGACACCTTTCTGGCGCTTTCGGTCATGTTAGGAGCGACCTTTGAAATTCCGGTACTTACTTACTTTTTTGCAAAATTGGGATTTATCACCAGCTCTTTCCTGAAAAAGTACCGCCGGCAGGCTTTAGTGGTGATTCTGATTGTAGCCGCAATCATCACCCCCACCACCGATATTTTCACCCTGCTGCTGGTGAGCATCCCCATGTACGCTCTTTACGAGCTCAGTATCGGTGTCGTAAAAATGACCCGCGCCAAAACCTCCCAATCCCCCGACGAATAACGCTTTGCCGCCTTTCGCACTTATCCATAAACTCCCCAACGCCATTTTCCGGCATAGGGGTAAACACTAAAAACCGTTCCCGGATTTCAAACAAACAAAGAAGAACGAAACGGCCTTCCATTCTATAATAAAATTTTCTGCTAAATTTCGGGTTTTAGTCGAATAACCTTCCCCTATCCCAGGCTTACCAAACCTCCCGGATTTATCAAACTTATCGGGATAAACTTATCGGATAAATAAACATTTCAGGGCAAATAAAAAATACCTTATCTCATCATCCCCTCTTTCGCCATTCTCCAGCGTTTTCCGGCTATCACCGTCCCAAACGGTAACTCATAAGGTTTAAAAGAAAAGAATAAAAAAATCATGAAAAGCAAAGTGCAGGTATTTGTCGCTGCTAACATGAACTACCAATGTAAATGAGACACACACGACAAATATGTCCACACTCTGCTGGGACATTGTCGCTTTATTCTGTGTCTCTTTCTTAAATTTTGGTAGTTCTTATAAGCCGAATAAAACTAACTCAATATCTTTATATCATAGAATCCTCTCTGATTCTGCGCAAATTTAATTATTTCTTTCTTTTGCGGCAAATTTTATACAAACAAATATATTTTGATAACCAAACCATTCCCATTCAAATATTTATTGGTTACTTATTTCTTTTTCCATATACTGCCGACAACGGTATCTTTTTATAAAACCGATTGAGTGGAATTAAACACCGGTTCATTATCGTCCGCCTGTTCACATACGGACAAAAAAATAACGTCTAATCGCTTAGACGTCATTTTTTTTTATCCTATTAGGGATTACATGTCTGCCAATTCGGCGCCTGCTTTGAATTTAACAACCTTCTTAGCCGGAATCGTAATCGTTTTACCAGTCTGAGGATTTCTACCTGTTCTTGCACTTCTTTCAGAAGTAGAGAAAGAACCGAAACCGATCAATGCAACTTTGTCTCCACTTTTCAGGGCATCACTAACTGTTTCTACGAAAGCTTCCAGTGCTTTTTTAGAATCTGCTTTTGTTAAACCTGCTTTTTCAGCAATAGCGTCGATTAATTGAGCTTTGTTCATAATATTAATTTTTAGGGTTAGAATTTTTTAACCTTTTTCTCTACACACAAATGTAGGGATTTTATTGATGATGTCAAATTTTTCAAAAAAAAAACGATGTTTTTTCTATTTTTTTTCACTTAAAAATGCCCTTTTAAACGTTAGCTTACGCTATCGGCGCATTTTTCCCCATCCATGGCTGCGGAAATGATACCTCCGGCATAGCCAGCCCCCTCTCCGCAAGGGTATAAACCAACCACTTCCGGGTGTACGAACCGCTCGTTTCCTCTCGGTATCCGTAAAGGCGAAGAAGTCCGGGTTTCCACCCCCAAAAGCAATGCTTTATCCGTGATCAGACCTTTGGCACGCTGGCCAAAAAAACGAAGCCCGTCATGCAGGCGGCGGTAGATCAATTCCGGCAACCATTCATGGATCAAAGAACTCGTTACACCTGGTTTGTACGAAGAACGCGGTAACAGGTTGCTATATTTACCCCCTAAAAAATCAGTTAAAATTTGTGCAGGGGCAAATAAATTTTTTCCGCCTTCTTCCCAGGCTTTTTTTTCTAAAGTTTCCTGCAACCTCAAACCTCCGAAAAGCCCGTGAAATCCGAGTTCTCTCAACTCTGCCTCGCCGATAGCGGTCACAATGGCCGAATTAGCCCAGGGCGTATTCCGCCCGGAAGCCGACATGCCGTTCACCACCTGCTGTTCCTTTCCGGTAGCCGCCGGAACGACGACCCCGCCGGGACACATGCAAAAGGAATACACGCCCCGCCCCTCGATGTTGGTGACAAAACTATATTCTGCTGCCGGCAGATATTCCCCCCTTCCTGCCGGAGAATGATATTGTATGCAATCGATCAGGTGCTGGGGATGCTCCATCCGCAGCCCCACCGCAAAATCTTTCGGAACCATAAGCACCGAGCGCTCGTGAAGCATCCGGTAAACATCCCTGGCGGAATGTCCCGTTGCCAGAATCACATCGTCGGCCAGAAATTCCCGGCCTCCTGCCACAACACCCCGTACAACCCCTTCCTCCAGCAACAGATCGGTCACCCGGCAATTGAAATAAATTTCCCCGCCATACTTTTCGATCGTATGCCGGATATTCACAATCACTCCCGGCAGCTTATCCGTGCCTAAATGCGGATGGGCATCCACCAAAATATTTTCGCTCGCTCCGTGATACACCAATATTTCCATGGCACGCTGCACATCCCCTCTCTTTTTGGAACGGGTGTATAACTTACCGTCGGAAAAAGTGCCCGCCCCTCCTTCGCCGAATCCAAAATTAGAATCTTCATCCACCGATCCGGTGCGGTACAACTGTCCCAGATCTTTCTTCCGCTCCTCTACACATTTTCCCCGCTCCAGCACAATGGGACGAAATCCCCGCTCGATCAGGCGCAAAGCGGCGAACAACCCGGCCGGCCCGGCTCCCACCACAACCACCGCCCGCTCCCGGCTCACGTCCCGGTAACCCGGAACAAACACCTTTTCGCGGGCTTCGATCCGGTCGATATGCACGCCTACCACCAAGGTGAACATCACCTTGCGTTGCCGGGCATCGATCGCCCGCTTCAACACCTCCACCCGGCAGATCCGGCCGGCTTCCACTCCGGCAGCCTTTGCCGCATAACGTTCTAAAAGCGCGGTATCCCCGGCCTCTTCGGGCATCACCCGGATTTGTACCTCTCTATACATTACGTATTCCAGCTTAGCGATTTAAAAACTTTCCGTCATTCCGAAAATTTCTCCCGGCAACTGCGAAAACCTAAACAAAATTACTCAAAATTAAAACAAATCGAAAATATACGGGCGTTCAGCTTCTTCAAAGCGTTCGTATAATTCTCATACCCCGGATTTTCCGAATCGTGCCGGTGGACCAGCGCATCCGTCAGGCCAAGAGAGAAACGTAACTCTATTCCGAATTTAAAATAAGGTAAGTAAAAATCACACCCCGCTCCGGTTTCCAGGAAAACGTCCGAACGCTTTGTCCGGAAATACACCGATTTATCCGGTTTCAAATGGTCGTGATTGTGAAAATCGTATTTAAAACTGCCTCCGGCTGTCAGAAAAGGCCGGAAGTTATTGATCCGCTTCGCCTTATATTTCAGCATCAGCGGTAAATTGATATATACCGATTCATTGTAAGCATACTTTTTTCCGTCCTCTTCCCCCTCTACATTCGTAAAGGCCAAAGAACGGTTGGCAAACTCGAGTCCCGGCAAAAAACGCAGGCCCAGGTCCTCACAAATGCGCAATTCCGAAATGATACCCACCGAAAAACCCACATTCAACTTTCCCGTTTCAGCCCGGTAGCCGTTCATCCCCGACAAAAGAGCCCGGTAATCCATGTAATTCATTCCCAGGCTAAAGCCGAAATGCAACAAAGTACGATCGCCCCGCTGGTAATTCAAAATACTTGTATTACGCAGCAATTTCTGGCCGGACAAACCGGAAACAATCAGGACACCCGCTAATATGAACAGAATTTTTTTTATCATTCGCTATTTTCAGCACCCAAACATACATAGGGACACCGAGCGAAAGTAACTATTTTCCCGCTTTTTCACAAATCCCATTGCATTTTAACTTAGAAAACATTAATTTTAGATTCAATTTCTTAACTCAGAACAGGAATCTCTGCCGGGCAGGGATTTTTTTTGAAAATAGGTCATTATGAACAAAATCGCACTTATCACCGGAGCAACCTCCGGTATCGGCCAGGCCACCGCGATCAAAGCGGCAGAGGCAGGCTACGATGTAATTATCACGGGACGCCGCCGGGAACGGCTGGAAGAGTTAGCCGGAATCATACGGAGTAAAGGAGCCGACGTACTTTCCCTTTGCTTCGACGTCCGCCAGCAGGCAGAAGTACAATCGGCCATCGGCAGCCTCGGCGATAAATGGAAAAACATCGATGTGCTGGTCAATAACGCAGGACTGGCAGTAGGAGTCAGCCCGATTCAGGAAGGAATTTTAGACGACTGGGAACGTATGATCGACACCAACGTGAAAGGATTGCTTTACGTCACCCGTGCCGTAGCTCCCCTGCTGATCGCCCGACAAAGCGGGCACATCGTCAATATCGCTTCCATTGCCGGAAAAGAGGTTTACCCCGGCGGCAACGTGTATTGCGCCACCAAGCACGCAGTGGATGCCCTGTCGAGAGCCATGCGCACGGATATGCTGCGCCACAACATCAAGGTCACCAACATTGCTCCGGGCATGGTGGAAACCGAATTTTCCCTCGTCCGCTACAAAGGCAACGGCGAAGCCGCAGCAAACGTATATAAAGGCATCACGCCCCTGACAAACGACGACATTGCGGATACGATTATCTTTGCCGTCACCCGTCCGCCCCATGTATGCCTGAACGATATAGTCATTATGCCGACCGCCCAGGCAAACGCCCGGGATGTAAACCGGGGCGAATAAATACCGCCTCTCACAAAGAGACGGGTTAGCAAACGGCACATAAGCCGGGAAATATACCCGGCTTATGTGCTGTATCTTTTTTCCAAGCAACGGCATT
>OGOU01001623.1_pt1 | contig 17119 bp, 13 predicted proteins | sample 1552721 | NCBI WGS metagenome assembly OGOU01 (sample SAMEA2580176, study PRJEB22360) | human gut metagenome | biome: human gut; feature: human-associated habitat; material: faeces | place: Denmark | collected 2008/2010
TACCGCGAGGCGTTAGTGGGCGCCTGCGCCATCGACGCCACGGGCGACCCCTATCCCGACGAGACGCACGCCATCTGCCAGGCTGCCGACGCCGTATTGTTCGGTGCCATCGGCGACCCCAAGTACGACAACGACCCCAAGGCCCCGGTACGTCCCGAGCAGGGACTGCTGCGCATGCGCAAATCGCTGGGACTGTTCGCCAACCTGCGCCCCATCGCATTGTTCGACACGCTGGCCGGCCGCTCGCCGCTCAAGGCAGAGGTGGTGCGCGGCACCGATTTCATCTGCGTGCGCGAACTGACGAGCGGCATCTATTTCGGCCGACCGCAGGGGCGCAACGAAGCCGGGACGGAGGCTTTCGACACCTGCACCTACACGCGCACGGAGATCGAACGCGTGCTGGACGTCGCATTCCGGCTCGCCATGAGCCGCCGGCGGCGCCTGACGGTCGTGGACAAGGCCAACGTGCTCGAAACCTCGCGCCTGTGGCGGGAAGTCGCGCAGGATATGGCGCCCCGATACCCCGGGGTGGAGCTGGAATTCATGTTCGTGGACAACGCCGCGATGCAGATCATCCGCCAGCCGACCCATTTCGACGTGATCGTCACCGAAAACATGTTCGGCGACATCCTCACCGACGAAGCCAGCGTCATCAGCGGGTCGCTGGGCATGCTTCCGTCGGCCAGCGTGGGGTCCGAAGTCGCGCTTTTCGAGCCGATCCACGGCTCCTATCCGCAGGCCGCAGGCAAAAACATCGCCAACCCGATGGCTGCGATCCTCTCGGCCGCCATGCTGCTCGAACATCTGGGGCTGACCGCCGAAGGGAGCGCCGTCCGCGACGCCGTAAACCGGGCGCTCACCGAAGGGATCGTCACCGAAGACCTCGCCGCACAGGGCGAACGGCGCTATTCGACCTCCGAGGTCGGGGATTTCATCGCCGCGCAGATATGAGCGCCCCTTCCGGCAGCGACCGGACGACGGATCGTAATCCCAGAATCGGAACCGGCGGAGTTCCCGTGCGGCACGATCGGCCTAAAAAGGGTTTAACCGGTTCCGTACGCCGGTTACGGATTGTAATCAAACAAGCGGAATCGGAATAAAATAAAAACCTCCGTCGAAAACTTTCCGATTGATTGTTATGTTATTATATTTTTTTACGAATTAGCTTGGTAATGTAATTTTATATTCCTACTTTTGCTTCGTAACCAGCAACCGGATACGGTACATGCACACGTTGAACCATACATATATCCACGTCATTAATTTGCTGCTCGTCGTCACGGAATCATGACGGGAGAAGGGTGGTTTATATGTATATGAATAGACGAAGCCTTTCTCCCCCGAGAGAAGGGCTTCGCCGTTTAAAAGGGAAACACGAAAAAAAGGAGCCGTTTTCGTCAAGCCGAATGAGCGGAGCCGCACTTGCGGAAACCGCGCCGCGGCGGAAAAACGACTGTTGAAAACGAACGGACAACCATGAAACATCCACTCAGAAGCGCCGTGACGACGACCGGTCGTCGGATGGCCGGAGCCCGAAGCCTCTGGCGCGCCAACGGCATGCGCGAGGAACAGTTCGGCCGGCCGATCATCGGCATCGCCAATTCGTTCACGCAATTGGTCCCGGGCCACGTGCACCTGCACGAGATCGGCCAGCAGGTCAAACAGCGCATCGAAGCGTGCGGCTGTTTCGCCGCCGAGTTCGACACCATCGCCGTCGACGACGGGATCGCCATGGGGCACGACGGGATGCTCTACTCGCTCCCCTCGCGCGAAATCATCGCCGACGGCGTTAACGGACTCATCATTCCGTCGCACGATTCGGACGCCCTCTACCGCGCCATGCGCCGCCTCGCCACTGACCCTACGCAGTGCCGACAGCTTGCCGCACCTGCCCGCCGTCTCATAGCCGACCGCTACGAACAAAGCTACGTCCGCAAGTGCCTCCTCGACTTCTACCGCCAAATCCTGCCTGATGAGGCGCCTCAAACATAATTAGGACAACATAATCTGTTAATAACATTACCTTATGGAGGATTCGCAGAAAAAGGCAATTGAATTATTAAAAAAACATCTGCAAGATGAAGATTTCATGCTTTTTACCGGTGCCGGGTACTCATTAGGCGCCAATAACGGCAACAATGAACCGCTACCTTCGGGAAACACCTTAAAAAAAGAACTGCTTACGAAGATACTTGATATTGATAAGAATAGCGAGGAATTCGGCGATTTAATTAAAGAAAAACTCTCTGAAGTCATTTCATATTGCTACGATAAAGTTCCGCAAAATCGTATTAATGATTTCCTGACCGAGCGGTTCAAAGACTGCACAGCAGAAGAGTATCATAAGACAATTGCTAATTTCCCCTGGAAGAAGGTTTTTACAGTAAATATTGACGACGTATTCGAAAATGCCATAAAACCCAATCGGCTTATCGTCCAAAATATGCACCGCTTGCAGTCAAACAGCCGCGCTGCTGACAAACTTCAGTATTACAAGCTTCATGGTTGTGTACGTAATCCAAGCGGAGGATATATTTTCAGCTCGGAAGACTATAACACCGAAGCTGTTTCCCGGGCAAGTTCGCCAATGCATGTTTATGCCTGCGATATCCAGACCAATAATTTCATATTTTTAGGATTTGATTACTCCGAAATGGATATTGACGTTTACATGCGTCAATACAGTTGGAGACATCCCATTACTCCCGGCGGCAAAATTTACTTCATCAATCCAAGTCATAGCACAATATTCAAAAACAAAGTCGAAAAATTAAAAGCGACACTAATCGATATTACAACTGAAGAATTTGCTAAAATACTTAGTTCGGTTACTCCCGGGAAGAATCATGCCAACGCTAATTCTTCTTTAGAGATTAATGGTTTTAACCTTGTCAATCTTTCAATTGCTGCAAGTCAGAAATCTCGGGACTGCAAGTCTCGGCTTTTATTTGGAGAATATCCGCAATGGAAAGACTTCACTTATGACTGGGATTTCAAACATCCGGTCTTAAGGGAAATTTTAGATTATATAGATAACACTACATCAAAAAGTACGTCTTCAAAAGTCGTGGTTAGCCTTTACGGAAATATGCTTATCGGCAAGACGGTATTGCTTAAACGAATAGGATTTGAACTGACAAAAGAAGATTTTCAGGTATATGAAATTTCACAAAGAGATTTCGACATTAATCATTTCGTTGACAAATGCTCCCGCTCTCAGATAAAAAAAATAGCACTGCTTGTTGATAACGCGCCATTCTTTTATCCAACTCTTTCAAGAGCCCTCGGACGCTTCCCCAAAGACAAGCATTTAGTAATCGTTACGGCAGGTCGTACACTTTTCCATTTCAGACAAAGTTATGCTTTCCGCCAAATCGATAATTATGCCGAATTCTGCATAAAACAATTTGCCGATAAATATCGAATCGATTTTGCAAAAGAAATTGACAATACACTTTGCAACAAAGGGCTTTTGGGCTATCTACAGACTAAAGACCCGTCTGAGAGAATTCAGGAGATAATCAAAGTCGGAGATGTCTGCAGCCTGCTATACAAACTCACCGACAGCGTAACATTCAAAAACAAATTCATTGACAACTACACCAAGAATATAGCTAATAAAGAAATGTCTGCCATAAAAGATGTTCTTCTTGCTTTAGCTATTTTTCAGGAACTTGACATTCCTTCTTTCCCCCTTGAAATACTCACGCTATGGAAAACGGACAAATACCAACATATCATGAAATTGTTAGGAGATTACATACGGTATACAGATGACAATTCCATAGTACTCCGAAACAATTTCATTACAAAATTAATACTTGACCAGTCTGACGAAAGGCTGAAAATCAAGACTCTATCTCAAATATTAATCCTTATAGCACCCTATCGTCCTTCGTATGGTAAAAATATATGGAGCATGATGCAGGAACGGCTTATGGGTTTCCGAACCCTCAAAAAAATCTTAAAAATATCATTAAAAAATATCGAGAAATTATACTCTGCGATTATGGAGTCCTACAACACCGATTTCAATTATTGGATACATGTCGGTATTGCAGACCAGGAGAAAAAGGATTTCCCTTCGGCTCACAATCATCTTATACAAGCCGAAAATCTCAATAACCGATCATACCTCGTCAAACATGCTATCGCCCGAAACTACCTCCTCAGAGCATTGTCTAATTCAGAAAAGAGCTTTCATGAAGAAAACTATGCACAAGGCCGCGCGCTGATGCTAAAACTAATTGACGAACTGGAATACGACCAGACAAAAGCTTATTCAGTCCACAGCTATGTGCGTTATTCAATAAAATATTGGCGTAAATACAATATCAGGCCCACAAAGGAAGAAATCAAAAAGATGACAACACTGTTGAAATCCCTCAATGCCTCCGGCCAGGATGATCTTAAAACTGCCGAAGCCGAAAAAGCACTCCATAGCTATCTGAGAGAAAACAACATGCCTGTCGGAATGAAGCTCAAATGGAACGAACTTGCATCTCTCAAAGCATTGATCAAAGACGAAGGCATCAACAGTAAGGATATAATTGACGACGAAATACCCGAATCATAACAAAATTCTAACACAATCAGATTTTCCTCCACAAAAATCTAATTGCGACTCCACGAAATGAAACCTTATCGCGACTTCTTCAAACGCGCCATTGACGTCACAGCGTCGGGTTGCGGACTCATCTTACTCAGCCCCGTCTTAGCCGCCGTAACTATATGGTTGCACTTTGCCAATAAAGGCGCCGGAGCATTTTTCCTTCAGGAACGGCCGGGACTGCATGGCAAAATCTTCCGCGTCGTCAAATTCAAAACTATGACCGACGAGCGCGACACCAACGGCGAACTGTTGCCTGACGAACAGCGCCTGACGCGCGTAGGACGCATTGTCCGCTCGACCTCGTTAGACGAAATTCCCCAGCTGTGGAACGTCCTCCGCGGCGACATGTCCCTCATCGGCCCCCGACCGCTGCTGGTACAATATTTGCCTCTTTACTCACCACAACAGGCACGTAGGCACGACGTAAGGCCCGGCATAACCGGATGGGCGCAAGTGCATGGTAGGAATCTCTGCAAACTAAGTAAAAAATTTGAATACGATGTTTGGTATGTCGATAATTTAAACTTCAAAACGGATGTTTTAATTATAATTAAAACAATCAAAAACGTTTTAGGAGCAAAAGATATAGGCGCCGGAGCGGCGAACATGGCAGACGTTGACGATTTAGGTTTCAGTGACAAACGTCATTGAAATTTTTTACCGATTTTCCGAATCAAAATTCTTTTTCAATGTGCCAAAAATGAAAGAAGAAAGTACAAAAGAAGTATTGCTGATATTAGGTGCTTCTGCATTAGAAATTGAGGTAGTTAAACGAGCCCAGGAATTAGGCTACAAAGTAATTGTTACCGACAACCATAAGAACCCCGAAATAAACAGCCCCGCTAAGTTTATTGCAGATGAAGCCTGGAATATTAGTTGGACGGATTTAGATACACTTGAGCAAAAATGTATCTCCAATAATATTAAAGGTGTATTGGCGGGATTTAGCGAGATGAGAGTCGAGCATCAGATTAAGTTGTGTCAAAGATTAGGCTTACCTTGCGACACAACTTTAGACCAATTCGAAATTACCCGAAATAAGCTGAAATTTAAGGGACTTTGTGAAGAATACGGGATACCCGTTGCACCCCAATTCTCGAAAGAAGAAGGAATTAATCATCTTCCGGTGATAATAAAGCCAAGCGACAGAGGCGGCTCGGCCGGAATAAAGGTTGTAACTAAGCCCGAAGAATACTATAAGTCATTACAATTTTCGCAAGATGCTTCGTTCAGTAACGAAGTCGTAATTGAAAAATATCTTGGCGACCAGGTCAAATTCGATGCATATTATATTGTTGTAAATGGGGAAGCTATTCTAATAGCTACCAACGACACATTAATGGTTCCCCCGGTTAAAGGTCACGAAATATGTCAAGGTGCATGGATTTTCCCATCTAAACACCAAAATAAGTGGTTAAATGAGATACATCCACAAATAGCAAAAATGCTCAATGATATAGGCGTAAATAATGGCTATATCACAATTTCGGCTTTCGTCAATGAAAAAAACGAGTTCTCGGTCTTTGAAACAGGATTGCGTCTTAGCGGCGATCTTTCCTATAAATTCACTTCCGCAGAATATGGGTATAATTACCTCGATTTTATTATCGGAAGAGCCATGGGCAAAAAAATAAATGCTCTACCCTTAGAAACTCCGGCAAATACCTATATGCTAACGCTTAATTTCTTTGCTAAAGATGGAGCGATAGAAAAAAAGGTAATCCCATCGGGAGACTTTATTGACCTGTTGGCAGAAGAAAAAAATATTTCAAATCACGAGAATAGGCTTCCCTTGATTGGTATGCTGTATAATTACGGGAATGATTTGAAAGAACTAATCAAACATTCCTGGGCCAATTCACAAGAATTTAAACTTGTTGATGATAAAGGAAATGATATGATTAGTTATCGTTTCAGTCCGACACAATTAGAAAAATTTGAGGCAACTCGTTAAATGTGATATATTATAAATTGTATAAAGTTGATGGAATTTGGGTCGGATTTTCATTTGTGTGCCTCCTCGGAAAAAGGAGGCGGATTGACTTTGCCGGAGGATGCCGGGCTGTACTTTTCGGGGCGTCAGGCATTGGAGGCTTTGGTATTATCCCAAGGGTACAAGCGCATGTGGGTCCCGGCGTATTATTGCTATGAGTCGCTAAAGCGACTGCACCAATTGCCCATAGAAATAAAATTTTACGACTGCACCCCGTTGACAAATCCCCGGGAGGCAATTTCCGGACTCAGCTACCGCAAAGGTGACTTGTTGATGCGAATGAACTACTTCGGACTTTGGGGCTTTTATGACTCCGGGAATATCGGCGTTGATGTCATCGAGGACCATTCGCATGACCTCTTCGGCCCATGGGCTCGGAAAAGCAACGCCGAGTGGTGTTTCGCATCCCTTAGGAAAACACTTCCGATCGCCGACGGCGGCATAATATGGTCTCCAAAGCACTTGTGTCAAGATTCGCAGCCTTCCAAGTGCGAATGCAATGAGAACGCCGCCGAACAAAGATATTTGGCAATGAAAATGAAAGCCGATTATCTCAGCGACTACAGTATCGCAAAGGACAAGTTTCTTGAGCTATTCCATCGAACCGAAGAATATTTCGACTCATCTCCTATTTCCGCGATATCCGACATAACAGTCAAAATTTTGGGGGATTTTGACTGCCGATCGTGGTTCGAGGCTAAAAGACGAAATTTCAAGTACCTGTTTAAAGTCTTGAAAGATTATCCCGATTTCCGGATACTTGTTCCTGAGAATTCTAAATGCTCGCCCTTCTCCCTGATATTGCTTTTTGATTCTCAGTCAAAACGAGATTATGTCAGAAAAAGATTAATCGAAACACAAGTTTATCCAGCAATACTGTGGAAGATACCTGAAGGGCAGTCCCCTGACACTGTAGATTTCGGAAACCGTATGTTGTCAATTCATTGCGATGGACGATATTCATTGAAAGATATGGAAGAACTTGCATCTAAAATTATTGCAGCATTATGATTCAGACGATAAATATTAGTGAGAGTGTTGCTTGGGACAAGGCTCTAAGGCAAGTTCCGGTGGCCGATGTATATTACAGACGGGGGTATGTTAGAGCGTTTCAAATTATCGGTGACGGCGAGCCGGTACTTCTGGAATGGTCGCAGGGCGATGTGTGCGGCGTGTGCGTGCTGATGATGCGCAACATCGAACAATCTGCCTTTTTTGAGGGGAAAATCCCCGTCGGGAAATATTTTGACGCAGTGACTCCTTATGGCTACGGAGGTTTCGTCTTCAACAAAGCACCATCAAACGACGATATCATTTTGTTAAAGTCCGAACTGACTGACTTGCTGACTAAAAAACGGCTCGTTTCGGTGTTCTTCCGCTTTCACCCTGTGCTTAAGAATGCCGACGCTTTGAGAAATATTATGGAGGTCGTCGATTTGGGCAAAACTATTGCTATGAACCTTGAATCGCCCGAAGTGATATGGGCTAATATCACATCAAAAAACCGCAATATGATTCGTAAGGCCGAAAAAAACGGCGTTATCATAAAACATGGCAAAGGATTGTTACTCCTTGAAAAATTTCGCGAAATATACAATCAGACAATGCTCGACGACAATGCTGCCGGGTATTATTTTTTCGAGCCAAATTTTTACGAGTCTATTGATCGCGAGTTAAATGATAATTACGAAATTTTCTACGCCGAATATAATGGACAGATTATCGCCATGTCAATAATGCTTTATTCGGGGCAACAAATGCACTACCACCTGTCAGGATCGGTCCGTGCTTTCCGTCACCTTGCCCCGAGCAACCTGCTTCTATACCAAGCCGCTCTTTGGGGATACAGTCACGGCTTTAAAACCTTTCATTTGGGCGGGGGCGTCGGCTCGGGCCAAGACCCGTTGTACAAATTCAAGGCTGCGTTCAATCGCAACTCAGACTATCAATTTTCAATAGGGAAACTCATAGTCGACCCCGACATCTACGCCCGATTGGTCGAAATCCGCAAGCAAGATCCCTCATTCGACCCCCACTCCAAATTCTTCCCCATCTACCGCTCTTAACCGCCCTCCCTGCGGAATGATGAGGAAGGTTACTCAACACGGGCAAAAGGATCAACCCCTCCTAAGACATACTTATAAACCGAGTCTAGCATTTCAGTAACGGACAGAAACAAGGTTTGACAAGAGATTTTTGCGGCGGACGCGCAAAAATCTCTTGTTTTTTTGTACTTTTGCGTAAAATTTGGTTCTGAGGAAGCGCTTTGTTTCACTGACATTCTTTTTAGTGAAAGTTTTTTTCTTTGAACGCGGCTTTTTAAGCACTAAGTAATTAATTCTCAAAGTATTTATTGTTTTAGAGACAATCCCAAATGAGCTTAAGATACTTTGCTTAAAAGAATTATGTCAACTCGATACGGTAATTGATTAAGATAATGGAAAATAAAAGGATTTTGCTTTGTCTCGCTCACATGAGCGGCAATGAGATGAAGTTTATCGAAGAAGCTTTCGAGCATAACTGGGTGGTGCCTCTTGGTCCTAATGTAAATGGCTTTGAGGCTGATCTTGAGACTTTTGTCAACGATGTACATTGTCAGTCTGAGTCATCGGGAACTGACGTCGCGTCCGGATCTGATGCCGCGTGCACTAAATTGGACAAGAAGGTTGTAGCGCTGTCGGCCGGAACGGCTGCGGTGCATCTCGCTCTTATTGCTTGCGGTGTCAAGCCGGGAGATGAGGTTATGGTTCAGTCATTTACGTTCTGTGCTTCGTCAAATCCCGTTCGTTACTGTGGCGCCGTCCCTGTATTTGTCGACTCGGAGCGCGAATCGTGGAACATGGACCCGGCGTTGCTCGAAGATGCTATCAAGGACCGTATAGCAAAGACGGGCCACAAGCCCCGTGCCATTATTCCCGTTGCGCTATACGGCATGCCGTACAATATCGCAGCCATCATGGAAGTTGCCGAGCGCTACGACATCCCGGTCATTGAAGATGCCGCCGAGGGCTTCGGCTCGCGCTTCGACGGCCGCGTGCTGGGAACTTTCGGACGTTACGGCGTACTGTCTTTCAATGGCAACAAGATGATTACCACCTCGGGCGGCGGCGCGCTAATATGTCCTGACGACGAGGCTAAAAATAAAATAATGTGGTATGCCACTCAGGCCCGCGAGTCATATCCGTATTACCAACACGAGGAAATCGGCTACAACTACCGCATGTCCAATATTTGCGCAGGCATAGGCCGCGGCCAAATGACTATCGTCGACGAGCATATAGCCCATCACCGCCATGTACAGGATATGTACCGCCGGCTGCTTGCCGACATTGACGGCATCAGGCTGCACGAGGCGCCATCGCCGCTTTACGAATCCAACTATTGGCTGTGCACCATAACTCTCGACCCCGGCCTGCGCATCAAAGGTCAGGATAAAGCTTATGCCGAGGTGGTCACGGGCGCTGTCGGCGGAGCTGCCGGCGTGACACATACCGCCGAATCGGCCCACACGGCACTCGAACCTAATGCCAATGTCGAGGCTCTGCGCGTTTGGCTCAACGAACGCGGCATCGAGAGCCGTCCCTTGTGGAAGCCCATGCACACACAGCCCGTATACAAGGACTCGCCGGCTTATGTCAATGGTGTCAGCGAGAGTCTCTTCCGCGTTGGCATGTGTCTTCCCGCCGGACCTTGGGTCAGCGATAAAGACCTGATGCACATTGCCGATGCCATTCGTCAGGCTATCGTCAGATAAAAAAACTACCATGATATAATTTTGTACAATGAAGATTTTGGTCAGCGGAATACATGGCTTTGTCGGTCGCGGACTGGCAAAAGCTTTCGCGGAACTCGAGGATATCGAGGTCTGCGGTCTTTCGCGCTCGACTGATCCGGTCGAGGGTGTGAGCAAAATCTTCACTTGGAATGACTTGTACGCAGACTCGGTGCCCGACAACTTTGACTCCGTGATGCATCTGGCCGGAATTGCTCACGACACCAAAGGGCAAGAACATGCCGATGAATATCGGCGTGTTAATGTTGGACTGACCGAAAAATTATATACTTATTTTGCCGGCAGTCGTGCCCGCAAATTCATATTTTTCAGCTCAATAAAGGCAGTTGCCGACAGCTCGGCCAAACCTCTCACCGAGACTGAGACACCACATCCCATTGGACTTTACGGCTGCAGCAAACTCATGGCCGAACAGCATATCATGTCCGGGCCGCTGCCAGACAAGGAGGTTTATATCTTGCGTCCGGCAATGATTTTTGGACCGGGCGCCAAAGGCAATCTTCCATTGCTTTGCGCCTTCGTGCGCCGAGGACTGCCATGGCCTTTAGGTGCATGGCACAGTTCACATTCTTTTGTCAGCATTGACAATGTCTGCTACGTGTTGCGTGAGATTCTCACCGGCAAAGTCCCTGACGGCATATACAATCTGTCGGACGACTCACCAATATCGGTCAACGAGCTTGTATCCATGATTTCACGTCAAACAGGCCGGAAAGCTCGGATATGGCGCGTACCTCGGCCGCTCGTCAAGACAATGGCTGCTTTGGCCGCTATACTGCATCTGCCCTATGACAGTTCACGCCTGCATAAAATCACTGAGCCATATATAGTATCCAACGCCAAGATTCGGGCGGCTCTCGGTATCGACCGGCTTCCGGTAGATACAACGACTGCACTCGAACACACCATAAAAACATTAGTCCGAGCACGATGACTTACCTGATAATCGCCATAATACTGCTTGTTGTCGAAACAGTCTGGTGCTTCCTTGGGGCACGTCTCGGTCTCATTGACAAAACGGCCAACGGCAATGACCGGTCCCCATATACGGACGACAATCGCATAAACATAACAAGCATACGTGCCGGCGGCATCATCTATCTGGCTGCTATATGGATATGGGCTGCGTTTTATGGATGGGGCTATCCATGGTTCGTTACAGGCGCGACCCTTGCCGGCATCGTAAGTTTCGCCGACGACTTACATCCGTTGACTATACGCCTTCGCCTTATAGTTCAGTTTGTCACTGTAGCACTATTATTCATTCAGGCGGGAATATTTTCCTATTGCGACGCATTATGCTCACCTGCATTATATTACGCCATCATCGTCATGGTTGCCATTGTTTCCGTGGGCATCATCAATGCTTTCAATTTTATGGACGGTATCAACGGCATGACTGCAGGCTATACACTGGCGGTGTTTTTCTCTCTGCTATGGCTCAACAGTCAATACATGTTCATGTCACAAACATTGCTTATCACAGTGACGATAGCAGCAGCGGTGTTTGCCATGTTCAACTTCAGGCGACGTGCAATATGTTTTGCAGGAGACGTCGGCGCAATCACCGCCGGATGCATAACAGTCTACGCATTGAGCGCACTTATTTACAAAACTCAGAATTTTGCTTATATAGGGCTGCTGACATTCTATGGTGTCGACAGCATACTCACCATTATCAGACGCATACGTCTGGGCCAGAATATCGGTACCACACACCACATGCACCTATATCAAGAGCTTTCACGACAAGGCGGCATGTCACAGCCGGCAATTTCGGCCTGTTATGCCTTGGGGCAAATGGCTTTTTCGGCCGCAATCATCTTTGTGCCCGGCCGTGCATTGCAGTACGCCGTTTTATGCGCCGGCATTGCCATCCTCGTCATAGCATATAATAGTATCAACCGTCGCCTGCTCAAATGACAGCACACTGTCACCGTCTGCATGAGGCTGTGTCAAAATAGGCGAAGCCCTTGCGAGCGGCCTTGCAGCGCATGTCGGCTTTGCCGGTACGCGATCGCTAAGCAAGACCCACCGCAAAAATCCCCGTATCACGACTCCTTCTCACTGTCAACTAGCGGAGAAATTTAACGCATTAAACAAAGTTTAACATTGGGGTGCAAAAAACAGACACCCCCCCCCGACGTTTAACTTTGCAGTCGAACACAGGGAGTGTTCAAGTTTAACTTCAAAACAGATTCGACTATGGGACTACTCGTATTGATTTTAGCCATCATGTGGCTACCCTCAGCCCTCAAAGACGGCGCCAAGAAATAACAATAAACACAAAGATCCATGTTCACAAAGAAAGACTACCTGAAAATCATCGCCACAATAATAGCAGCCGTGGCGATAGTGGCCGGCCTCATCTGGCTAATCATTGAAATCGCCCCTATCCTCATCGGTGCGATAATATTCCTCCCGTGGCTCGGAGCAGCGCTCGCCGACGGAGCCAAAGTTTAACCCGCATTTTATCCCCCCTACTACTGCGAGCCACAATCGGCGGCATACCCCAAATTTTAACAAATCGCAGAAGAATCAAGATAAAATCGTGAGGCTCTATCAATTAGGGCATTGCAAATACCGCAAATCTCGAATATTTGTGGTAACTTTGCATATATAAACTTAATAATCTGACGACGTCAAATATAATGGTAGACCAATCTATTGACATAAAGGAGAATGATGTATTCGAGCTTTCGCCCGAACTGCTCACAGCGCTGCTTAAAGACCACACTTTAAGCACGGCGGAGCGGCAGGTCAATATCTTTTGGGCTACCGATAATTACTCCAACAGAGGAACAGGCTATCAATACACAGACCAAATCACCGTCGAGAACATTACGAGCGAAAACGGCATGGTGATTTTACCCCGCTCGGTAAAGTCGCGTCAGCAGCAACAGCAGCGCAGCCGCGAAATGGCCGAGGTGTTCACTCCGTCATGGATATGCAACGCGCAAAACAATCTCGTCGACGCTGCATGGTTCGGGCGTGAGGATGTTTTCAATTCTGAAAATCCCGACCACTCGTGGACGGTCAACCACGAACCGGTTACGTTCCCTGAGGGCAAGACATGGCGCGACTATGTACGCGACACTCGTCTTGAAATCACCTGCGGCGAAGCTCCCTACATCGTCAGCCGATATGATACCGTCAGCGGCGAATCTATACCCATTGAGAGCCGCATTGGTCTGCTCGACCGTAAACTGCGGGTTATCTCCGAAAATATTGACAACTCTTCCGACTGGCTCAAATGGGCGCAGGTGGCATATCAGAATGTTTACGGCTATGAATGGCAGGGCGACAACCTGTTTCTCGCCCGCGAAAACCTGCTCATGACCTTTGCGGATTACTACAAAGCCAAATTCGGCAAGGAGCCGTTGCTCAAATCGCTGCTCTACATTGCCTACATCATATCTTGGAACTTCTGGCAAATGGACGGCTTGAAAGGCGTTGTTCCCGGTTCTTGCGGAGAACGCCGCCGGATTGTCGCCGACCTTTTCGGTGAAACCGAAGTTGTCAGCTACTGCGACGGCTGCAAGGACGGCAACATCCGACACCACAACGGCACTTACTGCCTGATCCGCGACTGGGGAGCCAAGACTGAGAACAAGAAGAAAATCCGATTCATCGACCTTATAAAATAATCGGCCATGGAATATTTCTCAAACCTTAAAGCCAAGCTGATTTATGTGTTCCGCATCCCCGATGCGGTGCACAGCGACTGTCTCAAAATTGGCGAAGCCACTTTTGATGACGGCAACATTACGCTGCCGCCCAACAGCAGTGCGCTCAATAAAGCGGCAAAGGCTCGCATTGACCAATACACCAAGACTGCCGGAATCTCTTACGACCTTCTCCACACGGAAATTGCCATTTTCGTGCGTGACGGTCGGCTCGTCGCCGTCAACGACAAGGAAGTCCACGACGTGCTTCTGCGCAGCGGCATCAAGCGCAAAGTGTTCGACAAGGTCAACGGAGCAAACGAATGGTTCTGCTGCGACCTCGAAACCGCCAAGAGAGCCATCGCCGCCGTAAAGGAGGGGAGAAAGGCTCTGCACAACTCAGAAATTACTGTCGGTCAGTCGCCTATTGTATTCCGTCCCGAACAGCGCGAGGCAATCGACAAGACCCTCAAACAGTTCAAGAAAGGGAATCAGATGCTTTGGAACGCCAAAATGCGTTTCGGCAAAACTCTTTCCGCTTTACAGGTAGTCAAAGAACATGGCGAATTTCGCCGTGTGCTTATCCTCACTCACCGCCCCGTTGTCGATGCAGGGTGGTTCGAGGATTTTGGCAAAATTTTCTACGACAGCGACGAATACGCCTATGGCTCCAAAACAAACGGCGACACCTTCGTAAATCTTGAACGCCGTGCGCGTCGCAATGAATGTCGTTACGTCTACTTCGCCTCGATGCAGGACTTGCGAGGGTCAGATGCCGTAGGCGGCAAGTTCGACAAAAACGATGATATATTTTCCACCCCGTGGGATCTCATCATCGTTGATGAAGCCCACGAGGGTACGCAAACCGAACTCGGAAAGGCTGTAATGGCCGAACTTACCAAAACGAAGACCAAGGTTCTGCGTCTGAGCGGTACGCCGTTCAATCTGCTTGACGACTATAAGGAGGAAGAAATCTTCACATGGGATTATGTCATGGAGCAACGCGCCAAAGCCGAATGGGATTTGACCCATCCGGGCGACCATAATCCATACGCCGGACTACCTCGCCTCAACATCTATACCTACGACCTCGGACGTCTGATGAATGAATTTGCCGACGAGGACATCGCTTTCAATTTCCGCGAGTTCTTCCGCACCAACGACAGCGGCGAGTTCATTCACCGCTCACACGTTGAAAATTTCCTCAATCTGCTCACCAAGACCGACGAGGAAAGTATGTATCCCTTCGCCAACAAGCGTTACCGCGACATCTTCCGCCACACCCTGTGGATGGTGCCGGGCGTAAAGGCGGCAAAGGCTCTTTCTACTATGCTCCGAGACCACCCCGTATTCGGACTGTTCGAGATTGTCAACGTGGCCGGTGACGGCGACGAGGAAGAAGCCAACGAGGAAGCTCTGCGCAAGGTTGAGAAAGCCATCGGGCCTGACCCGGATAAGACTCGTACCATCACGCTCTCATGCGGCAGACTGACTACCGGCGTGAGCGTCAAGCCGTGGACCGGCGTGTTTATGTTGTCTGGGAGCTTCAACACCGCCGCCTCGGCCTATATGCAGACTATCTTCCGTGTGCAGACTCCGGCAACCATCAATGGCCGCGTAAAGGAAGACTGCTACGTTTTCGACTTCGCTCCCGACCGCACTCTCAAAGTGCTTGCCGAAACCGCGAAGATTTCAACAAAGGCCGGAAAACAGACCTCTATCGAGCGTCAGCAACTTGGCGACTTTCTTAATTTCTGCCCCATCATCTCGATTGAGGGCAGCCGTATGCAAAAGCTTAATACCGAGCACATGCTCCAGCAGCTCAAACGTGTTTACGTTGAGCGCGTTGTTCAGCACGGCTTCGAGGACGGCTATCTCTACAACGACGAGCTGATGCGCCTGACCGATGTGGATTTACAAGAGTTCAAAGAACTCAAAGGCATTATCGGTCAGACTAAGGCAATGGCAAAGACCAACGAGGTTGACATCAATAAGCAGGGTCTCACCAACGAGGAATACGCAGAAAAGGAAAAACTCGAAAAGAAGCCTAAGCGTGAATTGACAGAGGAAGAAAAGGCTCGCCTTGAAGAACTGAAGAAAAAGAAGAAAGTCAAGGAGGACGCTATCTCAATTCTTCGCGGTATCTCTATCCGTATGCCGCTGCTGATTTACGGTGCCGACATCACCGATGAAGATCGCGAGTTGACGATTGACAATTTTACCTCGCTTGTCGACCCTCAGTCGTGGGAGGAGTTTATGCCCAAAGGCGTTACGAAGCAACGCTTCAACGCTTTCAAAAAGTATTACGACCCTGACATTTTTACTGCCGCCGCCAAGCGCATCCGACAAATGGCCCGCGCCGCCGACCGCCTCTCTATCGAGGAACGCATCGAGCGCATCGCATCTATCTTCGCCACGTTCCGCAACCCCGACAAGGAAACGGTATTGACTCCGTGGCGAGTGGTCAATATGCACATAAGCGACTGCCTCGGCGGTTACACATTCTTCAACGAGGACTTTTCGGAAAAGATTGAAGAACCGCGCTTTGTCGGCCGTGGCGACGTTACAGCAGAAGTGTTCACGCCCGACACGCACCTGTTGGAGATAAACTCCAAGTCGGGTCTGTATCCGCTATATCTCGCGTATAACGTATACCGCTCACGACTTCGTAACGAGATGTTCTCCCCGGAAACTCTCGAAGAACATCAAACTATTTGGGATAAAGCCGTTGCAGAAAACATCTTCGTTATCTGCAAGACCCCCATGGCCAAATCCATCACTCGCCGCACACTCCTCGGCTTCCGCAAAGGCAAAACCAATATGTGGGCTCCCGATGACCTAATCAACAAAATCAAAAATCAACCCGAACTTTTCATCAAGAAAGTTCATGATCTTATCGGAAAGAACGTGAAGATAAACGCAATAGTCGGTAATCCACCTTATCAAGAGCAATTGGATTCTCAGCGAAGTTTAGCGAAACAATTGTTCCCGGATTTTATTCGATAGGTATAGGCGGATAATGCGCCCAATCCGATATTAATCGCTACTTTTGTAGC
>OGOU01001629.1_pt1 | contig 17076 bp, 16 predicted proteins | sample 1552721 | NCBI WGS metagenome assembly OGOU01 (sample SAMEA2580176, study PRJEB22360) | human gut metagenome | biome: human gut; feature: human-associated habitat; material: faeces | place: Denmark | collected 2008/2010
TGGGGCTATCTCTTTCGCCACCTGATAACACATGGCATGGAGTATCAGGGCATAGTCCGGGTTGTGCTGCGATTTCTCCGCCACTTCCCGAATATCGTTCGTATTCAGGTAAGCAACGACTCCTCCGTTTCCTTTCAGCATTTTTTGAATATCGTTTTTGGATTTTCCGCTAAAACAAACATCCAATAATGCTTTTGCCGGAACACCTCCGGAACGTTCCGGGGAAAAAGGGCCTTCGCCGTCGAGGGCGTTATTTACATCGACTACTTTGCCCTGCCGATGTGCCCCTACGGATATTCCTCCGCCCAGGTGGGCGATGATCAGGTTCAGTTCTTCATATTTTTTGCCGTTTTCCCCGGCATAGGTGCGCCCTATCATTTTTTGATTTAAAGCATGGAAAATGGACACTCTTTTAAAGGCAGGGTGTCCCGATATTCTTGCGACAGGGGCTAATTCGTCCACCACTACCGGATCGGCAATATAAGCTTTTGCGCCGGGAATTTCCTGAACCAGATCGCGCGCAATCAAACCTCCGAGATTGGAAGCATGTTCTCCCATCACAGGATGTTCCAGATCGTGAGCCAGGGCTTCGGTCACTTCGTAAACACCCGATTCGATCGGCTTCACGAGTCCTCCGCGTCCCACAATGATGTGAAAAGAACGAAGATCGAAGCCGGCTGTTTTTAATTCGCGGGATATCATGTCTTTCCTGTATTGGAATTGTGAAGCGACGGTGGGGAAATGTTCGAGCTCTTCCGCAGAATGACGAAGTGTGGTAGAGAATAACTCTTTTTCATCGTCGAATACTGCAATTTTGGTGGATGTAGAACCGGGATTTATCGTTAGTATTTTGTAAGACATAAGTAACCTTTTAGTTTTTCTGCCGCAAAAGTTGTCATTTGAAAAGAATAATCAAAATGTAAGGTAAAGTTTTTTGAGATCCCGGGCTGCCATCCGAAGAAAAAATTCGGGTTGCAGGAGGGAAGTGGCGGCACTTCCGGCATAGTGGCTTAAAGAAAATATTTTTTTGAAAATACCGGGTATGTCCTCTGCTATTCCGGCAATCGCAATGGCATCTGCCTGAGCAGACCGGCACAATCGGGCTACTGTTCCCGGAATTTTTCCAGACAGGGATTGGTTGTCGAGCTTACCTTCTCCGGTGATGACTAAAGTCGAAGTATTCAGAAGCTTTTTAAAACCGGAAAGATCGATACAATAATCGGCCCCGGAAACTAACCGGGCATTTAAAAGAGCGGAGAAAGCAGCGGCTATTCCTCCGGCCGCACCTCCGTGTTTTACGGTTGTCACATCTTTTCCGGTGATTTTCTCTAACAAACGTGCATAAACTTTCATTTGCCGTTCTAAGATTGAGATTTGTAAACCGGAGGCTCCTTTTTGCGGGCCGAAAATATGAGCCGCTCCCTGGGGGCCTAATAAAGGATTTTCAACATCACAGAGGATTGTAAATGAAATTTCTTTAAAGTTTTCTATTAATTTATTTGTTTCTATTTCCTTAATATCAAGGATATGGTTATTAAATCGTGAAGCATGTTTTACAATTTTCAACCCCATAGCTTGCAAAGCCCCTGTGCCTCCGTCTATGCTCGCGCTTCCGCCGATGCACAATATAATTTCTTTGATTCCCCGGTTTACGATTTCGTTGATCACTCTGCCGACGCCTGCCGTATTTGCATTTTCTACGTCGTATTCTTCGGGACGCAGGTATTTTAAGCCACAAATGGCGGCTAATTCGATAATCGCAATCCCGGATGTTGTGTAATAGGTTACCGGATGCATGACTCCCAGTGCATCTTCCGCTTGTGTATTTACCTGACGGGCATTAAAATAAGAGGCAAGTATTTCTGCCGTACCGTCGCCTCCGTCACCTAAGGGGATGGAAATCACAGGGTAGTGGCCTCCGCTTAGTTCTTCTTGTAAAATCCGGCATATTTCAGGGGCAGATAGTGTGCCTTTAAAGGCATTGGGAGCCAGGAGCAATTGTGAGTACATGGAATTTAACGAATAGCCATGAGTTTTTCATGATCCATATTCTGCAATTCGAACAGGTCTCTGTCCGGCCATTGATTTACAGTATTCATTGCTTTTTGCATCATCGCATTGATGTAAGGGGGAAACTGGGAACCTTTCCAACTGCTGGTGTTCGTCACAAAAATCCACGAATAACCGTTTCGCTGTTTTTTCATTAGGGCGCTGGTTCCTGCCAAAGTTCCGGTACGTGTCCAATCGCCTTCTGTACTGGCTTCGATCCAGCCTATGGGTAAAGCATTGGGTAAAGATTTTGTCATATACCGGATTGTTTCGGGTTTCAGAATGTCTTTCACTTCCGGATTACCGTCGATAGCCGCCAGGAAACGGAGTAATTCGGCAGGAGAAGCCACCCAGCCGCCGGCTCCGTACAATTCTTCGATATTATTACCGCCATTGCTACGATATACCATTTTACCACTTCCGTCACAAGCCGGAACCAGTTCGGCATTCGACACTTCGTAATATTTTACTTCATTGGGGAAATGATCGGTATCGAGGTTGTGTCCCAGGAACATATCGGAACAACCTGCGGGTTTCAGTATGTGTTTCCGGATATATTCTTCATATCCTTTTCCCGTTACCTTTTCTATCACTTTAGATAAAATGCCGTAACCTATATTAGAATAACGAGTTGATTCTCCCGGAGTGTATCCCAAGCGGCGAGACAGGACGAACCGGATCATGGTATTCAGATCTACAGGCGGTTCCACATTCATTTTACGGGCAATATCCAGCGGGCAAAACATCGGATCGCCGTATGCAATGGAATAGCCGCCCTGATGACGCAATAATTGCTCTACGGTGATCTTTTTACTGCGCGGGTCTTTGATGTCTAAGAAACAGGAATCGTTCAGAATGCCTTGTTCGCCGAATACTTTATCGTGCAGGTTCATTTTACCTTCTTCCACCAATTTCATGATCCCTACCGCTGTGATCAGTTTGGAAATCGAAGCAACGCGGAAAATATGTTTGACGTCCATCGGGATTTGTGCCTCAACATCGGCAAAACCGTATCCTTTGCAGTAAATCAGCCGGTTATCTTTCATGAGGGCGAAAGAAGCTCCTTTGATTTCCCATTTGTTCATAAATTGTTCTATGGTCCGGTCGAGTCTCTCTGTTTCGGGAAGTTCCGAATCTGTATTGTTTGTGACCTGATTGATTGGAAGTAAAGATACGGGGAGTTCGGAAAGGGGAGGGATAAGAGTCGAATCCTGTTTTGCGGATTTATTTACTCCGGCAATACTGATATCCCATGGTTTTACAAAAATAATCAATGCTATTACAGCGATCAAGACAATATATTTCATTCGTTTAGGATGATTCAAAAGATAAACAAATAAACAAGCACTGCAATATTAAGAAAAGATACTTTTATAAAAAAGTATTTAAACTTAAAAAACACTTTCCACCAAAGAAAAATAATAATTCATGATTTTTTTTAACATCTGATTCTGAGGATTTAGACTCACATCATTTATGTGGTGAATCGGTAGGATCAAGGGTGAAGTCCCGGTTAAAAAGGCTGCGTCGTATTCCTGTACGGCATGGGCGGGCACACGTTGTTCCACGATCGGAATGGCGTGTTCTTTACAAATGTCGAATACCCTTTTACGGCTGGTTCCCGGCAACACGTAAGTGGTGGAGGCTGTGTAAAGTGTATCGTTTTTAATAAAAAACACATTGGAACGAGAGCCTTCGGTGATATAACCTTCACGATCGACCAGAAGCACTTCGTAAACACGGTGTTCCTGTATCAACCGGTTGGCCAGATTGCGTAATTCCCCGTTGATATATTTTATTTCCGGATTTTCGCGGACGGCGGGGCAGGTTATCGTATCGATTCCCCGGTCATAATCCTGTTGTGAGGGATAGGCGTGAGGGATCTGAAAGATGTATTCATCCGGCGACGATTTGCCATCTGTAAAGTGAAGCACATATTTTAGATTTCCTTCCCCGATGTGCTCCAAAGAGATAAGCCGGTTTAATTTATCCGGAATATGAAGAGTGGAAATATCGATGCCGATATTTGATTTTTTCAGTGAATTGTCAAGACGCATCAGATTATCCGATAAGAAGATAGGATGTCCGTGAAAAACACGTATCACTTCGTATATACTGAGTCCTTTTTCAAAGATCGTTTCAGAAAAATCCCCGGCTGTTTTTATGGTATTGTTTTGTAAAATCATGGCTTGTTCATTTGATCATACAAAATTACAAAATCAATTTCATATCCCCATTTTCTAAATTCAATAATTTGCGCTACTTTTGTTCATCTATGGAGAATAAAGAACAAATAGAGCGGATAGAAACGTTTTTAGACGAGGTAATCGTAAAGGAATTGGGGAAATTGCAGAGCGCGGAGCTTTCTTATATGCCGTTCGTATGTATGGGACAGGCAATAGAGGTTTTGGGTGGTTTTCTCGATAATAAACCGATGAAGGCAAAAGGACAATCGGCAAAACGTTTTTCCAATGGAGTCAATCGATTGTTCGGGGGACGCTACCGGCTGTTGAACGACAATTATTTTCTATATGATAAATTACGAAATCAGATGACCCATACTTTTATTCCGGGACACGACCTTTTGTTGCTGGCAAAAGCGGACGGGAATGAAAAGCATCGTCATTTGAACTATGCCGACGGACAATTGGTTCTGGTATCGGAAGTCTTTTATCAGGATATTTGTACTGCTTGCGAACGATTAAAGGAATATTTAAAATCGGGGCGGATAAAATCTAAAAACATAGCATTTGAATATGAATAATAAAAGGATCGTGCTGATCGGAGCGGGCAATGTGGCGCATCATCTGGCTCCGGCTTTGTTAAAAGCAGGGCTGAACCTTTGCCAGATATATAGCCGCAGCATCGAGTCGGCCCGCGAGTTGGGAAGGAAGACCGGGATTACTTATACAGCCGATTTATTTGCTATTTATCCGGACGGCGATATTTATATTTTTTGTGTCAGTGACGATGCCTTATTGCCTTTGTTTAAGAGTATAAGAATTAATAACGATGCTTTGGTGTTGCATACTTCGGGAAGTGTGCCCATGAATGTTTTCGAACCTTACCGGGAACGTTTCGGTGTGCTTTATCCTTTGCAGACTTTCACCAAAAAGCGTGATCTGAATTTCGGAGAGATTCCCTTGTGTATTGAAGGATCGAGTCCGGAAACACTTGAAAAAGTGAAGGAAATAGCAGGATGCCTGTCTTCCAGAGTGGAAGAAGTCAGTTCGGAGAAAAGAAAATATCTGCACTTGGCAGCCGTATTCGCCAATAATTTCACCAACCACCTTTATGGAATGGCAGGCAAAATTCTGGAGAAAGAGGGGTTGGATTTCAGTATGTTGCGTCCTTTGATTTTCGAGACGGCTCACAAGGTCATGCTTATGTCGCCGGAGAATGCGCAAACCGGCCCTGCCCGCCGGGGAGACGACGGTATTTTGAGTATGCACAAAACTCTTTTACGGGGAGAAGATAGGAAATTGCAGAATATTTATTCCCTGCTATCTGATTCCATCCGGGAGGCAAATGTGAAAAACGAGCCGAAAGCGGAAACGGAAGACAAGCCGCAAATGCTGACATTATGGTAAATTTTAAAGATAAATTATGGCTTTTTTCAAAGACGAATTAAAGAAGATCAGAGCTTTCATATTTGATGTGGACGGAGTGCTTTCGCATCAGGTGATGAATTTAACTCCCGACGGGGAATTGATCCGGACTTCCTGCACGAAAGACGGATATGCCCTTATGTACAGCATTCGGAAAGGTTATATTGTAGCGGTTATATCGGGAGGCGGAGCACCCGGTATCGGGGAGAGGCTCGAAAAGCTGGGAATCAAGCAGGAAGATATTTATCTGAAAGTGGCCAATAAAGTTATTGCTTTGCAGGAAATCATGGAAAGATACGGCTTGCAGGCAGAAGAAATAATGTATATGGGAGACGATATTCCCGACTATACCGTGATGACCATGGTCGGTCTGCCGGTCTGTCCCTTAGACGCCTGTGAGGAAATTAAATCGGTAGCAAGGTATATCTCCGATGTAAAGGGAGGAGAAGGCTGTGTGAGAGATGTTATTGCACAGGTTTTGAAGGCCAGAGGCGACTGGATGGACACGACTTGTTATGTGAGGAGTATGTAAGCAGTTGATTGTTTGCATAATACTCTGAAATAGGTGAAATACGAGTTTAATACTAAACAGGGAAGGTATGTTCGAAATTCTCAGACTGGTTCGGTTTCGTACCATTGCTTTTGTAGCTTTTACCATGTATGCCGTCAGGTATTTCGTGATGAAACCGATTTTGGATATTAACGGTTTTAGTCTTCAAATGACAAACTGGGCATTCAGCTTGTTGGTTATTTCCGTATGCAGCCTGATTGCAGGGGCTTATGTCATAAACGATTATTTCGATACGAAAGCCGACCGGATTTCAGGGGTGAAAAATGTGGTTGTGGGACGGAGTGTAAGCCGGAGGGAAGCCATTTTTTTACATACGCTTTTAAATATATTGGCTGTAGGGATTGCTTTTTATTTAAGTATTGCCGCAGGTATCTGGAAAATTGGCGTTTTATTCGTGCTGGTATCCGGTATTCTATGGTTTTATTCTTCCATATACAAACGCTATTTTATTACGGGTAATTTGCTGGTAGCCGTTTTAGCTTCGTTGATCCCCATGAGCGTACTGGTATATGAAATCCCCTTATTGAACATGGCTTATGCTGATATACTGATAGAAACAGGGACGAATTTCATGTTCATGTTTAACTGGGTCGGTGGTTTTTCATGGTTTTTGTTCTTAAATATCCTGATGTATGAAATTAACAAGGATATCTATAGTGTAGAAGGCGACAGGGAAAACGGAATACAGACCATACCGGTACGATTGGGAGTAAAGCCGGCCAAAACGATTATAATAGCTTTAGCCACCCTTGCTGTTTTATCTGCCGTCTATTTCTATATAACTTTATTTTCGTCGTCGTTATCTATATTGGTTTATAGTGTTGTCGCTATATTGTTTCCTTATGGAATCTATATTATATCGGTGGGAGGAAAAAACGAGAAGAGATTATTTCAATTGCGGATGATCCGGCTCATCACTGTGTTGTGTATGGGAAGCTGTTTCTTGCTGAAACATTTTTTTCAGTTCCTTTTTATCGATTGACTCTAAATGCGTCAGTAAATTCCTAAAAGAAGAGAAGATTCGTTATTATGAAATATAAAATTATATTGGCTTCCGGTTCTCCCCGCCGTCATCAATTGATGCGGGATGCCGGATTCGATTTTGAGGTGAGATTGAAATCTACCGAAGAAATCTATCCCGACACTTTACCGGCGGAGAGAATCCCGGAGTTTTTGTCCTGCCTGAAGGCAGCCGCTTTCAAGGATGAATTGAAGGAAAATGAATTACTTATTACGGCAGACACGATCGTCTGTTTGGGTGCGAAGGTATTGGGAAAACCACAAGACCGGGAGGGTGCTATCGAAATGCTGCGTCAATTATCCGGACGGAAGCATAAAGTCGTGACCGGGGTTTGCCTGACGACTTCCGGCAAACAGCAAACCTTTTCTGCTTTTACGGATGTCTATTTTAAAAAATTGACAGAAGAAGAAATCGTTTATTACATCGATCATTATAAACCATTCGATAAAGCCGGGGCCTATGGCATACAGGAGTGGATCGGATATATCGGGATTGAACGGATCGACGGTTCTTTCTACAATGTTATGGGATTGCCTGTGCAGAAACTCTATGAAACATTAAAAAGCTTCACTGCTGAAAATTGAATATTTAAATATAAAAGTGTAAATCAATCGATATGAAACGACAAGCGATCTTATCAGTACTTATTGCATTCATTACCGGATTGACCTGTAAAGCCGATGAAGGGATGTGGATTCCGATGTTGTTGGATAAATACAACATTGAAGATATGCAGAAACAGGGATTTAAACTGACCGCAGAAGATGTTTATGCGATCAATCAGGCGTCTTTAAAGGATGCAGTCATCGGCTTAGGGAGAGAGGGACGTCCCTTCGCGCATTTTTGTACGGGAAATTTGGTAAGCAACGAGGGATTGGTCATAACCAATCACCATTGTGCCTTTGATATGATTCAATCGCATAGCAGTTTAGAGCATAATTATCTGCGTGACGGATTTTGGGCGCGTACGAAAGCCGACGAGCTGGCGAATCCTGGAATCACGGCTTCTGTCCTGGTAAGAATGGAAGATGTAACGGATAAAATCGTTCCGCATTTGAAAGATAATATGACAGAAGCGGAAAGGGAAGCGAAGATCAAACAAATCTCTAAAAAATTGGAGGCAAAGGCTGTAAAAGGAACCGATTTAAAAGCAAACATCAAACCGTATTTTAATGGCAATCAGTTTTTTATGTCGGTATTCAGAATATATAGGGACGTGCGTTTGGTGGGAGCTCCGCCCTCGGCTATCGGCAAATTCGGTGGGGATACCGACAATTGGACGTGGCCCCGGCATACCGGAGATTTTTCAGTTTTAAGGATCTATGCCGGAGAGAACAATGAGCCGGCAGAGTATTCGGAAAAAAACAAACCGTACCGCCCGGCAAAACATTTCAAAGTTTCCACAGCAGGAGTGAAGGAAGGCGATTTCACGATGGTGTTCGGCTATCCGGGGACAACGAACGAATATCTGACTTCTTTTGCTGTGGCGCAGATTCAGGATATTGAGAATCCTCACAAGATAGCTATCCGGACAGCTAAATTGAATATTATGAACGAAGCCATGGAATCGGATGAATTGCTTCGGATAAAATATGCGGCTAAAGCTGCCGGCGTTGCCAATGCGTGGAAAAAATGGCAGGGGGAAGTTAAAGGTTTGAAACGTTTTAACACGGTGGCACAGAAACAAAAATTAGAACAGGAATTTTTCCGGTGGGCAGGCTCTAAAGAGAAATACAATGGATTGCTCGACAAGTATAAGAAATTATACGATCGACGGAAAGACCTGATCCTGGCTTCCGCTTATTTGAACGAAGCGGGATTAGGAGGAGCCGAGGTTGTCGGTTTTTCCTTATCGATGACAGATTCCGTAAAGAAGCAGGCGAATAAAGAGAAACTCAAAGCGCAAGCCGGTAAATTTTATAAAAACTACGATCCGGCGACAGACGAAAGAATTTTGGCAGAAATGCTGAGACTGTACAATCAGAAATTAGAGCCGGAATGGATTCCGGCAGAAGTTATCGAAGCCGGAAAGACAAAGGATTATCGAAAGTTCGCTGCCGGAATATTCGAACATTCCGTGTTCACCAGTCCGGAACGCATGGAGAGTTTTATCGATCGGTTGAATGAAGAATCCGTACAGGAATTGGAAAAAGACCCGGTTTATAAGCTGGCAGTCTCTATCCGTAATTTTAACATTAAAAATCTTCGGAATCCTTTGTCGGCTATCCAAAAGGAATTGTCGCAATTAAACCGGGTGTGGCTTGCCGGGTTGATGGAAATGCAGCCGGAAAAAACATTTTATGCCGACGCCAATTCTACCCTGAGAGTCGCTTATGGAAAAATAGGAGGCTATTCGCCCTTCGATGCGGTTTATTACAAGCCTTACACTACGCTCGACGGAATTATGGAAAAAGATAATCCGGATATTTACGATTATAATGTTCCCCAGAAGTTAAGGGATATTTTCCATACACGGAATTTCGGCAATTACACTCAGGACGGAGAGATTCCGGTGTGTTTTATAGCTAACAACCATACAACGGGAGGTAATTCCGGCAGTCCGGTATTGAATGCAAGGGGAGAGCTGATCGGATTGAATTTCGACCGGGCCTGGGACGGGGTGATGTCGGATATGCAATACGATCCTTCTATTTGCAGGAACATATCGGTAGATGTACGGTATGTACTTTTTATCATAGACAAATTTGCCGGCGCCGATCACCTGATTCAGGAAATGGAACTGGTGAATTGAGGCAGACTATACGTTACCGGTTATAAAAAAATAGAGAGCTGTTTTACCGGCTCTCTATTTCGTTTTATTTATTGAATCGTTTTTCGATCAAATCCCAATCGAGCACCTGCCAGAAGTTTTCAATATATTTAGCTCTGGCATTTTGAGTATCGAGATAGTAAGCATGTTCCCATACGTCCATGGTCAGAAGCGGGCGTTTCCCGTATTTTAACGGGTTGTCTGCGTTGCTGGCAGGCATAATTTCCAATTTATCTTCATGAACGACCAGCCATACCCACCCGGAACCGAATAATGAAATTCCGGTTTGTGTGAATTTTTCTTTGAAATCTTCAAAGCTTCCGAAGTTTCTGTCGATCGCTACTTTGGCTTTGCCGTGAGGTGTGGTCTTGCCTGCGTCGTGTGTGTGGAAAGCTTCAAAATAGAAATAATGATTGAACACTTGCGCAGCATTGTTGAACAGGCCTCCGGAAGATTTCCTGATAATGTCCTGAATTTTCATATCGTCGAATTCGGTACCCGCCTTCAACTTATTGGTGTTATCGATATAGGCGAGAAGATGCTTGCCATAATGATATTGGATCGTCTTCTCACTAATGTAGGGAGCCAATGCATTTTCAGCATAAGACAAAGGTTGCAGAGTAAATTTATTTTCTCCGTTCCTGGCATTTACCTTTTCCTCGGAAAGTAAGGTACAATTACATGTTTCTTTATTCATTATATTTCAGTTTTAAATGGTTACCTGTGAGCATTTATACGTAAAATAACCTTTGAAGGTTGAACGACCGGCTTTATTTCTTACACTTTCTCTCGGCGTAATTGTCTTAACAGGGAAGTAATATACATAAAATATGCCGGACTTACAATAAGTCCGGCTATCATCATGGGAAAAATATTTTCTCTATTTTAAAACGCTTTCACGGGTTAAGTTAAATCCGATCTCCAAACGGATAATATTATCCAGGATAACGGGAATTTGAGCTTTTATGCCTTCTTTTATCTGGTTTACCACACTTTCAGGGAGTTGAGAAACATCTACGCCCATGATCGGGAGAAGCATATCCACAATCTTATCCTGCATCATGGAAACGACCGTCTGTACATACACCTGGTCGAAGTACATCAACAGGTGGTCTTGACTCACGGTGTATTTAAAACTGATAGAGGGAATCTGCATAGAAGTCCCCGTAAGAGCCTGCAAGTCGTCGGCATCCAGTGTCACTCCGATCACATCGTCCGATTGAATGTAGGTTGCCTTTAAAGAACTTTCCGCTCCATCCTTTAATTGCATTTTGATTTTCATTTGGTTCCCGGCGTTGAATTCAACCCCTGTGAAATAGTCTTTCATTTTTTCCGTGGCCATATCTAAGAAAATGGCTTTTAAATCGTCCACAGCAATGGATTTCTTTTTACCCTGTGCCATCGTGACACTAATCGAATCTTGAGCATATTCGAACACGAAATGCGGGTTTTCATAGTTCCAGGCTCCGGCAATATCCGGCATTTTATCGTCTTTATCGTCACAGGAAATACCCATGAAAGCGATGAAAAGGATTGCAAGCGAGTAGATCAGTTTTGTTTTCATATTGAATCGGTTTAATTTTTTGTAATTAGATTTTAAAAGTGATAGAAGCGCCGAAACGGGCAGGAGCACCGGATTGTCCCATGTTGAGGTATTGAGGCAATTTATCTCCGACCGGATTATTCAGCATATAGGTGAAAAACGGCTTATCCAGAATATTCTTTCCCCAAATATGGAAATCGATTCGTTTTCCCGAAATGGAAAAATCCAGATTCCAGAGAAAATAGGGGTCTTGTTTCAATAAATTCGCTTCGTCGAAATATTGGGTTCCGAAACCTGTTACGGTGGTGGAAGCGGCAAAGGAACGGAACCAGGAAGCTTTTACCGTTTTGCGGTAAGTAAGTCCCGTATTTCCGGTAAACTCCGGAGCCATCACAATACGATTGCCTTCATAATCCGGATTCATGTGATGATAATATTCGGCATGGCTATATCCGGCAGAAAACAAGTACGTGAGGTTGGGTATGAATTCCCATTGCAAATCCAGCTCACCTCCGATACTACGGGCATCCCCGGCATTTTTAAGACTGGGGCCCATCATCCCCATGACAAAAATTTGCTGGTCTTTCCAATCGATATAAAAAACAGCCGCATTCAGGTTAAATCTTTTATCCAGACTGAAATATTTTGCCCCGATCTCATAATTCCACAATTTTTCTTCGTCATATCCTAAATTTACCAATTGAGAACTCATTTCGTTTACTATGATGTTGTAGCCTCCGGCTTTATAGCCTTTGGATATACTGAGATAAGCCGAAAAATTGTCGTTCCATTTCTGCAACAAGGAAAATTTAGGCAACCACGCTTTAAACCCTTTGCCGTTTTTGGCTTTGTGATACTCTTTGTAGCGGGACGAGCCTGTAAAGAGAAGACTGTCGAGATAATTCAAATCGACTTTTTCATAATCGTAACGAATTCCGGCAGTAAGCGACAGTCCGGGCAGCAGGTTATTCCAGGTCAATTGTCCGTATCCGGCAATGCCCCAGGTTGTGGTATTATTGAAATACTTGGCTTTATCTAAAGGCATCGGTAACAGATATTCCTTATCGGCCCCGAAGGTGGCAAGGTAATTATTGGTTAAATCTTTATAAAACCCGAAAGTACCGATCGTCCAATCCAATTTTTTCCCCGAAATAGATTGCAGGTTCAATTCCTGTGTCACTAAATTCTGACGAGACTTTTTACTGTTGTCGAACACATCCAGATAGGTGAAATCCGCATCCAGCATTTGTTTATCTTTCGTCCAGGAATAAGAACTGACAGAATTGAATGCCAGTTTCCGTCCGCTCTTCTTTAGATTCAGATAGGAGGACAACAGATTACGGTCATACGAAGACGGAGTGTTGAAATTTACCGTATAACGGTTTTCTTTCAAAGAATCCACAGCATGATAAGCATATCCGCCATCGAAAGAATTATTATAATTCACTCCGAAACCGATCTTCCAGTTCCTTGCCGCATAAACATTTCCCTGATAACGCAAGTTATAGGAATCGGATGGATTCGATTTCTTATCCTGATCGAAGCGATTCTTAAAATAGCCTTTCGACTTATTATAGGAAAAAGAGAGTTTGCTATATACCATCTTGATCGGCAGGTTCAACACCACATTGTAATTCTGCGATCTGTAACTGGCCACTCCCGCTTTGAATTGCAGGGAAAATTTATTGGCAGGCGCGTTAGATACGATATTGATCAATCCATTGATACTATTTCTACCGTATAGCGTGGTTTGAGGGCCTCGGAGCACTTCAATCTGCTTGATATCATACAGATCGAATACAAAGCCGTTCTTGTCGAACACCGGAACCCCATCCACATACAACCCTACGGGCGGTGTTCCGGAAACCGTTCCGATACCCCGGATATACAAAGGAGTAGAAAGTTTCAGCCCCCCTTCCTGCATATAAAAATTGGGAACGATTCCTGAAATGTTCCGTAAATCGGGATTGTTTTCTCCGGGAATGGCATTCTCGGAGACCACGGTTAAAGCCGTGGGAATATCTGTAGGAGAAAGTTCCCGTTTTTCTGCGGAAACGACCACCTCTTTCAACTGCTGAATGGAACTCAGCGTCGAATCGTTTATAGCCATGGTTATTTGCTGGGCAGACACATTAGTTAAAATGATCCCCAATAACGCAATCGTTAAGATTATTCGCATCTATCGCTCTTATTTGAAATGATGATTTTAGATAAAACTTTTCCCGATAATCCTATTATTCCTTCGTTCAGGAAAAATTCCGTTCTTCGAAGAATTAGATAATCAGCAATCTAAAATCATAGCAGGGGGAGCACGCAAAGAATGGCCGTCGATTTCCGGAGAACGATACGTTTTGACGATTTCCGGAAATTCGGTCAAAGGAATGAATACATGAAAAGTAAGTTTTTCTTTTTCTTCGGAAAGTACATATTCGGACACTTCATATACATAAGTGTCGTTATAATTGATCGCCGAAATCTGCGATTCGTGCATAACACATACCGGCAGAAAGTCTGTAACTTCCAGCGTATCCGATTTGCCATTAAAGAATAGACATACGACTAAAAAGGCAGGAACCAGAAAATAAATCAATATGTGAGCAGAGATCCCGATGAAAAACATGCTACAAAGCTATAAACAAAATTGAGAATTTAAAACTATTTCAACAAAACTATTGTTCCTTTCCATAAACAATTGTTAATGTTTAGGATAGGAGAGGATAAAGAAATACCCCATTTTTCCATTCATCGGTATTTTGCCGGATTTTTTAATTAAAATAAACCGATGAAAAAATCCGGCTTATTTTTTGAAAATGTTAAAAAAGAAAATAAATTTGCAGTCGTTATAAACTTGTAATAATTACAAATTAATAATGGATACAATTATCAATGCACATGAATATCTGCTGAAGTTCGATATCAAGCCTTCGGTACAGCGGATTGCCATTATGAATTTTTTGCTTCACAATCGTATTCATCCGAGTGTGGAGGATATTTATAATGCATTATGTGTTTCCATTCCTACTTTGTCTAAGACAACGGTTTATAATACCCTGAAATTATTTGCAGAGCAGGGAGCGTTATTAGCACTCGTTATCGACGAGAAAAATGTGCGTTTCGACATAGACACTTCGAACCATGCTCATTTTCAATGTGTGGAGTGTTGCAAAGTGTTCGATGTTCCGGTAGAAAACATTGGATGTATGAAACCGGAAGAAATAAAGGGATTTGCAGTAACCGAAGTGCATCTATACTACAAAGGCTATTGTAGGGATTGCTTGCAAAGGAAAAACAGCAACTAAAATAAAAATGTGGTGCGTCCACAAATAATATTAATCAATAAAACAAAAACGTTATGAAAAAATTTATTTGCACTGTATGCGGCTATGTTTATGAAGGTGAAGAAGCTCCGGAATTTTGTCCTCAATGTAAAGTTCCCCGTAGCAAATTCAAGGAAATGCAGGAAACTGACGGAGCATTGACTTTCGTGGACGAACATGTGATCGGAGTAGCTAAAGGTGTGGATGAAGAAGTGTTGGAGGGTTTGAAGGCTCATTTTAACGGTGAGTGTACGGAAGTGGGTATGTATTTAGCAATGAGCCGTCAGGCTGACCGTGAAGGTTATCCGGAAGTGGCCGAGGCCTTTAAACGTTATGCCTGGGAAGAAGCGGAGCATGCCGCTAAATTCTGTGAATTATTGGGTGAGTGTGTTTGGGACACGGAAACTAACCTGAAAAAGAGAATGGAAGCTGAAGCGGGTGCTTGTGAAGATAAAAAACGGATAGCGACTTTGGCTAAAAAGTTGAATTTGGATGCCATTCACGATACTGTACACGAAATGTGTAAAGACGAAGCTCGTCACGGTAAAGGATTTGAAGGTCTGTACAACCGTTATTTCAAAAAGTAATTTTTGATGAAAGGACCTGAAATTCCCGTAGGAGAGTTCCTGCGGGAATTTTTTTTAACCGGTGCAGCCTGAAAGACAACCTGAGAAGTAAAATACCGTATGATCTTTAATAATTAAATATAGAATAGTTATGAAAAGGATTGTTTTATTACGCCACGGGGAAAGTCAATGGAACCGGGAAAATAAATTTACCGGCTGGACAGATGTAGATTTAACGGAAAAGGGAGTGGAAGAAGCGGTAGAAGCGGGAAAAATTATGAAAGAGAAGGGATTTCTGTTTGATAAAGCATACACTTCTTATTTGAAAAGGGCGGTGAAGACATTGAACTTCGCACTCGACCAAATGGACCAGGATTGGATTCCGGTAGAAAAAAACTGGCGTTTGAACGAAAAGCACTATGGAGCTTTACAGGGATTGAATAAAAGTGAAACGGCTGCCAAATACGGTGAAGACCAGGTTTTAATCTGGCGGCGCAGCTATGATATTCCGGCTCCGGCTTTATCACCGGAAGATCCGAGAAATCCTCGTTTCGACATTCGCTATAAAGATGTTCCGCCGGCTGAATTACCGGAAACCGAATCGTTGAAAGATACAATCGACCGGATTTTACCCTATTGGAAAAAAGAAATTTTTCCAGCCTTAAAGGATAAGGATCAGATTTTAGTGGTGGCTCATGGGAATAGCCTGAGAGGGATTATTAAATATTTGAAAGGTATATCCGACGAAACGATTGTAAGCCTGAATCTTCCGACAGCCATACCTTATGTGTTCGATTTCGACCAGGATTTGAATCTGATCAACGATTATTTTCTGGGTGATCCCGAAAAGATTAAAAAATTAATGGAAGCAGTTGCCAATCAAGGAAAAAAATAAATCCTGTGGTGCATTGTATTCCTCATTTGATACGGTGAAAGGCTTTTAGTTTTATCCCCATAAAAAAACAGTCAGAATAATTCTCTGACTGTTTTTAGATTTAAAAGTGAAAAAGCTTTACCGCTGCTTCTTTCAAGGGATTTTATTTAAAGTTCTTCATTAAGCCAATGTTATTTTCGGATCGAGATATACATCCTGTATGGCATGTAATAGTTTCACTCCTTCGTCCATCGGCTTTTGAAAAGCTTTCCGTCCGCTGATCAGTCCCATCCCGCCTGCTCTTTTGTTTACAACAGCAGTAATGACGGCTTCCTGTAAATCGGAGGAACCTTTGGACTCTCCGCCGGAATTGATTAGTCCGACACGTCCCATATAACAATTGGCTACCTGGTAACGGCATAAGTCGATGGGATGTTCGGAGGTAAGCTGCGAATATACCCGCGGATCGGTTTTAGCAAAATGGAGGGCTGTGAAACCACCGTTATTTACCGGAAGTTTTTGTTTAATGATGTCGGCTTGTATCGTTACCCCCAAATGGTTGGCTTGCCCGGTAAGGTCGGCTGCCGCATGATAGTCCGTTCCGTCGGCTTTAAAATTATTGTTACGCAGATAACACCACAAAATGGTCGCCATCCCTAATTCATGTGCGTATTCAAAAGCTTTGGCAATTTCCACGATTTGCCGCCTGCTTTCTGCCGAGCCGAAATAAATCGTAGCCCCGACGGCTACGGCTCCC
>OGOU01001632.1_pt1 | contig 17063 bp, 7 predicted proteins | sample 1552721 | NCBI WGS metagenome assembly OGOU01 (sample SAMEA2580176, study PRJEB22360) | human gut metagenome | biome: human gut; feature: human-associated habitat; material: faeces | place: Denmark | collected 2008/2010
GCGTGGGCGGTATTGTCACCGTTTCGCTGTTGAAGCAGATAGCGTGAAAACCGTGTGCCGCCAGCGAAAGTACATCCTTCTCGCCACCCGTGATGAATAGCGTATCGCCTTTGGCGGGCAGTTGCTCCAGCCCGAAACAGTAGTTGTCGCCAAAATCACCGGCATACAGGAACCGCATTTGTGAACACGGACGGTAAACCTTGATATGCTGTTTCCCCATATATCCGAACATCGGTTCATCGACGCTTGTCATGCAGGAAAAAGGCTTCCTTTCCTGGCTCTCGCTGCTGAACTTCTTCAGCGACACCGTCCGGTACGCTTTCAGAACATTTTCCCCGATTCCCGATTTACCCCAAAAGGCAAGTTCCGCAGCCGTAAAGGGCTTTTGCACGACAGTATAAGGCCGGACGCTTTTCGCTTTCGGTTCTTCCGATACCACTTCACTCTTTTGGGGGACTTTGCTATGGCTCACATGATATTCCTCATGTGCGGACAGCCCCAAATGCAGATCACGGTTTATCATTTCCATGATCTCGACAAACTCTTTAGGCTCCTTGCAGCTAAGGCCGTTCAGCCTGCCCACCAGTTCAAAGCAGTCCCCCGAATAATCCTCATTCCCGAAATCCTTCATTTTAAATACACCAGCCTTGCGTTCGTAATAAATATTGCACGAAGCTTTCGTATCCTTATAAAAAGGGTTCAGGAAGTTCTTTCCCACCTTGAAGTCCACCGGCAGGTAATAGCGGAATACGGAAATGCCCTTTTCCGTCATTTTCAGTATATCATCCTTTCTTATCATTGCCGGTTCTCGTTAGGTAGTTTTTGCGAAAATCCTCCAATGTTTGAGGCTTGCACCGAATGGTACGCTCTTCCAGACAGCGTTCGACCTCCGACAGCTTGTACATACACCGTCCACGCAGCATGGAGTAGCTGATCAGGTTTTCATCCCTCAGGCGTTGCAATGTACGTGTACTGATCCCCAACGCTTCCGCCAGTTGGTTGCTGCCAAGCCTCCTTTTTTTCTTCCGAAGGCAGCTGCGCTTCGGCTACATACCCGGCGATTTTTTCAATCTTCCCTACAAGCGCTTTATACGCTTCACTTTCAAATGTAATAACTTCCATAACAAACTTAATTTTTAATGTTTGCTGCAAAAGAATAACAATAAAAGGCAGCGCATGGGATACTATACGTGTACTACACCATGATTTTTTCGGTTCAGCGAAAAAGGAGGGGGAACCGCTTCACATAAACGGCGGTATCGAGGCGGACGGCAAGGCTGTAGGACTGATGCAACATCCGCGCGGTGCAAGGGGCAAACCTATCCATATATATAGGTTCGCCCCTTGCACTGGGGATCTTTTTTAAAGATTTAATAATCAAATGTTTGGAAAATAAAAAGTAATGCCCTATCTTTGCGGCATCAGAGAACGGCTGACAAACGAATGCCTCTCACTGACAACAAGCGTTCCTATAAATCGTTACTAATTCGTTACGGTACAATTTTTCAAGGTTTACAAGAGCTTATAAATCAAAGATATAGACCGCTACGGTTCGAACCCCAGGCGGATCACCAAAGAAGGTCTTCAGTCTTGAAGACCTTTTCTTTTTTTACATAGTTCGAAATTAATTTTGTAACATCATTTTATGGCTAGACATACATTCGCCACCGTCGCGCTAGCCAACAGGATTTCAATGGAATCCGTTGTGAAAATGCTCGGACATACAGACATCAGGACAACAAAATATACACGAGGATTTTGGACCAGACCGTTTCCGAAGAAATGAAAGGGATAAGAAGCAAATTCTCGATCCGACAAAGGCTGAAGGACAAACGGACCACATTTGAAATCGCCCGTCTCAAGTACAATCATCCCATGAAATGATTGCACTTGAGATTAGAGAGCATATCAACAGGGCATTTGTTCTCACTTTTCATTTATTCTATTTGTCCAATGCAGTTCTTGTCTTACTTTCCGTCTTGTTTAGAGAATAACAAAGAGAATAGGCTGTTATTTTTTATTTAAAATATAATGCTCAGCCAAAAGACTTTGACTAATGGTTCCTTCTTTATCGGACAGCATTACTTGTCTATTATTTAGCATTCTATAATAGGTCTTTTCTCCTGAAGAAGGAGTGACTAATTCCATTATTGAATCCCCTATTATATGGTATATACCACTAGTTTCAAATGTTGCATCTTCCCTCCCTATGTATTCGCTCTTCAAGGTATAGGTTTTATCTTCATTTATAACTAATATCGTTTTTATGCCTTCACAATCTGCTGCAGGAAGAGTTCCCTCATAAGTTCCAAATAAATTAGAAGTATGGGCTTGGCTTTCTGTTTTTATTTCGCTGTTCTTAATTGGGGCATTATTCTTCTGAGAAGAATTACAACTGATCATGACAACCCCAAATATAGCCCATAAAAAAATCATTTTCATAAAAAATCCTTTCTTTTTTAGTTATTATCAATATATCTGTATCATATCTCATTTTTTCGACTTTTCTCTAATATAGAATCAGTTAAACAGTATTTGGATACATTCAAATACTGTTTAACTGATTGCCACAAATATAATACATATATCTTTATTGCATTATTATTTTTTAATCCTATCTGCAAAATGTACGATGAAAAAATGGGGGGAATGGGTAGACTGCCAAGAAACCTGCCATCTACTTGACATAAGTCTCCGTACCCAGCAAACGTTCCGTAACAATAAGTGCTTCAGATGTTTGTAGACATACTACTTGTAATAATGCTTGAAACAGACGATATTTATGCTTGTTTCGAACTCACGTTATATTATGATTTTAGAACAAGAGTATTTTATTTTGTTCCAACAAAGTTTTAAGTTAATATGTAAATTTGCAAGCACATAATAATAAATAACATGTCTGAAATTGCACCTCTAATTTCCGACCTGGCAGTTATATTAATTGCTGCGGGAATAATTACATTGGTTTTTAAATGGTTGAAACAACCTGTCGTTTTGGGGTATATTGTTGCCGGTATTATTGCCGGACCTGCCGTACCTTATATACCAACAGTATCCGATCCTGCCAATATAAAAATATGGGCAGACATAGGCGTTATATTTCTTTTATTTGCCATGGGGTTAGAATTCTCTTTCAAGAAGTTGATGACTGTAGGAGGCACAGCCGTTATTGCATCTATAACCATAGTTTCCGGAATGATGTTTCTAGGCTATGCAGCAGGAAACGCACTTGGCTTCTCACATATAAGCAGCATATTTTTAGGGGGTATGCTTTCTATGTCATCCACGGCAATTGTATTCAAGGCATTTGATGACATGGGACTTCGAGGGCAAAAATTTACCGGAGTTGTATTGGGTGTTTTAGTTGTCGAAGATTTAGTTGCCGTTGTTCTGATGGTCTTGCTTTCGACTTTAGCAGTCAGCCAGCAAGTTGAAGGAATGGAAATGTTGAAAAGCATTCTAAAGCTAGGAGCGTTTCTTATATTTTGGTCATTACTCGGAATCTATCTTATTCCAAGTTTTCTAAAAAAGGTCAAACCGTTTCTTAACGACGAAACCTTATTGATCATAGCATTAGGATTCTGTCTGGGTATGGTTATGATTGCGACTAAAGCTGGATTCTCCTCTGCACTTGGAGCCTTCGTCATGGGATCATTATTAGCGGAGACTATTGAGGCCGAAAAGATAGAAAAGCTGGTAAAACCGGTAAAAGATCTGTTTGCTGCCATATTTTTTGTCTCTGTAGGTATGATGATACAACCGGACTTATTAATCGAATACCTTATCCCAATCTGTATCTTAACCATATTGGTAATCGTCGGACAAGTCTTTTTCGGAAGCCTTGGCATCCTTTTGTCCGGACAATCTTTGAAGATAGCCCTGCAATCAGGATTCTCCCTGACTCAAGTAGGTGAATTCGCGTTCATTATTGCTTCATTGGGAGTTAGCTTGAAAGTAACGGACGATTATCTGTATCCTGTTATTGTCGCTGTATCGGTTGTTACAACATTTCTTACTCCTTATATGATCCGTTTGGCAATTCCGACCTATCAATTGATCGAAAATCATTTGCCTTCATCTGTAAAACTAATGTTGAACCGCTATTCTTCCGGGTCCAACACTGTCAAACATAAAAGTACATGGAATAAGTTGTTGAAATCTATGTTACTGGATGTAATACTATATACAGTATTGACAATATTCAGCATCATCCTATTTTTCACTTATATAAATCCGATTATTCGCGAAAACATATCTGGAATCAAAGGGGCTTTATTGAGCTTATCTATTATTCTGGCTGTTATATTGCCTTTCCTTTGGGCCATCATTATGAAAAAGAATCATTCTCCTGAATTTCAGAAATTATGGAATGACAGCAAATATAACCGGGGGCCATTGGTTTCTCTGATAGCAATAAAGATACTCCTTTGCGCAAGTATCCTAATGCCGGTTATAGTTCATATATTAAACGTGGCATCCGGTGTCGGATTTATTGTTACCCTGTTGATATTGGCAATGATTATCTTATCCAAAAAACTGAAAAAGCGTTCTCTCTCAATCGAAAAAAGATTTATTGATAATTTCAACGGGAAAACAAATGGATCAAACATTGAAAGCCCTTTGACCGACAAAATTCTGGAATCTTTACCTTTCAATGATTTGCACTTGATCGATTTCACTGTTGACCAAGCGTCTTCCCTTGTCGGTCGGAGTTTGAAAGAGGTCAACTTCCGCCAACAATATGGAATAAACGTCGTTTCTATCATTCGAGGTGAACAACAAATCAATATACCAAAAGGTGAGGAACGCCTTTACCCTTTTGACAAGATCATAATTGTTGGAACAGATGAAGAATTGGATATCTTCCAAGGAATAATGCAAAAACAGGAAAAAGAACATAGAGATCGGTTGACACAAAGCACCAATAAAAATATAAAAATAGAGCAATTCAATATTGAACCGGGATCTCAGTTGATCGGTCAGTCAATTCAACAGTCTGGCATTCGGGAAAAGAACGCATGTCTAATCTTGGGTATCGAACGGGACGGGAGACCGATAATGAATCTTTCATCCCAAACAGTTTTCGAGGAAAACGATAGCGTATGGATTGCCGGAGAATATCGTCAAATTGTCCAATTAAGCGAAGATTCAAGTTCCAATTAAGTTTGTTAGTCAAAGTACAAAATAAGTATTAAGCAGAAATTAAGGATTACGTTTACCTCTTTTAGGATACCAAAGCATAATCCCCGGACTGTATTATGACCTACATATGGTTGTTAAAAGCCGTCATATGCTTTTGGAGTTACAACAATATCCTCTTCTGTTGCGACAACGACTTTAGCATCTATAAAGTTATATCGTCTATTCAAATAATATCTTATATTTTCTTCTTGTCATATAAAGATAACAGGATTGTCGATTAGACCGCAAGTATAATGCAGAAACTGTCACAAGGTGGAATCAGTGGATTGAAATGGCAACACTCAAAATCGATTTGATAATCAGTCATGTTATAAATAACATTCAGATTCCAGACGGATCACTGAAAACAAAAGAAAAAGCAAGGGGATGTGTCAAAACTAAGGCACATCTTCTTTTTAACGAACAAGTTACAAATTAACAGTTCAAAGATTGAAAAATAAAGTTTTCAAACAATCTAAAGGAGGAAAAAGATATTGCTTTCTTTTCATTCAGACTTACTAATATTTATGTATAATATTCATCAGTTCTTTAGCATAAACCGTTTGTTTAAACTATAAGTACGCTGTAAATGGAGATCATCTCATTTACAGCGGATGAGATTTATTACAGTTATTCTAAAAATAGACGGATTTTAGATATTTATATCTCTATCAATAATGTTAAACTTATGGTTCTGAAATAGCTGAATCTTGAATTTTAACCATATAATGGAATATCATGAATAGATTTTGAACACATTTGAATAAAATTTCATCTTCTCATAATGTCTAAAACATGTTACTTTGTCATAAAATTTTACCATAAAACATCTATAAATGGAAAAACTTGTATCACGAAGTCTTATGCTTATTCTAATCGGAATGGCCACAGCCCAAAATATACAGGCTGGGGAAAGAATGAGCATGCCAACTTCATTTAAAAAACAAACAACTGGTTTGTCTCATGTATCACAACAAACAATTTCTGTGAAAGGAAATGTCAGAGACCAGTCAGGAGAACCAATGGCCGGAGTCAATGTTATTGTAGAAGGGACTACCATCGGAACCATGACAGACAGTAATGGGAACTTTACTTTAAACGTGCCGTCTACTTCTATCAAAATCAAGTTCTCATATATTGGATATGAGGATCAGATTGTCTTGATTAAAAATAATCGCAATCTGAACATCACTTTAAATGAGAATTCCGAAATGTTGGACGAAGTCCAGATTATTGGGTATGGAACACAAAAGAAAATTACAGTCACGGGGGCTGTATCTTCCGTTGGAACTAAAGATATTTTGAAATCACCTGTTCCAAATATTGCACAAGCATTGACTGGTAAAGTTCCTGGATTATCAACTATTCAATATTCCGGTCAACCTGGAGCTGATGATCCTGCTATATTCGTACGTGGTATAGGTTCCCTTGATGCTAAAAGAGCTGCACCATTAGTTATGGTCGATGGTGTCGAGCGCTCTTTTTTTCGTCTTGATCCCAACGAAATTGAAAATATAACCGTGCTGAAGGATGCTTCTGCAACAGCCGTATTTGGTGTTCGTGGGGCAAATGGGGTCATTTTAGTAACTACGAAACGAGGAGAAGAAGGTAAAGCTCAAATATCTGTATCGACATCAGCCAGTTTGCAAAAGCCGATCCGGCTTTATGAATATGCCAACAGTTATGACTACGCTGTTGCATTTAACGAGAAACTGACAAACGATGGAGCCAGTCCTGTATTTGGCGAGAAGATCTTGGATGCTTTCAAAAATCATACAGATCCTTTACTTTATCCGGATATGGACTGGATGGAACTTATCCTAAAACCAACATCTTTTCAGTCTCAGCATAACTTGAGCATATCAGGTGGAACCGACCGTGTACGTTATTTTACTTCTGTAGGTATTTTGACACAAGACGGTCTGTTTCGATCTTTCGATGCTGGATATAATTCTAATTTTACTTACAACAGATATAACTATCGTGCAAATCTAGACATCGATGTGACACGTTCCACTCTATTAAAAATCAATTTAGGAGGTCGTCTTGAAGATACTAAAGAACCTAATACTAAAAGCAACCTTTTTACATTCTTGACAAGAGTCACTCCGTTCGGAGGAGCCGGACTTTATGATGGTAAATGGATACATACAAGTCCGGATAACATCGGTTGGGACAAAGGAGCCTTGGAAAATGCCGATCCATTTGAATGTTTTTTCGGGAAAGGATATAACCAACGTATTTATAACGAAATCAATTTGGACCTTTCTTTGCAACAAAAGTTGGATTTTTTGACTAAAGGGCTATCTCTTAATATAAAAGGTTCTTATAATAGCGGCTATACACATAGGAAAAACCGTTACAAAGAAATCCCCTATTACACTGCGCATAGAGATCCGGAAACCAATGAATTATTCTTCCGAAAATTCCGTGAAGAAAGCCAGTTGTATTTTGAGGAATCTACTGATCGTGGGCGAAATTGGTATTTGGAAGGTAGTTTGAACTATGATCGCAAATTTGGGAAACATCAAGTTGGTGCTTTGATTTTGTATAATCAGTGGCGTGACCAATATCCAGATCCAGCTCAATTCGACTATGTTAGTATTCCTCGCGGATATGTAGGTTTGGTCGGACGAGCTACCTATAATTTTGACAATCGTTATATGGTTGATTTTAACGTAGGTTATAATGGTTCGGAAAATTTTGCGCCAGGACATCGATATGGAATTTTTCCAGCTTTTTCTGCCGGCTGGATTCTTTCTGAAGAAAAGTTCATGAAAAATCAGTCTTTTATAAACTACTTAAAAATTAGAGGATCATATGGAATAGTCGGAAATGACCTGATGAATACTAAATCACGCTTTTTCTATTTGCCTGATGCTTACAATCCTTATGGAACAAGTTATAATTTCGGAGTGGACGTTTCTGGAAATCGTGACGGAGCAACCGAGTTACAAATGGGGAATCCTCTTGTCTCTTGGGAAAAAGCAGGAAAGCAAAACTACGGTTTGGATTTTTCAATATTGGATGAGCATTTATCTGGATCTTTTGATTATTTCATCGAGAAACGTCACGATATCCTTACAACACGCAATACAGCTCCGAATTTTATAGCTATAACAATGCCTGTTGTTAATATTGGCAAAGTTGATAACAAAGGATTCGAGTTGGTTCTGAAATGGAATCACTCCATAGGAGACTTTAAATACTGGATCAATGGAAACCTCTCATATGCAAAAAATAAAATTGTCTATAAGGATGAGATACCACACAAGTATCCTTGGTTATATGAAACAGGACAATCCGTTGGACAACCTTTCGGTTTTATCTTTGACGGTTTTGTAACAGAAGCTGATCTTGAATCCGGGAAGCTTCCGGATCATAAGCTCGACCTAAAGCCTGGGGACGCCAAATATAAAGATTTGAATGGTGATAATATAATTGACGACAATGATCAGTGCCCCATTGGTAATCCTATATACCCGCAATTGACTGCAGGCATCACCGCTGGATTTAAATATAAAGGATTCGACTTCAGTATGCTTTGGGCAGGTAGCGGAAAGGTGTCACGCTTTATAAGTGCTGGGTTACGTGTTCCTTTCGGCGGTGGAAATTACGGGCTGTTACAATATATGATTGATGACCATTGGACACCGGAAACCGCAGAAACAGCTAAAACACCTCGTTTTTCAGGTGCAGCGAATGCGAATAATTACACTCGAAATTCAACCCTTTGGCTAAAGGATGCTTCCTATATCCGTCTGAAAAATGTTCAAATCGGATATACGTTCAAGGGGGAGTGGATGAAAAAGATTCATTTGAAAAATATGCGTATTTACGCTTCTGGCGAAAATTTACTGACATTTGATCATTTGAAAATAGCAGATCCGGAAGCAACTGACGACAAACAGTTTCAATATCCTCTTCAGATGATTTTTAATATTGGTCTTAATCTTAATTTTTGATATTGTTGAATATGATACGAATAAATATTAAACATATATTTGTCCTTGCAGGATTTATCGGTTCTTTCCTGTCTTGTCAGGATTTAAAATTTGGAGATGACTTCTTAGAAAAAGCTCCTTCCAATGATGTCGATATCGATGTAATTTATTCTAATGCGCAATATGCACGGACAGCCCTTTGGAGTGCGTATGCCACATTGCATTATGGTCTGAACTTAGGTAATCAAGGTAATCAACTGATGGGCTCAGATCCTCTGGATTGCCTGACCGACCTTGTTTATTCCAATGTTTGGACTGATGGTGTATCAGGAGCTGCTATACATTATAATGGCACTTATTCTGCCGATTATGAAAATAATGGCTATTCATCCAAATACAGCTACTATCAAAGACCTTGTTGGTTAGGCATTCGTCGCGCATGGTTGTTTATTGAAAATGTAGACCGAGTTCCTGATATGAAAGAGGCTGAAAAACAGCGTTTAAAAGCAGAAGCAAAAGTTATTATCGCTATGCACTATTGTGATTTGTTTCGCCATTATGGAGGGGTACCGATTGTGGACCATGCATACACAGCGAATGAAGATATGCAAAAAGAAAGAGGTACTGTACAGGAAACGCTTGATTTTATTGTAAATCTATTGGATGAGGCAGCAGATGTATTGCCTTGGGCTATGTCTGCTGCTGAAAACCGAGAATGGGAAGGACGATTAACAAAAGCATCGGCAATGGGGCTAAAGGCACGTATCCTATTGTTTGCTGCCAGCCCATTGTTTAACAGTTCAGAACCATATATGCCAGGTGAAGCAGCGGATAAACGTTTGATGTGGTTTGGAAGTTATAAACCTGAACTATGGACACAAGCATTGGCAGCTCATAAAGCATTTTTCGATGAATTGAATAAGAATGGACAATATGGTTTAGTCTATAAATCGGATCCCAGACAAGCGTTTCGTTCCGGTTATCTTGATCGGGGTACAGGAGAAGCAATCATTGCTACACATTATGGTTATACCGTACCTGATTATTGGACTTGGGGATGGAGCTATTATGAAACAGCCGGTGATGCCGGTACTGCCTGTGGGACACAGGAACTTGTTGATATGTTTCCAATGATAGATGGTTTACCTATCACAGAAAGTAAATTATATGATCCGAAACACCCGTATGAACAACGTGATCCCCGCTTATATGAAACAGTAGTTGTAAATGGAGACAAATATTATGGAGGTATTGCTGAAATATATGTAGGAGGTAAACATTATCAAGACTTTGAAGGATCATATGGAGCATTCATGTCCGGTTATCGCCCACGTAAATTCATCCTCGATGGTGGTGGCGGTCCTTTGTTTGAATGGCCTGCAGAGATATCCGGAAAAGTGGTTCAATGGCCTTATTTAAGATTACCTGAGTTGTATTTGGGATATGCTGAAGCTATTTGCCAGACAAACGGGGACATGGCACTAGCTTATGAATGTGTCAATAAATTGCGTGATCGCGTTAATATCGGTCATTTGAAAGCGGGATTGAACAAAAAGGATTTTCTGGAAACACTGATGAACGAACGGGTTTGCGAATTTGCTTATGAAGAAGTCAGATGGTTTGATATGATTCGTTATAAGCGGGTGGATATCTTCCAAAAAACTCCACACCGAGTTGTTATTACTAAGGATCCGGAAACCAGCGAGTTCAAGTATGAATATAAATTATTCAAACCGGCTGAAAATGGAGAACTTAGACAATGGGCAAATCCTGGGAAATTCTCCCCTAAATGGTATTTAAGTGCATTTCCCAGTAATGAAATCAACAAATCGTACGGATTGATTCAAAATCCGGGATGGTGATGCTAACCAGTCATTAATACAAAATCAGAATAATAAAATGAGGAATAAATTAATAACCATCATATCACTACCTGTTTTATGCATTGCTTCTGTCTGGGCACAAGAAAAAACGACAGGATCTGATATGTTACAATTTGATGAAACGACCATTTCTGCTTCTACTGTCAGTGGGAAGGAATTGATGAAACGTTCGAATATTAATCCCGCCAATGCACTCTACGGGAAACTCAACGGATTGTTTATCCGCCAAAACGGAGAGTATGGGGATGGAGAAGGATATCCAAGCATGAATATCCGAGGAATCGGTTCGCTTAATAACAATTCGATACTTGTTTTTGTCGATGGTTTGGAGCGTGATATAAATTCACTGGTTCTGGAGGAAATTGAGGAAATAACGATCCTCAAAGATGCTGCTGCTTTGGCTCCATACGGAATTAGAGGAGCTAACGGGGTAATCTTGGTGAAAACCAAACGAGGGAAAAAAGGTAAAACTGACATTCATGTTTCCTATCAGCATAGCGTCACTACACCTGTACGATTACCCCAAATGGCTGATGCCGCCACTTATGCCGAAGCGGTTAATGAGGGTTTGGCAAACGAAGGTCTGGCTCCCAGATATACCCAACAAGAAATTGAAGCTTATAGAAGTGGAAAATATCCAACCTTATTCCCTAATGTAGACTGGTTTAATGAAACGTTACGGGATCATGGGCAGCGAGATCAAGTGAATTTCACTGCAAGCGGAGGATCCAACCGGATCAGATATTATTCGATGATTAATTTCATATCGGATAGAGGATTGTTAAAGAATACGGATCAAGGAAGCTATTCCACTCAGTTAGCCAATTCGATACTCAACGTACGTACAAACTTGGATATAGACATAACATCGTCTACCCGGGTAAAGGTTAATTTGTCTGGTAAGCTGAAAGAAAAATATTCTCCTGGCAGTATTTCAGATGGAGTGCTCATGGAAACCCTATATGCTTTGCCTGCTAATGCATATCCTGTCAGGAGCCATAACGGTATTTGGGGGGGATCAAACATGTATCCGAAGAATCCGGTTGCCGAGTCATCATCGACAGGATATACCACATCTCATGCCCGTACATTATTGGCGGATCTGACATTGACACAAGATCTGGAAGCTTTGGCTCCAGGGTTGTCAGCAGAATTCCGTATTGGTTTTGATGCCTATTCAGAGACATGGGATGCTCGTTCAAAACAATATTTGTATGAGTCCAATATTGCGCATTTAGACAATAGTGGTATTCCAACCGATACGGTAAACACCCAATATGGAAAGGAGGAAAAACAGTTAGGATTCAACAGTTGGCTGAACAATCAGAACAGACATTCCAATATTCAATTTGCTTTGAATTACCAGAAAGATTTTTCCCAAAGCAATTTGTTCGCTTCTATTCGTTATAAGCAGGATAAAAATGTTTATCTCGGTCAATATAATACGTATATGCATCAAGACGTCATCGCTTCAGGCCATTATGGCTTATTGAACAAATACTATTTGGACTTTAGTATCGCTGCTTCAGGGACCAGTCGTTTACCAAAAGCCAATCGTTGGGGAGTATTTCCTGCAATTTCCGGAGCTTGGCTACTTAATAAAGAGTCTTTTTTGAACAATATCGATTGGTTAGACCTGCTTAAATTACGGCTTTCTTACGGATTAACAGGGAGCGATGACGTTTGGAAAAATATGGACAAATATCCTTTTGGAGGAGGTGGAGGTTTTGTTTTCGGTGATGACTTCATTGCAAATGGAGGCATTGCGGAAGGACAATTGCCAAGTTTGAATGCGACATTCGAAAAAAGTAGTAAAGCGAATATCGGAGTTGATATACGAATATTGGACTTGATAGACTTCAATGTAGAAAGCTATTACGATCATCGATATGATATTATGGTTGCAGATGGCAACATTACTTCCGGTTTCTTTGGAGCTACGGCTTCCAACTCTCCAAGTGGCATTGTTAATAATTATGGCGTGGAAGTCGGTATGAACGTAGGCAAGCAGATGAAGGATTTCTTTTTTAATGTCAATGCTCAACTGGCATTCGCTAGAAACAAGATTGTAAACATGAACGAGGCTTTTAAACCTTACGATTACTTGAAATCGACAGGCAGACGTTTAGGACAATTTTACGGGTTGGAAGCTATAGGGTTCTTCAAAGATCAGGCAGATATTAATAATAGTCCGATACAAACATTCTCAACCGTATATCCTGGAGACTTGAAATATAAAGATCAGAATGGTGATAATCGAATAGATGAATTGGATGTGGTACCGATGGGATATAATACGATCTGCCCAGAATTATTCTATTCAATGGGATTCGATTTCGAATATAAAGGATTAGGAATCAATGCTCAGTTTCAAGGTGCCGGCCATTATACTATACAACGAAGCCTAAGTTGCTTTTATGCTCCCCTAATGAATAATCAGACTATTTCAGAACATTATCTGGAAAATTGCGGGAGATCAGGAAAAGACAATACAGATGCTATATACCCGCGTCTTACAACGACAGAAAGTGCAAATAACTATCGTGGAAATTCCGTATTCATGAAAAATATTTCTTTTTTAAAACTACGCTCAGCAGAAATTTATTACAAGTTGCCTGAAAGTTGTATAAAGCCTTTACGCTTACGTGAATTCAAGTTGTTTGCTAAAGGTATGGACCTCTTTTCCATAGACAACGTAAATGAAACAGATCCGGAAGTAATTTGGTCTACTTACCCTGCGCAACGTTCTGTGCATTTTGGTTTTGATCTCGCATTCTAATGTTTATCATAAAAATAAAAAAGATGAAAAATAAATTATTGATATTTAGCATATTGATTCTTTGTACCAGTTCTTGTAATTATCTGGAATATGATGAATCGGATTTCTTGGAAAAAGATGCAGTATTCTCTAGTTTCCAATATACCCGGGATTTCCTAACTAATATATACTCTTATGTTCCTGCCGCATTTGGTACGATTGGTGGAGATGCATTACGTTCTGCAGCATGTGACGAAGCTGTTTATGTTGACAAACTGTCACCTGTACATAGTTTCAACAATGGTGCCTGGAGTACTATTAATACTTTGGATGATCGATGGAATTATTTTAGGGGGATACGAGCTGTGAATGTGTTTCTTCAAGAAGTTGAAGGACAGGAATTCGATGAATTGAAGCATAACGAAGATTATGAGGATATCATGGCACAGTTCAAGTATTATCCATACGAGGCAAGATTCTTACGTGCCTATTTTTATTTTGAATTGGCTAAACGTTATGGTGATATTCCTCTTATTACGACTTTGCTTTCTGAAGAAGAAGCCAACATGCAAAAAAGGACGTCATTCGATGAGGTTATTCAGTTTATCGTAGATGAATGTGACGCGATTGCTCCTCATTTACCTATCAGTTACAAAGAACTGATAAAAAGCGAAACAGGGCGTGCAACAAGAGGCGCAGCAATGGCTTTGAAATCAAGAGCTTTACTATATTCAGCAAGTCCATTGTTCAATAAGTCCGGCAATATAGACAAGTGGAAGTCTGCTGCACGTGCCGCTGCAGATGTCATCGAAAAAGCTTGGGATTTCGGTTACATGCCGTTACCGGATTTATGGAGTCTTTGGAATAATAACTATTCTAATAATAATGAACTTATTTTTGGAGTAATGCAACGGGAAGATAACTGGTTTGAACGGGTTAACTTTCCTATAGGTATCGAAGGTGGTGGTAATACGGGACATTGCCCAACAGAAAACTTAGTCGAATCGTATGAAATGCAGGCAAGTGGATTGCCGGTTGCACCTGATGCAGGCTATGAACATATGGATCCAAGCTATGATTCACAGAATCCATATGAAGGAAGGGATCCCCGTATGTATGAATTGGTGGCCCAAAACGGAGCTTGGTGGGTATATGATGAGCAAGTAGAATGTTGGTACGGAGGAAGAAGTGGAAAGCCACAAAAAAATGCAACGGTTACAGGATACTACTTAAGAAAATATGTAGACGGAAGCACCAGTTTGAAAAGCGAATTCGTGACAAGCAAACGACATGTATGGAATATTATGCGTTACAGCGAGATCTTGTTAAATTTTGCGGAAGCTATGGTTGAAGCATATGGAGACCCTAACTATAAAGATGGATATCCGATGTCGGCTAAAGAAGCTGTAGATATTGTAAGAAGCCGTGTACATGTGGACATGCCACCATTTCCAAATAATCTGACTTTAAATGAGTTTAAAGCCAAGTTAAGAAATGAACGTAGAGTCGAACTTTCATTTGAAGATCATCGTTTTTGGGATATTCGCCGTTGGAAGATTGCAGATCAGACAACAGACATATATGGAGTTGACATTACAAAAAAAGAAGATGGCTCATTCAGTTACAAAAAAGTTTTGGTAGAGAAAAGAATATTTAAAGACTGTATGTATCTGTATCCGATTCCACAATCGGAGAGGTATATTAATCCGGAATTGGAACAAAATCCAGGATGGTGAACCGTATCCCGGCGGAAATAATCCGCCGGGAGTTTAAATTATAAACAAATGAAACAAGTAGACATTTTTAAGCAAAAAATATTTACCGGAGACAAAAAACAAATGTTATTTTTCTGGAAGGCAATCAAAAATATGAACAAATATATATCTGTTTTTCTGATTTTTTTTCTTAATGCCTGTATTTCACCATCAGGATATTTATCATCCGATAATTCTACTTCATATTATTTTGATGCAACAAACGGAAGTGATGATAACAATGGAACATCTCCAGATAAAGCTTGGAAAAATTTAGCAAAGACTCGAGGTCTGAAACTCTCCCCAGGAGACAAGATTCTTCTCAAAAAAGGGGAGACATTTATCGGAGAACTTTATTTGAATGGGACAGGAACAGCGGAAGCTCCCATAATCATTGATGGATATGGAGATAAGGGACATGATCCTTGTATCATAGGATATGACCAGTCTCCTTATGCCGTGTATGTCTATAACTCTTCTCAAATTACCATACAAAATTTGGAGATAGTTAATACCGGAAAGGATAGATTACCTGGTAGGACCGGTGTAAAAGTTCATTTGGAAAACTATGGTACAGCTCGTTCGATCACGTTAAGAAATCTGTATATTCATGATGTGAACGGTAGTCTCGTAAAAAAGCAAGGTGGAGGATCGGGGATATATATTGTGAATGAAGGAGAGAAACCGAGTATCTTTGACGGACTGACAATAGAGAATTGTATTATTCGTCGTTGTGAGCGGAACGGAATAATTTGGTGGGGATATGTAACACGTGACTTTTGGCATCCGAATCGTCATGTTGTTGTACGAAACAATCTTATCGAAGGAGTTCCAGGAGATGGTATCGTTCCTATAGGATGCGATAGTGCTGTAATTGAGTATAATCGAATCAAAAATTGTCCGGACCTGTTACCTGATGGAGAATTTGCTGCTGGAATTTGGCCGTGGAGTTGTGACAACACACTCATACAGTTCAATGAAGTTTCCGATCATAAGGCTCCTGGCGATGCTCAAGGGTTTGATTCAGATAATAATTGTAACAATACTATTATTCAATATAATTACAGCCATGACAATGAAGGAGGCTTTCTGCTGATTTGTAATACCGGAGAAACAGGAATGCCAGAAAACATTGGAACAAATAACACGCTGATACAGGGTAATATCAGCATAAACGACGGAAATAGAACGAAGAAAATAGGAACAGGATTTTTTTCTCCGAGTATTCATATTTCAGGACCGGCTAAAGGCAGTACACTTCGGCATAATATCATTCATGTGACCAAGAAAGTCAATTCCGACGTACAGCGATGTTTGTTAAGCGCAACACAATCTTATGGAGATGCAGACAGTACAACAGTATGTGAGAACCTGTTTTATGTGGCAGAAAACAGCTGTTTCTTGCTTGGAAATTCAACAAATAATTTTTTTAAAGATAATTGTTACCTTGGAAATATCAAAAATATACCTGAAGACGAAGGGGCAACATATGAAAATAAAACATATAGCAACAGGTCTGGCACTGCTGGCCATGCCGTTTACA
>OGOU01001638.1_pt1 | contig 17020 bp, 6 predicted proteins | sample 1552721 | NCBI WGS metagenome assembly OGOU01 (sample SAMEA2580176, study PRJEB22360) | human gut metagenome | biome: human gut; feature: human-associated habitat; material: faeces | place: Denmark | collected 2008/2010
TTTTCCTCTCAAATCCTTTAAACTTACCGTCTTTCCGTTCACATCCTTATATTTGGTATCACCTACTCTGTATTCACCAAACATCTGGGTCGGACTGTTGTCTATCTCTTCCTGACTTTCAAAGAATCCCAAAGCAACAAGTCCTTTACGCTGTGTCGCACCGTTACGTCCGAATGGTTTACCGATAGAGTTCTGATATTTGTATTCCCAGTCCGGTTCGTCATTGTCCAGCATCTGATTGCGGGAAAATGTAAAATTGCCGCGACCTGTCAGCAACACTTTGCCCACTTGTTGCTGATATTCAACCGTACCGTCTATACCGGATACTTTTGCCTTGCCGACATTTACATAAGGAGTTGTCGTAAGACCGACAATAGCCGGCAGTCCTGCACGTGCCAGGAAAATGCCGTTACGCTCTTCGTAGAAATAATCCGCCTGGATTTTCAGTTTATCAAACAGGCGGAGTTCGATACCCGCATTCACTTTTGTCGCTTCTTCCCAGGATACATTCGTGTTTTCAATTTCCCCCACACGGTAGCCTGTACCTGTCTGATTGCCTGTTTTTCCGTATTTCCATCCGTTTACTGCATTGATAGTCGGCTCGTAAGCCCATCTTCTCTGTGCTCCGATATCGTCGTTACCTACTTTTCCATAAGATGCTTTCAACTTCAAGTCGTTTACTACCTTTGTCAATGGCTCAAACCACTTCTCACTGGATACCATCCAACCTAATGCATAAGCAGGGAAGAATCCGAAACGATGGCCACGGGCAAAATTCTCCGAACCTGTATATCCCATGTTGAACTCCGCAAAATACTTATCTTTATAAGCATAAGTCAAACGTCCTGCCAATCCCTGGCTTTTATATGGTAATGACTTCTTCTGGTTCTCTGCTGTCAGCAGCTTATATATTTTATGATTGTAGAGGAACAGGACACCTACGCGATGTTTTTGGGCAAACAGGTGTGTATAATTGAGTGAACCTTCCATATAAGTGGTTATTTGGGATTCAGTCACCGGAGCGGCATATGACAGATTGTTGGAACCTTCATAAATTGTTTTATAGTCCAATGAACCGTCATCATTCCGGCCTGTCGCATGAAACTGGGGCGGAGTTTTCGAACGAACCTGTAATGTATTATTAGAGGCATCCCAAGAAAACTTGATATTCGCAGTCAACCCCGGAGTAATCATATCCAATTTCTGGGTGACACCAATCAATGACTGGGCAGAGTTCCAGCTTTGCTCACGATAGCCGGAATGTACCAACAGATTCCATGGGTTAAATCCACTGGCCGAACTCGGTGCCGAAATAGTTCCGTCCGAATATTGGACGGGATAGGCATTCGGAGAAGTATTGAAAGCATACTCCCAAATATCTTTTGTCGTAGCTCCCGGTCCCCATGAACTTTCATAGATATTAGCCAGGTTTACATTGAATGTTGTAGTCGGCGTAACCGAGAAATCCATATTGGCACGGAAGTTGAATTTCGTATAATGGATAGAAGAATTATAATCATAAACATTGCCCGCATTTCTGAATATAGAACCTTCATTATAGAAACCGCCGGATACATAGTATTTACAGATATCGCCACCACCGGAAAGATTCAGTGTAATACGCTCACTGGAAGCCAGGTTTCTGTACATTTGATCCAACCAGTTAACGTTCGGATAGAGGTCCGGGTCGGAACCGTCCCTATATTTCTGGATTTGCTCTGCTGAATAGCCGCCGTCCCCGTTACCGGTCAGCCCCTTCGCCTCATTATACATTTCAGTCCACTGTACGGAATTAGCCATTTCGGGCATACGTGTAGGAGTTTTGAAACCCATTTCCGCACGTACATTGATACGAGGTTTGCCTTCTGTTCCTTTCTTTGTAGTAATCAGGATAACACCATTGGCTCCACGTACGCCATATACGGCTGATGCGGAAGCATCTTTCAAGATAGAAAAAGTAGCAATATCGTCCACATCAACCAAGTCGAGTTCACGCTCGATACCATCTACCAAAACCAGTGGAGTAGAATTTCCTTTAAAAGAAGCAATACCACGGATATAAAAGTCGGAAGCACTGTTCTTTCCCGGTTCACCGGATGCCTGCATAGAAACAACACCTGCCAGTTGCCCTGCCAGTACATTGGAAATATTAGAACCCGGAATATTGAGTTCGCCTACGTCCAATGAAGAAATAGCACCTACAACGCTTTCTTTCTTCTGATGTCCGTAACCTACTACGACTACTTCGTCCAGTTTCTTCGTATCCGCACTTAACGTTACATTAATAATACTTTGATCGCCAATGACTATCTCCTGTTTCTTCATACCGATATATGAAAATTCAAGTACACCGCCGATTCCTTCGACGGTAATCGTATACTTACCGTCCAAATTAGTAACAGCTCCGGACGAACTGTTTTTCAACCATACACTGGCTCCGATAATAGGTTCTTTCAGATCTCCGTCAATAACAACACCTGTTATAACACGTTTTTTCTGTTGTTGCTGTTGTTCGACTTTCTCCGTTTTATTCACTTTGAAAATAACTTCATTCCCTTTAATGATGTAATTCACTCCACTGTCTGTAAACAGTTTCTTCAATACTTCTTCAATGGTTCCGCTACAATTGATGTTTTTCTTTGTGTTATCCCTCAAGTCGCTGTCTTTATAGAAAAAAGTATATTCACTGTTTTTCTCGATAAACTGAATAGCTTCCTTTAAGGAGAATTGCCCCTTTACCGAAATATGTCCTTGTGCTGCCAGGACTGAAATCGGATATAAGAGCATAAATACCGCGATAAATCTAAGATACCGCCATGTTGAGAAATGTTTTTCTTTCATGCTTTAATTATTAATATTAGACATAGGATTAATTATCATATTATTTTTTAGTTGCTTATGACTATTTTGTCACCATCCGTTTTTTTGTGAAGGTTCATAATGAAGCAGATTTTATCGACTACGTCAGCCAAAGATTCGTCCTGGCGAATCGTACCGCTAAATGGAGAATTTTCACCTTTTCCTTCGAAAACGATATGTGTATTGTATATCTGATTAACGATATGAAGCAATTGTTTTAAAGGCATGGCATTAAACTTGAACTTTCCCTGTTGCCATTCTATATTTTCAATATCCTGTGTTTGTATTTTGCTATCAGCAGGATCATATACTACTTGCTGCAAAGGTTTCATCAAAATTTCCTCTCCGGTACGTTCCGCATTAAACGCAATGCACCCATGAAATAACGTTATTTCGTTTTTACCGTTCTCTATTTTCTCCACTAGGAACTTTGTTCCCTTTACTTCTATAAAAGCCTTTTCTATATATACTTGAAACTTACTTCCCGGATGCTTTTGTACCTCGAATAAAGAACTACCTTCCAACCATACTTTCCTGTCTTTCGTAAAATTCTTCGTATAGCGGATGGAACTTTGCGGATGCATCCATACTTTCGAACTGTCCGGTAATACATATAACATGTCGCTCTCCGCCAGCACTTCTACAAACTCTTGCTTTTCCAGTGTAGAAACTCCCGTATAGAAAAAATATCCGCCGATCATCAATACCATAGTGATACAAGCAGCAATCAACGGTTGCCGGATTTGAAACAAGTATCTCTTACGGGCACTCATCTTATATTCTTTCTGAATCCTGCTCCATATCTGTTCTCCAATCTCCGGATCTACTCTTTCTGCGTTTTCCTTCCATTGTTCCCGCATACTTTGTTCTACAATACCAATCTCTGACAACTCCCCTACATCGTATCTCTTGAGTTTGTCCTGAAACAGGTTCTTTATTAATTTATGATTCTTATTTATCTTCTTCATTGATATCTATTTTGCTCGTTTGTTATAAATACACATCTCGATTTCGCACACCCTAGTGAAAACCTTATCTTTTTTCAGATTCTTTCTCCTTACTGCTTTTTTCAACTTTTTATTTCATTAATTGAACTATTTACCTACTTTTGTACAACGGAAGTTAAAATGACACACAAAGAATTAATTCAGAAGTTTAAAGAAGGGGATGAAAAAGCTTTCTCATCCATATACAAACTCTATTGGGAGAAAGTGTACAACTTTTCCCGTTTGTATCTTGTGTCGCCCGAAGATGTTGCCGAAATAGTACAAGAAGTATTTATCAAACTGTGGGAAACCCGGCATTTGGTTGATGAGGAACAATCTTTCGAAGGTTTCTTGTTTATCGTTACACGCAATCAGATCTTTAATTACTCACGCAAACAATTGAATTATTCATTTTTGAAGATGACAGTATTGGAATCCATAGAAAAGTCATATGAAGAGGAAGATAAATTAGAAATTTCTGACTTAAAACAATATCTTTCCGTTTTGATTTCCCAATTGCCGAAGCGGCAACAGGAAATCTTCCGGTTAAGCCGCGAACAACATATGACTTATAAACAAATCGCTGAAGAACTCTCAATCAGTGAGAAGACAGTGGAATATCATATGACGGCAGCATTAAAATACTTACGAAAAAACTTATACTTGCTATCACTGTTCCTCAACTAATTTTTTACAGGTACACTTTATGTATTCAGAAAAACCGCTTTCAGCCTTCAGTTCTTCAAAAAAGCCCCTTTTCATCGGCATTTTTTCCTGAAGACACCCCTGAAAGCAAAAATGTACAACGCTGACTCCTTCTAACAGAGGCTCCGTTATAACAAAACGAAGACTGCATTTCATTGTAACAGAGGCTCTGTTTTATCTAAATACAGGCTCTGTTTTATTAAGCCCACATTTCACCTTACTTTTACCCACGTGGTGAATCTATAGACCCAGCATAGTGGACATATAGACCCAGCATGGTGTGTATATATACCCACCACGCTGAATATATAGTTTTACCGGCAAGCCTGAAAAAAGCTGAAAGTGCTGAAAGCACTCACCCTTGCCTACAGCATCTTCCTGCGAGGGTCAATATTTTCCGGTTTCAGCCGCTATCTCCGGCCAGCAAAGCGTTTGCGGATAAAACCGGAACGGCTGAAAGCGGATTATAGCATGAAAATTCAAATAATTACAATTTTATACTTCTTCTGAACGATTTGTATCTCTCTTATTCCCAAAAGAGGGTTTTCTTTGTATAGTGCAAAATTAGTAGATATTACTAATACCTTGAAATATGCGACTACAATCTTTATTTCAGAGTATATTAGGATAGACAACCTTAAATAAACTAACATGATACAATTTAATAAGTGGACAATAGGAGCAAGTATGCTCCTTACTATGTGGATGCCGATGAAAGGCGGAGCCCAAGTAATGAAAAACGAACGTTTGCTTTCTTTTGAAGAGGTAAAAGTACCGGCTTTCATTACAGAAACAAATTCCAAGTTGAGCATTAGTAATGAACATTATAAAGACGGGCACCAGAGTCTGAGTTGGCAATTCCGGCCCGGAGCAGTCCTTACCATTAAGAAAGATCTAAAGTTTGAGAAGAAAGATCCCACAGGAAAAGATACTTATCTTTCCGCTTTTATCGTGTGGGTATACAACGAGCAGGCACAAGACAAGAAAATAGAATTCGAATTCTTGAAAGACGGCAAGAAATGTACCTCTTTTCCTTTTGGAATTAATTTCACCGGATGGCGTGCCGCATGGGTATGTTATGAACGTGACATGGATGGCGTGCCTGAAGAAGGGATGAATGAAATACGTATCATCGCGCCGGATGTGGAAGGAAAACTGTTCCTGGATCATATCATCACCGCCAGCAAGGTGGATGCCCGTCAGCAATCAGCCGACGTACAGGTCCCGTTTGTGAACAAAGGAACGACTAATCATTGGTTGGTTATCTATGAACATTCTCTTTGGAAACCGGAGATCGCTCTTGCGCCTATCAGCGAAAAGCAAAAGCAGGATATACGGATAATGGAAGACCGTTTTCGTAATATGCTCTATACGCCTTCCAAATTTACGGAAAAAGAAATGGAGTCCATCCGTAAGAAATATGACCATTATCGGATTATCTACAGAGATGGCAAAGTCAGTGGATTACCCATTTTTATGGTGCGGCAGGCCGAGGCATACGAGCGTATGTCTTCTGACTGGGATAAGAATATGTTTACCCAATTGGGTATGGAGATGAAAGAATACTTCGACCTGATGAAACGTATTGCTGTTGCTTATAATAACGCTACGCAGCCCGCGTTTAAGGAAGAATTACAGCAGAAGTTTCTTGCTATGTACGATCATATTACCGATCAAGGGGTGGCATACGGCAGTTGCTGGGGCAATATCCATCATTATGGATACAGCATGCGCGGACTTTTTGTTTCTTATTTCCTGATGAAGGATGTATTGCGCGAAGCGGGTAAACTGGATGAGGCGGAACGAACATTGAACTGGTATGCCATTACGAACGAGGTATATCCTAAACCGATAGTCAACGGCATTGATATAGACACTTTTAATACGAAGTTACAAGGTCGTGTTGCCAGTATTCTGATTATGGAAGATACACCGGAGAAATTGCAATATTTGCGTTCTTTATCCCGCTGGCTAGACTACGGATGTCGTCCGGCATTAGGATTGGAAGGTTCTTTTAAGAAAGACGGAGCATGTTTTCATCACCGCAATAACTATCCTGCATATGCGGTAGGCGGGCTGGACGGTGCTACGAGTATGATTTATCTGCTGAGCGGTACAGAATTCAAACTTTCCGAATTAGCGCACGAAACAGTGAAGAACGTACTCCTCACGATGCGTTTCTATTGTAATCTGAAGCAATGGCCACTTTCCATGTCCGGCCGTCATCCTAATGGAAAAGGCCAGTTGGTGCCCATTCAGTATGCTACTATGGCGATTGCCGGTACACCGGATGGTAAACAAAAATATGATCCTGAAATGGCCGCAGCTTACCTGCGCCTGGTCTCTTATACAGAAACACCGGATAAGAATATTCCCGATTATCTACCAAAGTCTTCTACCAGACAGGAACTGGAAATGAAAAAACTGCTGGAAAAGCAAGGTTTTCGTCCCGAACCTGATCCACAAGGTAATCTTACGCTTGGTTATGGTTGTGTATCCGTTCAACGTCGAGATAACTGGGCAGCAGTGGTACGTGGACATTCCCGTTATCTTTGGGCTGCCGAACACTACCTTCCCGCTAATTTCTACGGCCGTTATCTGGCACATGGCAGTATGCAAATCTTAACTGGGAAACCCGGTGACATGGTCACTTTCGGTACCAGCGGTTGGCAAGAAAACGGTTTCGACTGGAATCGTATTCCGGGAGTAACCAGTATCCATCTGCCTTTCGACCAATTAAGAGCTAAAGTGTTGAATGTAGACACTTTTTCAGGAATGGAAGAAATGCTTTATTCTGATGAGGCTTTTGCCGGTGGGTTGTCTCAAGCACGTATCAATGGTAATTTCGGAATGAAGCTGCACGAACATGACAAGTACAACGGTTCGCATCGTGCGCGCAAATCCTTTCACTTCTTTGATGGTACCATTGTATGTCTCGGAACTGATATAGAGAATACAAATACTGAATATCCTACGGAAACCACTGTTTTCCAACTGGCTGCCACCACTTCCGAAACAAATCGTTATTGGAAGAATTATCAGAGTGACGGACGTACTTATATAGATCCGAATGGAGTAGGATATTACCTTTCCGAAGCATCCGTCGTAAATGCCCGGTATGAAAAGAACTTTCCGCAAGTGACGGTAGGCGAACGTAGTGCCCGACCTACTTCCGGTGATTGGGTGTCACTCGTCTTGGAACATGGCAAGGCACCTAAGGGCGCTTCGTATGAATATGCCGTGTTGCCTCATACCGATATAGCTTCTTTGCAAGCTTTCACCAAAAAACCTACTTACAAAGTTCTTCAACAAGACCGCAATGCGCATATCGTCCATTCATTGACAGACAACCTGACTTCCTACGTGTTGTTTGAGACTCCCCGGAAACTGCCTGTGGAAGGATTATTGCAGAAAGCCGATACTTCTTGTCTCGTTATGATACGCGAGAACAAAGACAAACTCTTGTTAACTGTGGCCCAACCGGATCTTGCTCTATATCGCGGCCCGAGTGACGAGGCCTTTGATAAGGACGGAAAGCGCATTGAACGTAGTATCTATTCTCGTCCGTGGATAAACAATGACAGCGGCGAAATACCCGTTACCGTTACTCTGAAAGGACAGTGGCAAGTGGCTGAAACTCCTTACTGCAAACTTGTCTCTACTGATAAAAAACAGACAGTGCTACGTTTCATGTGTAGGGATGCAGCAAGCTTTGATGTGGAATTGTATAAATAACATTTCAATCTACCCCACGTAGCTCAGATACGTCCTGAAGTACACCTAATTTCGAATATGTAATAATAAAATATTTTATTAATATTTGTAAGGGGGCAAAACAACACAACTTTACGCATGATAAAGGTTGTGCCAGTGTTTTGCCCCCCTTCCTATTAAAATTAGTTCATAATATTAAGATAAAATCAGCTCACAGAGTATCTCCAGTCCATACTTCATGTACAAAATTGGATTATTTATGAACGATTACATCATACATTTTTAGTATCATCCGAATATATTTGTGCTACAATTTTGCACCGTAAGGTGAAATTTACAATCCAACAACCTTATTAATTAATAAAACTAATATGTATGAAAAAGGAACTAATCTTTTTAAGGACGTTGAGTATTATGTTACTTTGTGTCCTATTTGCAACGCAAGCTAATGCACAAGGATTGAACATTTCCGGTACTGTGAATGATGATTTCGGTCCGGTTACCGGTGCGTCAGTCCTCGTAAAGGGTACAAGCAACGGTTGTATCACTGACAGCAACGGAAACTTCACATTATCTAATGTATCTTCCAAAGGAACCTTGGTCGTTTCGTTCATTGGTTATCAAACACAAGAAGTTCCGGTAAACAATCAGCAGAAGTTTTCCATCAACTTAAAAGAGGACTCACAACAACTACAAGAAGTAGTGGTTATGGCAGTGGGTTATGGTGATGTCCGCCGCAAAGACCTGACAGGTTCTATCGCTAAAGCAGACATCAAGGAGTTGATTAAAACTCCAGTAAACAACGTTGCCGAATCTTTAGGCGGACGTATTGCCGGTGTGCAAGTTTCATCTACGGACGGTGGACTGGGCGACAACTTTAATATTGTGATCCGTGGTGCCGGTTCATTAACACAAAGTACAGCGCCTTTATATGTTATCGACGGTTTCCCCCAAGAGACCTCTAACATGGGCTCCTTAAATCCGAATGATATTGAATCCATTGACGTTTTGAAAGACGCTTCCGCCACCGCCATCTACGGTTCGCGTGGTGCCAACGGTGTAGTTATCATCACTACAAAAAAAGGTAAATCAGGGAAACCGACCATCTCCTACAACGGAAGTTTCACGGTAGGTCTGGTGAACAATACACCTGAAATGATGAATGGATATGAATTCGTGAAACTCCAACAAGAAATCATGGGTACAGATGATTTCAACAATATGTATCTGAAAGATGGCATCACACTGGAAGACTACCGCAATTTCAAATCCTACGATTGGCAGAAGGAGATTTACCGTACAGCTTTAAGCCACAATCACCATGTGCTCTTGAACGGTAATGCCGGCGACTTGAAATATTCTACTTCCGTATCTTACAACAACCAGCAAGGTGTCATCATCAATTCGGACTTAAGCAGATACCAGGGACGTGTCAACCTCAGCCAGCAATTCAACAAGAGACTGAAGGTAGATGCCAACGCAAACTTTGCCAGCACAAAACAGAACGGGCCTAATCCTTCGAACAACACCAGTTCCATGTCTACCGCATTCATGTACAGTGTGTGGGCGTATCGTCCGGTATCTCCGTCAGGCACCGACTTAATGGAAGAAATTTATGACACCGACATCGATATGGCAGAGGACTATCGCTTCAACCCTGTATTGTCGGCCAAGAATGAGTATCGCAGAAATATTACTAATACACTACAAGCCAACTTGAGCGCAGAGTATGAAATCGTCAAGAACTTGAAACTTAAAGTTGCAGCAGGTTATTCGAGCCGCGATATAAAGAAAGAAGAATTCAACGGTCCTAATACCCGTACAGGTAACTCCCATCCTTCCAACACGCAAAGTAAGGGTATCAATGCCAAATTGTACCAATATGAATTCAGAAGCTATCTGAACGAAAACACATTGACCTATCAGTTCAATAAGAAGCGTCATAGCATGAATGTACTGGCAGGTTTAAGCTTACAGAAGAACAGCGATTATGCTCATTCAGTAGCGACCGAACATATCAGTAATGAGTCTTTCGGCATGGCAGGGCTGGATAAGGGTACCAACCAAACCATAGAGAGCAATCAGGGAGAAAGTAAAATGATGTCTTACTTCGGTCGTATCAACTACAACTACGACTCCAGATACTACCTCAATGCCACTATGCGTGCCGACGGTTCTTCCAAATTCCCGAAAAACAATCGTTGGGGATACTTCCCTTCTGCGTCTGCAGCATGGGCTTTCGGCCGCGAAGCTTTTGTATCGGAAAATGCTTCCTGGCTGTCTAATGGTAAACTGCGTGTCAGCTACGGTCAAACAGGTAACAACCGTGTAGGAGACTTTGACTACATGGCCAAACTGATTACCAGCGATGACGTGTACAAATATCCTTGGAATGGAACATTTACTCCGGGTTTCCACATTGCCAACAAAGCCAATTCACAACTCAAATGGGAAACTACCGAACAGATAGACTTTGGTTTGGATTTGGGTTTCTTCGACGGACGTATCAACGTGACTGCCGATTACTATATAAAAACCACTAAAGATTTGTTACTCCAGGCAGATGTTCCGGGTAGCTCAGGTTTCTCCAGCGCCACTCTCAACGTCGGTAAACTCGAGAACAAAGGTTTTGAACTTACGTTGGAAACGATTAATCTGAAGAACAAGAAATTCTCATGGACTTCCAACTTCAATATAGCTTTCAACTCTAACAAGATTACCGCATTGACGGAAGGTAAAGGTGAAATTACAAGTTATATAAGCTGGGACAACAAGTACAAAACCATGCCCGCATACGTAAGCCGCATCGGTGAATCGGCCGGTAAGATGTATGGTTTCATTTATGAAGGCACCTACAAAGAATCGGACTTTGACATTACCACTGACGGCAATGGCAAAAAAGTATATACCCTGAAAGACGGTATCGCTTCATACGTGAAAGGCTGCCAACCCGGTGACCCCAAATATAGAGATATCCCTACCATAGATACCAATGGCGACGGTATCCCTGATACAGGCGACGGCGTCATCAATGACGACGACCGCACCACCATCGGCGACGGTCTGCCCAAATGTACCGGTGGTTTCACCAACAGTTTTACCTATAAGAACTGGGATCTCAGTATTTTCTTGCAATGGAGTTTAGGAAATGATATCCTGAATGCCAACCGCATGGTCTTTGAAAATCCCGCCAAGAAGAAGAACACCAACATGTTTGCGTCCTACGCCGACCGTTGGAGTCCCGAAAATCCGAATAGCAATATGCCTCGTGCAAATGCCCTCGGTTCAAACGAATACAGTTCTCTTTATGTGGAAGACGGCTCGTTCTTGAAACTGAAAACAATCTCTTTAGGTTATAACTTTCCGGCACAGTTGTTGAGAAAAGCATTCATCAGTTCTGCCAGAATATTTGTTTCCGCTGAAAACATCGCTACGATCACAGGATATTCCGGTCCGGACCCTGAAGTATCAACTCGTAATTCCGTATTGACTCCCGGATTCGACTGGTCTGCATATCCGCGTTCTTTCAACGCATCTATCGGAGTGAACCTTACTTTCTAATAACAAATGTATAAAACCAAAAAACAATGATGGAAAAATTCTATAACATCTTCAAAAAAGCCCTTGTCCTCATAGGAGTAATTTCTATGACTTCATGCGACTACTTAGAAACCGAACCATACGATTTCGTTTCACCGACTACATTCTATAGAAACGAATCTGAATGTAACATGGCACTTGCAGCAGTATATTATCCGATGGCAACCGCCAACCTGTACGGCAATTTCTATGCAACGGAAATGACCAATATAGATGACCTGAGCTACTATACGCGCAACTCCGGCTTTTCCGGCAAGCTATGGGCAAACGACTATACCAGTACCACCCAAGAGATATGGAACATCTGGGCAGGACTATACACCGGTATTAAGAACGCCAATGGCTTGCTCGAAAACATAGAAGGGGCAGATATGGATCAAACCGTTAAAGACAGAATAAAAGGTGAAGCCAAGTTTCTCCGCGCTTACTATCACTTCCTGCTTGTTCAGGCTTTCTATGAAGTACCTATCCGCAAGCAATCCTTAGATGACATCAATGCCGCCAGTATGCCCGCCACTTCCAATGCGGAAGCGTTAGACTGGATTATCAAGGAAATGGAAGACTGCATTCCTTTGGTTGACAAAAAAGATTATGACAAAAGTCCCTCTCACGTAAAAGAGACTACCGTATACGGTATCCTGGCACGCGTATGCTTATGGAGAGCAGGAAAGCCTTCCAACGGTGGAGAACCATTTTATAAAAAAGCGGCTCAATACGCCAATGAAGTCTACAAATCCAAAAAACATGACTTAAACCCTGATGTATATGCCATGTGGAAATGTATGGCAACGGATAAATATGACACTGAGTATAACGAATCTATCTGGGAAGTGGAATTTATAGGTACCCGTCTTGACAACAACTACACCGAAAGCCGTATCGGCAACACCATCGGTAACGCCCAAAGAAATGGTAATGCCACAGGCAAAGGTTATACGTACGCTTTCTATGCAGGCACACTAATCCTTTGGGATTTATTCGAAAAGAACAGTACAGATAAACGCCGCGATCTTTCCATGGCGCCTTATTACTTGAATGCGAAAGACGCGCAAGTAAAATGGAAAGACCACGAAATCACCATGCGCCGTTGTGGCAAATTCCGCCGTGAATGGGAAACAGCCGAAAACAAAAATAAGAACTGGACTCCCGAAAACTATCCGCTTTTGCGTTATGCCGACGTGTTGCTTATGCTAGCCGAAGCTGAAAATGAAGTGAACAAGCAACCTACGGACTTGGCCTATACAGCTATCAACCTTGTACGCAAACGCGCAGGTATCCCGGAGCTCGAGGATTTGTCCTACGAACAGTTCCAACAAGAGTTACGTGATGAACGCGCCCGCGAACTTTGCTTCGAGTCCATACGTAAATTCGACTTGGTACGCTGGGGTATTTACTTGGATAGAATGCAGAATGCATTGGGTGCGGCAGTTTTCGGGGGATAAATGAAAAATGGTGTTGGTGCGGCCGCCAGCCGACAAACGCTGGAACTCACAGAGTGCAAGTGATACCAAAGCCGACAAAACCGGTGGCAAATATGACTTCGCCGCTACTGTAGCAGCCAAAACGGAAGAAAAACACCAGTTCTATCCCATCCCCAGTAAAGAACTGTCTGTAAATACCAAGTTAAAGCAAAACAGATGGTGGTAATAAAACCACAGGAGGAGGGTGATCGAAAGCTCATTCTCCTCTTTCCCCTCTTTCTCCCCTTGATACTCTCATACATCCATATAAAGAAATATGACACAAAAGATTTTTCAACTACTATTTACCATACTCTTTCTTAGCTCACCCGCTTTTGCGCAATTCACAGGTTTCGAGGAAGAAATCCCCCGGAATTTCAAGAGTTCCGATACACACGAGTTAGCTTTATCGTCATCATACTATAAAGAAGGATGCAAGAGCCTAGAGTGGAAATTCTCTCCCAACAGTACATTGAACGTTCCATCCAAATCAGCCTTTACCTTGGAGAATGACAACGGAATTACTTTATGGATATACAACGAAAAGCCTCAGCAAGATTCTCTGCGCTTTGAATTCTATTCTCCCACCGGACATGTTTCTTATCACTTCGGATTCCGGCTGTATGCTGCCGGATGGCGTGCCTGCTGGATAAGTTTCAAGCACATGCAGGGAGACAAGCAGGATAAAGAAATTGCCGGTTACCGTATCGTTGCCCCCAACCGTGCCGGACGAGTCTTTATAGACCGACTGACCTTCCCGGTGAAAAAAATCAATGACCGTACCACCCCCGATTTACAGATGCCCACGAATAACTCACTCACCTATCGGGATTTGTGGCATTGGTGCCGTGTTTGGCAATGGGAACAATACCAATACGACCTGCCCTTGAGCAAATCACTAACTACTGACGAAAAACAAGAACTGGCTACTGTAGAAGCACGACTGACTGCAACGCTCGACATCCATGAAGCGCCTAAAAAAGGGATATTAAAAGCCTACAGCACATTCCAGGCAGCCAATATCCGTCCCTCCGGTAACGGCTTCATCGGTGCTCCCGTCGTAGCACCCGACGAATTGAACCGCCAAAAAGGCGAACTTTCCTGGAACGATTTGGAAGATATGCTCTCCGGCTTTGCCTACGATGCCTACTACAACCACTCCACCCAATCGGCAAAGAACTACTTCCTCGTCTGGGATTATGCCATCAACCAAGGTTTCGCTTTCGGTAGCGGCATGGGCACTAACCACCACTATGGTTATCAGGTACGAAAAATATATACCACGGCATGGCTAATGCGCGATGCCATCCGGAAAGCTCCCAACCGAGATAACATTCTCTCAACACTCATCTTCTGGTCGGCGTTGCAGGAAACAAGAATCCCTTTCCAATACGGGCGGGACGAATTGCTGGATAGCTGGCACACCCTACTGATGGCGAAAACCGTATCTGCACTCATGTTTGTGGACGAAAGAGAAAGAGCACGCGCCCTTACCGGACTCTCCAGATGGTTGAGCGGTTCCCTGCAGTACAGTCCGGGTACCATTGGCGGTATCAAGGTAGACGGAACAACTTTCCACCACGGTGGATTCTATCCCGCCTACACTACCGGAGTACTTGCCATGGTAGGGCAGTTCATCGCACTCACTGACCATACCCGGTATGTGCCTACCGTGGAAGCACGCCAAGTGCTAAAATCCGCATTCATATCTATGCGCAACTATTGCAACGCCTATGAATGGGGTATCGGCATCAGCGGAAGACACCCTTTCGGAGGTTCCATGAAGGAGAATGATGTTGCCGCCTTTGCCTATCTTGCCCTTGCCGGAGATTTATCGGGAGAAGGTAACACCTTCGACCACCACTTGGCTGCAGACTATCTGCGGCTTTGCAACAAGAATACTTCTGAAGCCTCTTATTTCAAGAAAGAAGGAATTGCCCCCGCAAAAGCACCTCAAGGCTTTTTTGTATACAATTACGGTTCGGCAGGTATCTTTCGCCGAGATGGCTGGATGGTAACCTTGAAAGGTTACACTACCGATGTATGGGGAGCTGAGATTTACAAGAAAGACAACCGCTACGGACGTTACCAAAGTTATGGTTCCGTTCAAATCATGGGATATCCTTCGCGCAAAGCCAGCGGTTTCAACGAAAATGGCTGGGATTGGAACCGGCTGCCCGGAACCACCACGATCCATTTACCGTTCGACTTGCTGGATAGCCCCCTGTCCGGTACCACCATGGCTCATTCCAAAGAAAATTTCTCCGGAAGCAGTTCACTGGAAGGCAAAAACGGCATGTTTGCCATGAAACTGATGGAACGTAACCTGAAGAACTTCACCCCCGACTTCGTTGCCCGTAAATCAGTGTTCTGTTTCGATAATCGTATGATATGTCTGGGCACGGGCATCAGTAACAACAACAATTCTTTCCCTACGGAAACGACTCTCTTTCAAAGTACTTTCCAAAAAGGAAAGAGCGATATCTATGTGGACGGCCAACAGAAAAACGCGCCTTTCCACCTAGAATTAAATGATGGTAAGCGCCATTGTATTCAAGACGGATATAACAATTACTATCTGGTGAATGGTGACAACATACAGGTACAAATCACCCGACAAGACTCCCGTCACGAGAAAACCCGTATAGAAACACAAGGAACATTCGCTTCCGCCTACATCAATCACGGAGTAACGCCGCAAAATGCCGCATACGAATACATGGTATTGATACAACCCACCCCGGAAGAACTGAATGCCGCCCGCCGGAAAGCCCCTTACCGGATAATCCACAAAGATAATATCGCTCATGTAGTTGCCGACAAGCAGACAGGTATCACCGCATACGCAGCTTTTGAAACCTATCTTCCTCAAAAAGATGAACTATTCTTATCAATCCCTGCTGAAACGATGGTAATGCAAAAGCAATCAGGTTCCAACATCTTGCTCAGTGTATGCGATCCTAACTTGAATATCTCTGAAAAAGCTTTTACCACCAAAGAGCCAAGCCGCCCCATTGAAAAGAAGTTGATTCTAAAAGGGAAATGGAGAAGCACAACACCCCATGAGAAAATAACCGTACACTCCAATCAGGCAGAAACGATTGTCACTGTAACTTGCCAGCACGGGCAGCCTGTGGAATTTACGTTAGAGAAGTTATGAATAAATAGTCACATACTAATAAGAAGCAGTTGCAGGAATACCCTCTTTTTCCAGTAAAGCTACAATACGATCCAATTCTTCATGGGTAGCTTTCTGCAAATCATGGTCGGGTGTTTCACGGTCAATTGTGTATATCATAACCTGACGGGGAACGATTTCTTTCACCGCTGCTATCCAGGGAAGTACATATTTATCGGATGTATTATCCATATCTTTTCCCTGATAAGCTCCTTTCAGGAACATCGTCTGTACAATACAGTTTCCTTTGAATTCTTTCATCTTTTCGATAATATTCCTCACGGAATATTTTCCATTCGGACGGTCTAATTGACGAATATATTCTTCATCCACCGTATCCAGTTTCAGGATATTGTTATCTATCTTGTTCAACGCTTCGAATACGGCAGGACGGTCGATAAACGTAGAGTTGCTCAATACACTTACTTTCGCCTCAGGAAAATACTTGTCGCGAAATGCAAGCGTATCTTCTATGATTTCCGGGAAATGGGGATGCGCAGTCGGTTCACCGTTTCCGG
>OGOU01001639.1_pt1 | contig 17005 bp, 12 predicted proteins | sample 1552721 | NCBI WGS metagenome assembly OGOU01 (sample SAMEA2580176, study PRJEB22360) | human gut metagenome | biome: human gut; feature: human-associated habitat; material: faeces | place: Denmark | collected 2008/2010
AAAAACGATGGGTAGTGAAACCGCAGGGCGATTCCGAGGCGGTGGCGAAGCTCGCTGCCGTGCTCAGGATTTCTCCCGTGCTGGCGAACCTGCTCGTACAGAGAGGCATAGACACCGTAGAAAAGGCGGACAAGTTCTTTAAACCCAGTCTCGCCGACCTCCACGACCCGTTCCTGATGAAGGACATGGACAAGGCGGTCGAGCGGGTCGAGCGGGCCGTTCGTAACAATGAGAAAATCATGGTTTACGGCGACTACGACGTGGACGGCTGTACGGCCGTTGCACTGGTGTACAAGTTCCTGCGCCAGATCGGGCATAAAAACCTGATGTTCTACATCCCCGACCGCTATACCGAAGGTTACGGTATCTCGGTCAAGGGTATCGACCTGGCAGCCCGCAAGGGCGTGGGTCTTATCATCGCCTTGGACTGCGGTATCAAAGCCACGGAAAAGGTAGTCTATGCAAAGACGAAGGGCGTGGATTTCATCATCTGCGACCATCACCTCCCGGCCGAGGAAATTCCCCGTGCCGTAGCTGTCCTGGATCCCAAGCGGGTCGATTGTTCCTATCCGTTCGACGAATTGTCGGGCTGCGGCGTAGGCTTCAAGCTCGTGCAGGCCTATGCGCAGAAAAACCGGATCCCGTTCGAACAGATCAGCCCGCTGTTAGACCTGCTGGTCGTGAGCATCGCTTCGGATATCGTACCCTTGGTGGGCGAAAACCGTATCCTTGCCCATTTCGGGTTGAAAGACCTCAACCGCGAACCGTCGAAAGGATTGCTGTCGATCATCAAGATCTGCGGCCTGGACAAGCACAACATCACCATCGACGACATCGTCTTCAAGATCGGGCCGCGTATCAACGCCGCCGGACGTATGCGGATGGACGAGAACGACGAAAACGCCTCGCCCTCGGGCGGGCATGCGGCTGTCGAGTTGCTGATCGAAGGCAACGAAAGCATCGCCGCGGAGTTCGGGAACGTCATCGACGCCTACAACCAGGATCGCAAGTCGATCGACCGTTCGGTGACGCAGGAAGCGCACGATTTTATCGAACGCAACCCCGCAATGAAAGAGCTGAAGAGCACGGTGATCTACAATCCCAAGTGGATGAAGGGCATCGTGGGAATCGTCGCCTCGCGCCTGATCGAGACCTATTACCGGCCGACAGTAGTGCTGACGATGAGCAACGGCTTCGTGACGGGGTCGGCACGCTCGGTACCGGGCTTCGACCTTTACCAGGCCGTGGAGTCGTGCTCGGATCTGCTGGAGAACTTCGGCGGGCATATGTATGCCGCCGGGCTGACGATGCGACCCGAGAACGTCGAGGAATTCACGCGCAGGTTCAACGCCTATGTCGAGGAGAACATCGACCCGCAGATGCTTATGCCGCAGGTGGATATCGACAGCGAACTGCTCTTCTCGGACATCACCCCCGCGTTCCGCAAAGACCTCAACCGCTTCCAGCCTTTCGGCCCGGGCAATACGGCGCCGGTCTTCGCGACCTACGGCGTAAGCAACCACGGCGATGCCAAACTGGTCGGCGTGGAGTGCGAACACCTGCGCATGGATCTGATCCAGCGGCAAAAGCCCAACACGAAGATCCAGTCGATCGCCTTCCAGCAACCCACGCATTACGAATGGGTGCGCTCGGGACGCCCGATCGACGTATGTTACCAGATCGTAGAGAACCATTACCGGGGGACGGTAACCACCCAACTCCGCATCAAGGACATCAAACCGGTCATGAACCGATAACTTTACATAAGAAGGGAGGGGGCTGTCTTCCGGCAGCCCCCTCCCGCTATTTTTGCGTCATACACTACTACCTTGCGTCCCTTTTTCCCCATGAACATGCCGACCACCCGGCCCGGCCTCCGGTTCCGGCCCCTCGTATGGGCCCTGCTTTTAGGCTGCATTTTAACATACCCCTTCTCACCGGCCGTCAGCAGACCTCCCGGCGACAAACGCGATTATATACTGGTAATCAACACCTATGCGGAATCGACCCCGTGGAGCAGAGGTATCATCGCAGACATCACGGCACACGTCGAACAGATCGAGAACCTGGAACTCTACACCGAACATATGACCCTGCTGTTGGTGGATTCCCCCGAGGACATCAGGACATTCGAGGCGAACCTCCTGCGCGAATACGGCAAAAAACCTCCCCAGGCCCTGGTGCTGATCGGAACCCCGGCTGCCCTGTTGCGCAACTTCATCAACAGCATATGGCAAGATATCCCGACCATCGTATGTGCCGAACAGGATTTCATCGGGCCGGATAAATACTACCTCAAAAGGCAGCCCATCCCCGCATCGGAACAGGTTCCCCTCCGGGCGCTGGCAGACCAGGACAATCTGACCCTGCTTTATTCGCCGGCCTATCTCGACCAAAGCGTCGACCTGATGAAGCGCATACTGCCCGGCATGGACAGGCTCGTATTCATAGACGACGCACGCTACGTCAATCGGCAAACGGAACACGACCTCGCGGAGCTGCTCGGCTCGAAATACCCCGGCATGAAATACACGGTTTATTCGGCCGACAAGATCGGGATCGACCAACTGCTCGATTCGCTGAGTACGATCGATGTAAAACAGACCGGCGTACTCTTCTCCTCGTGGCATTACCTGAAGAACATGTCAGGGCGTAACGAAATTATGACCAACCCGTTCAAGGTCATCGCCAGTTCGTCCGTACCGTTGTTCTCGCTGCGCCCAACCGGGCTCAAGAGCAGCGGCATGATCGGGGGTTACGTATACGGCGAGAACGAATATTCCGACCGGCTGATCGCCACCATAGATGCAGTGCTGGAGGGCAAGCAGCCGCGCGACATTCCCTTTTACACCCCGGCCGGTGCACAACCCGTCTTCAACTACCCGGTACTGCTCCGGCACAACATCTCCCCGAACACCTGCCCGACGAACACTCTGTTTTTCGACAAACCTGCCTCGTTCATGGAGCGGTATAAAACATGGATCGGCGTCTGCGGCGGTATTTTCCTGTTATTCCTCATCTTCCAGCAATGGAGGATCGCCGTCCTGCGCAAAGTCGACGCAGCCCACCAGAAGGAGCGGGAAACCCAGGCCACATATTCGCACCTGTTCAACAACATGCCGATCCTGTATATGCAGGAACGGGCCGTGTTCGACGCACAGGGAACGGCCATAGACACTGTTTACGTCGATGTGAATGCCTATTTTGAACGTTCTTTCTACCGCCGGGACGAAGTGATCGGCAAATCCGGGGCGACGGTTTTTCCCGAGTCGCAGTCCCAGTTCATGCCGATCATCGACATCGTCCTGAAGGAAAAGCGGAGCATCACCTTCCCGTATTACCATAAACCGGTGGATATCTTCTACGAAGTCGTCATCTGCCCTTCGTACCGAAAGGACACGGTCGACATTTTCTGCATCGACAGCACGGCCCTGCACAACGCCCAGAAAAAGGTGGATTCGGTGAACCGGAAACTCGCATTGGCGCTCAACGTGGCCAACATCATCCCCTGGAAGTGGGATCTTACGAACCACACTATCCTGTGCGACCTCAACAAGGCGGCCAAGATGGCCGCCGGAATGTCGCTGGCAAACAACGCCTCGCTTGCGGTGGACGAGGAGTGCTACTTCTCGAAAGTCCACAAGGAAGACCGGGAACACGTCCGCGCAGCTTACAGGAACCTGATCGAAGGGCATACGGAGAAGGTCTGCGAAGAGTTCCGCGTCGTATCCAACGAGAGCGGGCACTGGCACATGGAGTGGGTCGAGGCACAGGCCACGGTCGAAACCCGCGACTGCGATGGCAGGCCGCTGTCGCTGGTGGGGACATCGCTCGTGATCTCCGAACGCAAACAGATGGAGCAGGAGCTGCTCACCGCACGCGACCGTGCCGAAGAGTCGAACCGCCTGAAATCGGCATTCCTGGCCAACATGAGCCACGAGATACGCACGCCGCTCAATGCCATCGTCGGGTTTTCGGGCATCCTTGCCTCGACGGACGAAGAGCAGGAAAAGCAGGAATACATGTCGATCATCGAAAGCAACAATACGTTGCTGCTGCAACTCATCAGCGATATCCTCGACCTTTCGAAGATCGAGGCCGGGACGCTCGAATTCGTCCATACGGATTTCGAACTGAACGAGCTGATGCGCGAGAAAGAGAACGTCATGAGGCTGAAAACCGACCAGAACGTGGAGCTGGTATTCGAACAGCGGTATGAAACCTGCCACGTCCGCACCGACCGCAACCGCCTTTCGCAGCTGATGATAAACCTGCTGACGAACGCCGCGAAATTCACGCACCGGGGATCGATCCGCTTCGGCTACGAACTCCGTGCCGGACAACTCTATTTCTGGGTTGCGGACACCGGCTGCGGTATCCCCGCCGAACGGAAGGACGCGGTCTTCGAGCGCTTCGTCAAACTCAACTCGTTCAAGCAGGGCACAGGGCTCGGGCTTTCCATCTGCCGGACGATCGTAGAGCATTTGGGAGGAAATATCGGTGTTGAATCGGAAGAGGGCAAAGGTTCGACCTTCTGGTTCACGCTTCCGTACGTCCCCGGCAAACAGGAACCGGCGAAGATCCCGGCACAGATGCTGCAGACCGTCCCGACGGTCGAGAAGGACAAACTGGTAATCCTCATCGCCGAGGACAACGAAAGCAATTACCGTCTTTTCGAGTCGATCCTGCGGCACGAATACAAACTCCTGCACGCCTGGAACGGCCGCGAAGCGGTCGATTTATTCAACCGGTACACCCCGCACCTGGTGCTCATGGACATCAACATGCCCGAGATGGACGGCTACGAAGCCACGGCTCAGATCCGCAAACAGTCGGCCGACGTGCCAATCATCGCCGTGACGGCTTTCGCCTTCGCATCCGACGAACAGAAGGTACTCTCGAGGGGTTTAGACGGCTACATGCCCAAGCCGATCAACGCCCGGCAACTCAAAACACAGGTACTCGACATGCTTCGCAAGCGCATGACGCTGATTTAAATGGAAAAGGAAGCCCCGTCGGGAGCTTCCTTTTTCATCGGTGCCCGTATCCGTTCTTACTCCAGGCGGATGATCCGCGCATCGTCGTCCGACCCGGGCAGCGGGGCGGGGGTGAAGTCGGAATACCCCGCCGCAACGGCGCAGAGGGGTTGGCAGTCCGCCGGGATGGGCAGGAAGCTGCGCAGGTAGCCAGCGGCAGTCTCCCCGCCGGGCTCGTCCTTGCGGCGCGGGCGGCCGTTGATGTGCACCCAGCACGAAGCCAGTCCTTCGTCGACACACGCCAGTTGCAGGATGGTCGCCGAGATCGCGGCGTTCTCCCGCCACAGGTCGCTTTTCGTGGTATCGCCCAGCACGACGATCGCCAGCGGGGCACCCTTCATGAACGCCGAACCGTAATCGCGCATGTCGGCCATGCGGGCCACCAGGGCAGGGTCGTCGACCACCACCAGGTGCGTCGTACGGGTATTGCGCGCCGATGGCGCCGACAGAGTCTCGTGCAGGATGCGGTCTACGACCTCACGCGGCACCGCACGCTCCGAGAATTTGCGGATGCTGCGGCGTTTTTCGATCAACTCTTTGAATTCCATCTGTTTTTATATTTTGTGTTTTCGGCCTCTCTTTTGCAAAAATAGTGAAAAAAAACTATCTTTGTTAAATTGATAATATTTCAGCAGGATTCGCAATCCGATATACCGAACTATTATTTACCGAACCAAACGTTCACCGCATCCAGGCAAAGGAATGCAACAAAATCAGCCATACATTCCATACAGCACTCCCAACCGGGAAGCACAGAAATACCTATTACTTAAAATGATGAAAATAAAAAATATAATCCTCTCGTTTCTATTAGGTATTTTCACCGTCGCATGCAGCGGAGCAGGCGAAGTTGCCGACGAAGGATACATGGGTTCCGGCTATACAAAGGAGGAATTAGACGCAAAGGGAGTCAATACCCAGCATCTGTTCGTATTTACGGAGGAGCGTGCTACTTACAATGGCCGGACATTCTCGATAAACATACCCATTGACTCGCTTATCGAGATATTCGGACCTTGCGAGAGAATCCTTTACGGAAAAGATTACAATACAGGATACAACCGCTATTTCTGGGACACGATAGGCTTTACAGCTTTAGTCTCCCCCGAAAAAGAAGTAATGGAGTTCAATCTGCATTGGGATTACCTGCCTAAAGAAAAGGAATACGACTATGACGATCCGGATCCGGCCGATGTTCCGGCAAAATTTTTCAAAGGAAAGATACTGTTGAACGGGATTCCACTCGACAATACGTCGGATTACGCAGATTATTGCAATAATAAAGAGATACAAAGTCTGTTGCTTAAATTAGCAAGGAAGAAGGGGATCAAAAGAAACTTCCATCAATGTTTATATCATTTCGTAGACAATGGAAGTATTAATCGGTACCATCACTCTTATCATAAGCTCTACTTTTTCGATTATACGACATTCGAAAACAATCCTTTTTTCTCATACAGGGTGAAAGTAGTAACCAAAACCGGACAGATACATGAATTCGGAATGCAGTACGCTGTCTACACCAATCCAAACTCCATAGATATCTTTTGACCTATTCATTTATACATATTTGATCTTCAAAACTTTGAAAACGATGGAATTCAGATTCACCATAGCCCTTATCTACGATTTCGACGGCACGCTCGCCCCCGGCAACATGCAGGAGTACGACTTCATACCCGCCGTGGGCAAAAGCAACAAGGAATTCTGGACGGAGGCCAACACGCTGGCCGAAGAACAGGATGCCGACATGGTACTGACCTATATGGCACGCATGTTACAGGAAGCCAAGTCGAAAGGGCTGTCGCTGCGGCGCGAGGCATTTCAGGATTCGGGACGCCGCGTGACGCTTTACAAGGGCGTGAAGGAGTGGTTTGCGCGGATCAACGCCTACGGCGCCGCACACGGGATAAGAATCCTGCACTACATCAACTCGTCAGGGATGAAGGAGATCATCGAAGGAACTCAGATCGCACACGAGTTCCGGAAGATCTATGCCTGCTCGTTTCTCTACGACGTCGACGGCATCGCCTACTGGCCCGCCGTGGCGGTCAACTACACCAACAAGACGCAGTTCATCTTCAAGATCAACAAAGGCGTCGAATCGGTGTTCGACAGCAAGATGGTGAATCGTTACATCCCCGAAAACGAACGTCCCGTGCCGTTCAAGCACATGATCTACGTGGGCGACGGGACGACCGACATCCCCTGCATGCGGCTGGTGAAAAATTCCGGCGGACATTCGATCGCGGTCTACAACCCCGACCAGAAGGGTGCCCGCAAGGAGATGGCCTCGCTGATCCACGACAACCGCGTAAGCCACGTCTGCCCGGCCGACTACTCCGAAGGCTCGGACATGGACATCCTGGTCAAAACCATCATCGACAAGATCGACCTGGACGACAGGCTCGAAAAACTCGAAGTCGTGAAATAACCCGGCCAGCGGGACGGGAAGCGGATATGCCCGGGACGCCCCCGGAGACGGGCAGCGAGGAAAGCCGGGCATCCCGACGAAAGATTCAAGCATCGGAAAAAGAGAATATGGACATTATTTTCGCAACCAACAACGCACACAAGCTCACCGAGGTACAGGCCGTACTGGGGCCCGGATACAAGTTGCTGACACCCCGCGACTGCGGCGTGACGGAGGAGATCCCCGAGGAACAGGATACCCTCGAAGGCAACGCCTCGCAGAAGGCGCATTACCTGCACGAACGCACCGGAATGGATTGCTTCGCCGACGACACGGGGCTCGAAGTCGAAGCGCTGGGCGGGGCCCCGGGCGTACACTCGGCACGCTACGCCACCGACGGGCACGACTTCGCGGCCAACAACCGGCTGCTGCTGAAAAACCTCAAAGGGCAGGCCAACCGCCGGGCACGGTTCCGCACGGTGATATCGCTGCTCCTGGACGGCGAAGAGCACCTTTTCGAAGGGATCGTCGAGGGGCGCATCATCGACCGGGAAACGGGGCACGAGGGATTCGGGTTCGACCCGCTGTTCATCCCCGACGGATACGACCGAACCTTCGCGCAGATGACCACCGGGGAGAAAAACGAAGTGTCGCACCGGGCCCGTGCCGTACGCAAACTCGCCGCGTATTTGCATTCCGTCGAGAAATAAGCGTCTTTACGAAAAACAGGCGGCGCCCCGGCAATGTCCGAATAAATTCGGCATTGCGCCCGGCTTGCATCGTCTTTAACCCTGTTTTAGACAGGCGGCGCCTCGGCAAATTGCAAGTAAACTTGCTTTTGCCCTCGGCTTGCACTATCTTTGCCGTTCCTATGGAAGAGAGAAATTACAACAAGGTGGAGCGTTTCGACGCCAAGGCCATCGAAGAGCTAAAGCACCACTACACCGAAATACTGCGGTTGCTGGGCGAGGATCCCGCACGCGAAGGGTTGCAGAAGACCCCCGAACGGGTGGCCAAGGCAATGTCGTTCCTGACGAAAGGCTATGACGAAAACCCGTTGGAGATCATCCGCTCGGCGACGTTCCGCGAAGAGTACAAGCAGATGGTGCTGGTGAAGGACATCGAACTTTATTCGCTCTGCGAGCATCATATGCTACCGTTCTACGGCAAGGCGCATGTCGCCTACATCCCCAACGGCCATATCACGGGGCTTTCCAAAATAGCCCGTGTGGTGGAGTGCTTCGCCCGCCGCCTGCAGGTACAGGAGAGGCTGACGGTGCAGATCCGCGACTGCATCCAGGAGGCGCTGAACCCCATGGGCGTGGCCGTCGTGATCGAAGCGAGCCACATGTGCATGCAGATGCGCGGCATCGAAAAGCAACAGTCGGCGACGACGACCTCGGCCTTCACCGGGATTTTCCTCTCCGACCACCGCACGCGCGAAGAGTTCATGACCCTGATCTCGCACCGGTACCGGTAGACCCGCCGCACGATAAAACGGAACGTCCCGCAGCGCACGGCTTGCGGGACGTTCCGTTTCCGGGGGCGACCCGGTTATGATTTGCCCTTACCCTTGAACTCCACCAGAGCGGCATTCAGCGCCCGGTGGAGCGAATACTGCGAGAGTGGTTTGACGAGAAATTCGTTGCACCCCGCATTGCGGGCGCTCTCGATCTCGCTGCCGGATGAATAGGCCGACATGGCAATGATGGGGACGTCCGCCGAAACGCTGCGGATACGCCGCGTAGCCTCAAGGCCGTCCATCACGGGCATGCGGATGTCCATCAGCACGGCATCGGGCTGTACCGTCCCGAACATGTCCACGGCCTCGGCTCCCGTATGGGCACGCACGAGGCTGAAGCGGCGGCTGAGGACGGCTTCGATGAGTCTGAAATTGGTGTCCGAATCCTCGGCGACCAGCAGCACCCACGACTTGCCGTCGTCCCGGCCCGGGGCGGCGCAAAGCTGCTCGTCGTTTTTGCTGCCGTCCCGGTGGACGACGGGGATCGAGAAATGGAACCGCGTGCCCTTCCCGGGTTCGGAATCCACGCCGATCGTTCCGTCGAGTTTTTCGACGATCATCTTCGAAATGGCCAGCCCGAGTCCCGTGCCGGACACGAAATCGTTGAGTTTGACGAACCGGTCGAAGATATTGCGCGCCTTCTCGGGCGGTATGCCCATGCCCGTATCCTGGACGAAGAACTCCACACACCCGTCCTTCAGGTCGAACCCGAAGCGGATCTCCCCCTCTTCGGTAAACTTGCCGGCGTTGTTCAGCAGGTTGGAAATGACCTGTGCCAGGCGGTTCTGGTCGCAGACGATCTCCACGTTCGCGACCCGTTCCTCGAAGACCAGTTCCACGCCCGGCTTGACGCGGGGTTTGTGGACTTCCAGCTCCGAGCGGCAGAGGTCGTTGAGGTTCATCGGCCTGAAGCGGAATTCGAGCGTCCCGGCCTCGATCTTCGAAATGTCGAGGATATCGTTTATCAGTTGCAGCAACAACTCCGAATTGACATCGATGATGTCGATGAACTGCTGTTTCTCCTCCTCGGTTTCCACCTCGCCGATGAGCTTGGCAAAACCCACGATGGCATTGAGCGGCGTGCGGATCTCGTGGCTCATGTTGGCCAGGAAGGCAGATTTGAGACGGTCGGACTCCTCGGCGCGGATACGCGCCTCGACGATCTCCAGTTCGGCATTCTTCATGTCGGTGATGTCCCACGAGACGCCGATGATGAGCGGAAGGCGGTTTTCGACCGGCACCAGCGACTTGGAAGTATTGACGATACGGGTCTCGCCCGTGGCCGAGACGTACTCCTCGATGAAGGTCTGGCGTTCACCCGTACGCAGCAGCGTCAGGTCGTCCTGGCGGAAATGCTCCGCATCCTTCGGGCTGGGGAAAATCTCGTAATCGGTATGCCCGAGCGCCCTGGAGGCCGGAATCCGCGAATATTCCTCGAACGCCCGGTTCCAGTAGAGGTAGCGGAACTCGTTGCCCGGGTCTTTCACAAACAGATAGACCGGAATGTTGTTGAGGATGCACTCCAGGATGGAGTTCATCTCCTTGACCTTGTTCTCGTGTTCGATGCGCTGCGTCACGTCCCGGCCGAAGAACCAGACGATCTCGCGCTCCTGAAAATAGTCGTAGATGATGTAGGCCACGATGTCCCACGCCACGATACGTCCCTGCTCGTTCTTGAAGCGGACGGTGTATTTATGCGAGCCGTTATCGCGGCGTATTTTCGCCAGCCGGGCTTCCCACTGCAAACGGGAACCTTCGTACGACCAGAAATCGTAAACCTTGTGTTGCGAAAGGTCGCCTTCGACATCGTGCCGCACCCTGAACTGCTCGTTGGCATATTCCATCGTACCGTCCAGGCTGCAGGCGTAGATCTCCTCGTCGACATTGTTCAGTGCATATTTGACCATCTCCAGTTCATGCTTGGCAGCTTCGGCCTCGGTGATGTCACGGCAGATGCAGAGGGCATGCTCCCCGTCGAGCGGGAAAATCCGGTTTTCGTAGTTGCGGGTTCGGCCGTCGAGCGTAATGTCGTGGTGGGACGAAGAGCCGCACCCCGTCGCAAAAACATTGTCGAGGTTGTTCTTCACATTGCGGCAGGCCGCAGGCGAAAGCATCGTGCGGATGTTCTGCCCGGCGAGCTCTCCGCCCGGAACCCCGACATGGTTGGTCTCATCCGCGGAAACCAGTTCGACCAGCGTCCCGTCGCGATCGAGCACGGTCAGCATGTCGGGTATCGAATCGAGAATCTTACAGGCATAACGCTCCCGGAACCGGCTCCCGGAACCCTTCGGCGTATCGAGTTGTGCTTCGAGCTCTTCGATCCTGCGGAGAAGCTCTTCGCGGGAGCAGTTATCGTATCGGCTCATACCTTGTGATCATTATGCATAGATAGTTACAAAAGTAATATATTTTCCGAATGACGAACCATTTTCCGGCCGAAATCGGCGCCGTACCCCCAACGATTACGACCGGCACGGCAACGATCCCGTTCGAAAGGATGACTTCAGGCCGCAATGCGGCGCGATTACCTTTCAAAAACGGCGCAAGAAAAGCCCGCAAAGACGCTCTTTCAGCCCGAGGATGTATCGAGAGACCCTTTAAGGGCCGTTTCACACAGGGGTAAATTCCTGTGCCCGACCATAAAACACTCCGTCGGCACCCTCCCGTATCGCAAAACCGCTTTTTTATACCCCGATCGGGTTTCCATGCGCAAAAAGGGTGTGGAAGGAACGAATTTTGAACATGCTCCGAGACAGCAAACTAAAAAATCAAAATCATGACCGTCAAAAAATTACGTTACCTCGCATACGCACTCGTTGCAGTTGCGTTTTGCGCGTGCCAGAAAGAGCCCTCGACATCGGGCCTCCACAAAGACTATCTGGTCTACACCGCTTACGACACCGAAGCCGACTTCGGTGCGCTGAACACCTACTACCTCCCCGACAGCATCCTGCTGATCGGCGCCGCAGACAAGACGGAATACTGGAAAGACGACAATGCGCTGGAGATCGTCAACACGGTCGCCGGCCGCATGAACGCCGCCGGCTACACCCGCACCGATGACAAGGAGGCGGCCAATGTCGGACTGCAATTGAGCTACGTGCAGAAAGTGACCTATTTCGTGGGTTACGACTATCCCTACTGGTGGTGGTATTACCCCTACTACTGGACGCCCGGATACTGGGGCGACTGGCTGGGATGGCACTATCCCTACCGCGTATATTACGGTTATACGGCCGGTTCGCTGCTGATCGAGATGCTGGATCTGGAAGCCGACCAGCAGAGCGGCAAGAAACTTCCCGTCATCTGGGACAGCTACATCGGCGGCCTGCTCACCTCGTCGGAAAGCCTCAACCAGCAGCGCACGGTGGACGCCGTAGAACAGGCGTTCGACCAGTCGCCTTATCTGAAAAAATAATTTAACCGTAAAAACACGTCCGATTATGAAAACATCGAAATACCAGGTTCTAAAAACCATCGCACTCTGTGTCGTCCTGCTCGCCGCCGCGCGCACGGGCAAAGCACAGGTCTTCCCGAACAGCTACATCAACGTCGACTGGCAGGTAGGCGTGCCCCTGGGCAGCAGCCTGGCCGACAAAGCCTCGGGCTGGGGCATGAACTTCGAAGGCGGCTATTTCATCACGCCGGCCATCGCCGTGGGCCCGTTCATCTCGTACCAGACCAACCTCGAAACGATCCCGCGCCAGACACTCGACCTGGGCAACGGTTCGGCCCTCACGGTCAACCAGAAGCACTCCGTATTCCAGCTGCCGTTCGGCGTCACCAGCCGTTACACCTGGCTTACGGACAGCGTATTCCAGCCTTATGCGGGCCTGAAGCTGGGTGCCAACTACGCCGAGCTTTCGTCCTATTACTACGTCGTCAAGCAGTACAACGACACGTGGGGATTCTTCCTCTCGCCCGAAATCGGCGTGAGCATCTTCCCGCGCCCCGACTACCGTTTCGGGTTCCATGTGGCACTCTATTACAGCTATGCCACCAACAGCGGTGACGTCCTGACTTACTCGGTCAACAACCTCAATAATTTCGGCATACGCGTCGGTATATCATTCTGATGCAGAGTAGGAAAGCGCCTCTTGTGGAGTGCCCCGGTTCCTGAAAAGGGATCGGGGTTCCCTTTTCCCGGGAGCTCTTTCCCGGACGGATTTGCAGGTTCGGGAAATTGTACCTACCTTTACAACGACTAAAACCATTGGATGTTTAATTTGGATTCGGCATTGTAGGAATCCGTACCTCACCACGGATTCCGTCCCATTCTTCCCTCCCGGGGGCATTTCTGCCCGGGCGGACATTCATTTTGCCTTATTTTAAAAAATTCGCCATGCACGGGATTTCCCAATCCATCCCGCGCACGGCCTCAACTACAAACAACCATGGAACAGGAAAATAAACAGATTTTCGATTTCGATTTAAAAATGATCGCCGATTTCTTCAGGGAACTCGACAGGCAGGGGCCCGGCGGCGTGGAGCAGACGCTCCGCGCCCTGGAATTCGTGCCCGACAGGCCGGGGATGCGGATCGCCGACATCGGATGCGGCACCGGCGGGCAGACCATCACGATCGCCCGGAACAGGGATTGTACGATAACGGCCGTCGACCTGCTGCCGGAACTGTTGGAAGAATTCCGCACCCGGATAAAAAAGGCCGGGCTGGAAAACCGCGTCACGGCCATACAGGGCTCGATGGACGCACTGCCCTTCAGCCCCGGGGAATTCGACGTGATCTGGGCCGAAGGCTCGATCTACAACATCGGATTCGAACGCGGGCTGAGGGAGTGGCGGCAGTACCTCAAACCGGGCGGCATAATCGCCGTGACCGAGTGCTCGTGACTCTCGGGCGCACGCCTGGCGTCGAAATTCATCTCGGACTATTTCCCCGACATCGACAGCCCGTCGGGGAAAGTGCGGATCCTCGAAGAGGCCGGATATGCACCGCTGGCGCATTTCGCGCTGCCCGAGCATTGCTGGACGGAAAACTACTTCGCCCATGCAAGCGCACGCATCCCGGGATTCCTCAAGCAATACGGGCACAGTGAAAAAGCACTCCTGCTGGCCGAAATGCAGAAAAACGAGATCGCCCATTACGAAAAATACAAAGCGTACTACGGTTACGTCTTCTACATCGGCCAAAAACCGGAAGAGTAATCCCCGTCCGAAAAGGCAGAATCCCGCTTCCCCGAAAGAGGCGGGATTCGTTTTTCCGGTTCAGGGAAAAATGCCCGGTCATTCCATCGAGGTGTAGACGAGCATCGTCTCGGGGGCCAGGCTGATCCAGCTTCCGGGCGCAAGCGCCACCCCGCGCTCCACGGGAAGCAACCGTTCGCCCTCGAGCCTGAGCCGCCCCGGGGCGTAGACATAAAGCGCGAGATCGGAAAGTCCGGGCTGAGGATTTTCCAGCGTCAACTCCACCGTCCGCTCCGAATCCGTATTGACCACAGCCAACGTCACGCCCTTCTCGGTGCGTCCGAACATCGAACGGACTCCGCCGACGCCCGACACTCCGGAGGCGAGAATCTGCGCACCTTGCGGAAAATAGCGGCACAGCAGCGACATGGCATAGTACCAGGGGCGGATCCGTTCCTTGCCGGCGCCGTAGCGCTCTTCGCCGAGGATGTTCCAAAACCCCCATATTTTCAGTTTCCCGGGTTCGTTCATGTGCATCGCATCGTCGAGCATCCAGACCACGCAGCCCGAATAGCCGCATGCGGCCGTTTGCATGACGGCATCGGCAACGTCGATACCGTACATGTGGTCGAAGACGAACATCTGCGAATCGCCGGGCGATGCATCGGGGTCGGCAGCAATCCGCCGCTCGTTCTCGGCGGCATAGGCGGCATCGCGTTCGTCGATGAATTTCAACCCCAGCTCGCCGAGGATCATCTTCGTCCCCGCAGGAGCCGCAGCACGGTAAGCCGAAATCATCGCCGAATACTCCCCCGTATTGACCTGGGCCTTGGAAGGATACGTATGGATGTCGTAAAGCCCCACGGCGTCGCCGAGATCCCGGACGGAATTACTTACCCAGTGTGTTTCGAGGGTCGTCCATACCGCCGCGTCGGGAGCGACCAGCTTCACCCGGCCGGCCATGCCGTGCCGCCGCAGGGAAGCATCCATGGCGCGTGCGGCGCGGAGCCAGAGGGCATAGTCGCCCCGGGTCGAAGCCCACGAGCCGTTAGGTTCGTTGACGATATTGTAGTAACGGATGCAATCGTAACCGCACTCTTCGACCAAGTAGCGCACCATCTCTCCGCTGCTGTCGATCAGCGCCTGGTCGACGGTCTGCGCCTGCCGATCGACCAAGCTTCCGCCCCAGTCGCCGAGCAATACCGTCACGCCATGCGTATTGCAGAACCCGAGAATCATGTGCAAATCCTCCATGTTCCGCGACGGGTCGAACCGCCCGTCCGTGAGATACGACCGGATACCGCCCATCACGCGGATGAAACGGGGCTGCATGTACTCCAGCCTGTCGGTAAGGCGTTTTCGGTCGGCCGCAGAAAACCGGCCGTCGACGTCATGCACCTCGTAAGGATCCCACTGGACGCCGTTGCCGATATAGGCGTCGTCGATCACCCTGCCGCTCAATGTCAGCACGCCCCGAGCAGGCGACGTCCCCTCCGGCGGGGAAGCGTTGCCCCGCGCACAGGCCCATGCGGTTCCAGCCGCACAAACAACTGCAAATAAAGCATATCGCACAATTCTTTTTTCCATCGTCCGGATATTTTCGGTTACGAAGATAAAGATAAGCCGCCCAAAGCTTTCGCATGTAATACTTTTTTAACCGAAACAGATCGTTTGCCGACAATCGGCACAAGCACTACCGGGAAGCAACCCCGGAAGTTACATAAAAAACAAAAAAGTATAAATATCTGTTAAAATACTACTCTTTTCACAGTCGCCTCCGTTCGTATATTTGCATAACTGAAAACCGACTAAACCCGAATCCATGAAACACCTGCTTACGCCGCTGCTCGGAGCCCTTACGCTAAGCTTGTCCGGATGTCAGGACAAGCCCCAGCCCCAGTTCATCCGTGTGGAAAACGGACGTTTCGTCGGCGGAAGCGCCAATTCAGGCTATTTCGTCGGAGCCAACTTTTGGTACGGGGCTCTGCTGGCCACCGAAGGGCCGGGGCGCGACCGTGACCGCCTGTGCCGCGAACTCGACAGGCTGAAGGCATCGGGTATCGGCAACCTGCGTGTCCTGGTCGGGTCGGAAGGCAACACGGGAGTCATATCGAAAGTCGAACCGATCCTGCAAACCGCACCCGGAGTTTACGACGACCGCGCACTCGACGGGCTGGATTTCCTGATGTCCGAACTGGGAAAGCGGGACATGCAGGCAGTGCTCTACCTCACCAATGCCTGGGAATGGAGCGGCGGATACAGCCAGTACCTCGAATGGAGCGGCCGGGGCACCTATCCCGTTCCGGGACTGGCCGGATGGGACACCTTCATGGCTTACGTGCGGCAGTTCCACGAAGCAGAGGCCACCGACAGTTGTAAAATACTGTTGGAAAAACACATACGCCACATCGTCACCCGTACGAACCGTTATACGGGACGCCCCTACCGGGAAGACCCGGCCATCTTCTCCTGGCAGATCGCCAACGAGCCGCGGGCCTTCTCGGATGACAACAAGGAACGCTTCTTCGCCTGGGTCGCCCGCACGGCGAAACTCATCAAGCAACTCGACCCCAACCACATGGTTTCGACCGGCAGCGAAGGGGAAATGGGATGCGAAGGGGACATCGGGCTATGGCGGCGCATCCACGCCCTGCCGGAGATCGACTACGCCAACATACACATCTGGCCCTACAACTGGCGGTGGATCAGCCAGGAAAATGTCGGGGGAGACCTCACGGCGGCCTGCGAAAAAACGACCGAATACATCCGCCGCCATGCGGAAATCGCACGGGAGCTGGGCAAACCGCTCGTCATCGAGGAGTTCGGCTACCCGCGCGACAGCTTCGCCTTCGAGCCCGGCTCGCCTACGACGGCCCGCGACGCCTACTAC
>OGOU01001642.1_pt1 | contig 16977 bp, 8 predicted proteins | sample 1552721 | NCBI WGS metagenome assembly OGOU01 (sample SAMEA2580176, study PRJEB22360) | human gut metagenome | biome: human gut; feature: human-associated habitat; material: faeces | place: Denmark | collected 2008/2010
TGCATGTTTTCCACTCGTTTTCGCTATTCTCTTGAGGGGCGATGAAGTTGTAGGCATATTTGGTTTTAGTATACCGGATGAGATTGTTTTCATACGACATTATCTCATCCTTATACTTGTCCATAACCCGTTTCACGGTAAGCTCCATATTGGATTGTCCGCTGCACAGATATACATCACCGACATATACATCCTGTATACTCGTTTGGTTTATCTTCAATTCATAAGGGCCGCCTGCCTTATGTTCAGGCAGATTGATACTCCATTCTCCTGTTTTGGAGGCGCGTGTCTTGTATTGTTTGCCGTTGAAATCAACTACAATTGTCTCTTTAGGCTCCGCCCATCCCCAAATGGGAATGGGAGTTTCACGCTGCAGTACCATCCGATCCGAAAAGATTCCGGGAAGTTTTACTTCTGCCTGAGTGCTTATTGCATAAAGTAACAGGCACCAAATGATATAAATGTTCTTTTTCATGGATATTTTTTGGGGGTAAGATTACCTCTTATTATAGAGATAAGGGTAAAAAGAGGAAAAGCCTGTTATTTTTTGGCAACCAACACGATATTGTTAATATCCACTTTTTTATTTTTTCCCATCCCGATACTGACTTTAGTTATGGAACTTGGGTCAATACTGATTTTTCCGGCTTTTTCATCTTTAAAAGCATTGAATTGTACTTTCTTCTTGCCTTGGGTATAGAAACCCATGGAAACTTTTACTGTTTCATCGTCCTGGGTATATTCGATTTTTAAAGAGCAAATGGCATTTGTGGCGTTTTCATCTAATTTTTCGAAGTTGGATGCTTCAAAGTTTATTCCGGTGTAATCACTGTAATCGTCTTCAGGAAATACCAAGTTTCCGAAACTGGTCGAAATCAGAGTTTGTCCTTCGACTGTCAGTTTATTATTGGCTTTGCACTGGCTGACTTCAATCGTCTTGTCCGCTTGTGCGTAGGCACTCATTATTCCCAAACATGCAACTAATGCTGCTACTAAAACCTTTTTCATGTTATTTTCTTTTAGAGGTTAATAATTAATTTAATCTGTGGACAAAGTTAGGCTATCTTTTCGAAAGGATAGAAAAAACCTGTTTCAATAGTTTTTGTATATGTTACATTCTTCTTTCAGTATGACGGGAACTGAATTTAAAAACAAATGAAACGAATTAAATAGTCCGGTTTTGAAAAGATTTGCTTTCTTTGCATAAAGAAAAGGACTGTTTACTATGAAAAGGCTATTATTGTTGATGATTGTGTTTTGGAGCGGGATTGTACGAATGGCCGCCGAGAATACATTGTTCTATGATTCCAGACAATTAACTTGTGACCTCATAACTTCCATTTGTCAGGATAAGGATGGATTTATCTGGATAGGGACAGATTATGGGCTTAATAAATTCAATGGCGTACAATTCACTCATTATTATAATAACCCGAAGGACAGCACATCCTTGGCTGACAACTCGGTGAAGGCTTTGATGCTTGATGATGAAGGTACTTTATGGGTGGGCGGTATAGGAGGACTGCAATATTATGTTCCTGAAGAAAATGCTTTCCGGACAATTGCGTTCGACGGCAGTTCGTTCCTGCATATCATGTGCGTAGTCCAGTTGCGTTCGGGAGAGATATGGGCAGGTTCTTCCGGAAGAGGAATTTTCCGTATCCGAAAGGATACGGGCACTGGAAGCCTGATAACGGATATCCCCGAAGTGTCTGAACATGCCCATTATGGAGCGATATATGAAGACCGGCAGGGAACAATATGGATTGGGGAAAATGGAACCGGCCTGCTCCGATATGAGCCTTCCGCACGGACAAGTAAAATGTATGCAAAAACTGTTTTAGATGGTGGCTCTTCAATTTCCGGAATGGCTGAGGACCAGTCGGGCAATTTTCTTCTCTCCACCAGTACTACTGCCTATTATTATGATAAAGAATATGACCGTTTCATCCCAATAGAGCATAATGAATCTTGGCTGCCGATGCGCTCTATACTTGTCAGCCAGCAGGGGACACGCTATCTCGCGACTTTTGGTAAGGGGCTGAAAGTCATACAACCCGATTTGAAAGAACTTCGTACAGAGTCGGTCACTCTTCCATTTTTTGATTTCAATAATGCCAAGGTACGCACTCTCTTTGAAGATCGTGACCAGAACCTGTGGATGGGGTGTTATCAAAAGGGGCTTGTCATGTTGTCCAAAGAATCTACGCCTTTTCATTTCTGGAGTATTCCCGATCGTGAATATCCGGGAGCCGGGGTGATTACCGCTTTGCATAAAGATGACGAAGGACATATTGTTAGTGGGATAGAGAACGAAGGAATATTTAAAATAACTTCTGAAGGGAATATAACCGAGCATTTGCTTGCAGGAAAGACATACTCATCCATATACAAGGATTATAGTGGCAATCTCTGGTTTGGCGGATATTATTCCGGACTTTATATGCAGGATACTGCAGGAAATGTGCATTTCATGCTGCCGGAGATTAAATTGAGGGACATAAAGAAAATCACAGGTGATGACAAAGGTAACCTATACCTTTCTTTATTCGGTTCCGGATTTATACGTTACCATATTCCCACCCAGACTATAACAGAATATCAAAGCGTTTCCGGCGGGATGAGGAACAACTGGATTTATGCATTGCTTTGCGATTCTAAAGACCGGTTGTGGATAGGGCACTGTAATGGCGTGGACTGCTTTGACCCCAAAACAGAAAAGTTTACTCCTGTGCCGAGTCCCGTATTGGGCAATTTTATTACCTATTCATTACTGGAAGATGTGCGTGGAAATATCTGGGCGGGAACGAACAAGGGGCTTATGTGCTATCATCCTGCAACGAAGGAACTGGGGTATTATAATGAAGAGAACGGGCTTTCTAATAATTTTGTATATGGATTGGCGGAAGATGAAAAGGGGAATATCTGGTGCAGCACCCTGAAAGGAATCAACTTGATAAAGGTGGCTGAAAATAAGATAGCTTCCTATTATTCGGAGCGTGGCTTGGTGGACAATGAGTACACCATCGGAGCAAGTTTCCAGTCTATGAATGGAGTAATCAATTTCGGTGGTGTGAAAGGAATTACAACTTTTCATCCCGATAGTGTTACTGTGCCGAAAGGGAAGGCGACTGTTATTCTTTCCAATCTTTATTTGGGCGGGGAAGCTGTGACTGCTAAAAGCAAATCCGGAGGAAAAACAATTCTTGATGCTTTTGTCACACGTGCGGATAAAATCAGTCTGGCTTACGAGGACAACACATTTACAATGGAGTTCTCTACGCTGGATTACCGTAATTCGAGTAATATCTTTTATGAATATCGTATCAGGGAGTATGAGAAGAACTGGACTCCCACCCAATTGGGAGTGAACCAGATTACCTACAACCATTTAAATTCCGGTAGATACACATTTGAGATACGTGCCTGTGAGAACGGGCAGTACACTCCTGTCAAGGTGATTCAGATTGATATTGCGGCTCCGTGGTGGCGTTCGGTGCCGGCATATGTCTGCTATGTCTTGATATTGCTTGCCGTTGCGTTCCAGATTTATCTGGCTGTCCGCCGTAAGCATCAGAAAGAAATGAGCGAGGAGAAAATCAAGCTCTTTATAAATCTTTCGCATGAAATCCGTTCTCCGATGACTTTGATTGTGAGTCCGCTGGAGAACCTGTTGAAAAGAGACTATGATGCCGAAACGATGAAGATGCTGCGCCTGATGCAGAAGAATGCCGACCGTATTATAAATTTGATGAACCAGTTGCTGGATATGCGTAAAATAGAGAAAGGGCAGTTGCATATTCATTGTGTCGAGACTGATATGGTGGAATATATCAGGGAGTTGACATCCCTGTTCACTTATCAGGCACAGAAAAGGGACATAAATCTGCATTTTGACTATGAGCGGGATGGACTGTCTGCCTGGATTGACCCTGATAACTTTGATAAAGTATTGGTGAATCTTTTGTCGAATGCCTTTAAATATACGCCGGATGGGGGTGAGATAAAGATTTGCCTGCGTGAGAAAGTAAATGAACTTGCTGCCGGAGATTTACAGCATTCCATTGAAATAGAAGTGACGGACAGCGGAACCGGTATTGATGCCAACAAACTGGAGAAGATATTCGAACGCTTTTATCAGGCACCTTCCAATGGTTCCAACGGGAGTCTCGGCTTCGGTATCGGACTGAATTTGTGCCGGATGATAGTCAAGTTACATCATGGCACTATCAATGCCTGCAACCGTCAGGATACACAAGGCAGCCGTTTCATAATCCATATCCCTTACGGGAAAGACCATTTGAAAAAGTCTGAGCTTGCGGATACGGAGAACAAAGCTAATCCGAGAATTGCTCCTGTCCTTGAGTTTGCTCACGAGAGCAATGAGGATGTAGCCCGGATAAAATATCATAAGACAAATTATAAGATTGTGATAGTGGATGATGATGATGAGATTCGTAATTTCCTCGAGACGGAATTAAGTTTGCAACATAAAGTCTATGTCTGCCGTAATGGTAAGGAGGCTCTGCAGACCATTTTGAAACAACAACCGGATCTTGTTGTCTCCGATGTCGTGATGCCCGAAATGGACGGAATCTCACTATTGAAAGCTATCCGCAGCAACCCGAACGTAAGCCATATTCCTTTTATTCTGCTGACATCAAAGGCGGAGTATAAGGATCGTATCGAAGGATTGAGCAAGGGAGCGGATGTGTATCTGGGCAAACCGTTTGTTGTTGAAGAATTGAGGATACATATCAAGAATCTGATTGAGACAAGGTTGCTGCTGAAGGGAAAGTTCTCCGGTGTCAGGGATCAGGAGGGGAAGATTGAGATGACAGAAAACAAGTCGGGAGATGAACGGCTGATGGAACGGGTCATGAACGTCATTAACAAGTTCCTTGACGATTCGGAATTTAATGTGGAGATGCTTGCCCGTGAAGTGGGGTTAAGCCGTGTGCAACTTCACCGGAAGATGAAGGACATTACGGGTGTTTCGACTTCCGCCTTTATCCGCAATTTGAGAATGAAAAAGGCGGCCGCCTTACTTCAGGAAGGGAAGCTGAATATTGCTGAAATAGCAGATGCGGTGGGGTTTGATAACCAGGCGAACTTTTCTACTGTCTTTAAGAAATTCTATGGTATGTCTCCCTCGGAATACGCTGTATCTATCAGAAATAAAGACGAATGATACCAATTTAAAAGTCCGTCTTACGTATAGTAAACATTGCGTTACATTTTATAAAGTGTCTGGAAGCACAAGGTTGTAACTTTGTATCGGTTGGAAATAATATTTAAATGATTGATACATGAATACACGAATCGTTGTGAGCGGGCTTTTATGGATTACCTTGGCAGTAATCGGATTGTCCGGATGCTCGGAAGAGCATCCGTCAGTGGAAAGTACGGAATCCGGCATTACTCAAGACGGGGATAATCTTGATAATGCGACTGTCATTCAAATAAATCCTTCGGATAAATATCAGACAGTGGAAGGGATTGGTGGCGGAATTGCCAATTATGAGAGCTGGTATTGCCGGCATCCCAATAAGAAAGAACTGTTTGATTTGATTTTCAAGGAGCTGGAGGTCTCCATGATTCGCATAGGAAACTGGTATGAAAAGAAAGTGTCGGGTGAGAATCCGGATATTCTCAAACAACAGAAAGAGCTTATGGATGCGGCAGACCTGAGGTTGGGGCGCGGCAATTTCTCAGTTATGATGTCCAACTGGCTCGTGACTCCCGATTTGATAGACCGACCGGGGGAAAAAGGAGCGACACTCAAAAAGAATAGTGACGGAGAATATATGTACAAGGAATTTGGTGAATGGTGTCGTATGACACTGGAAGCCTATCAGGAAGCGGGTATGACACCGGATTACCTGAGCATGATGAATGAACCGGACGGAGATAATAGTGCAGGAAATAAGGTCTGTCTAGGCTATGGTGCTGATAACTCGAGAAAAGCGGATTATGGAAAAGCGTTGGAAGCCACTTGCGAAGCATTGAAGGATATGTCTGACTGTCCCAAGCTTGTCGGGCCCGAAGTGCTCGGTATCGGGTACGGGACTTTCGGAAATTATTATAAAGCTTTGAATCCCGCTTTGTTGGATGCCGCTGCTTTTCATTGCTATCATGGCGGCAACACTGCTGATTATAAAGATAACGACCGTTATTCATCCGCCCATGCATTTAAATCGGAATTTTTGAACCTGTCCCGGCAGGTCGGTAACAAGCCGGTGATGATGACCGAAAACTGTTCTTATCATCCCGCGGTTCCCGAAGATGCTGTGAATATCGCCCATTTTATTTCCAACTCTTTCCGTTATGCAAATGCCGCTGTTTATTTACACTGGGCGTTGTTGTGGGGATATGCAGATGCTACTGAGCTGAAAGAGGGAGGTGACGGTTGCATTGCTGTCGAGTGGCCTTGGAGCAGTTCGCGTTGGACTACGGAGAAAGGCTATGTAGTAAGAAGCGAGTTTTATGGACTTAAGCACTTCACAAAGTATGTAAAACCCGGTTGGCGGCGGATTGGGACAGAGTTTGAACTTCAGGAGACGGAAGTGGTCGCTTTTCAAGACCCTGATGAGCGCCAGATAGCTGTCATCTTGATAAATTACTCGGAACAAAAGGAAAAAACAGTCAGATTGGAGAGTATCGGGAGCAAAGAAGTTTCTTCCGTAAGGAAAGTAATACGGACGGATACACGAAAAGACAGTTGGTATCAGGAACTGAAAGATACCGACCCGTTTGTTGGATTTGTGCTGCCGGCGATGAGCGTCACTACAGTTTATTTCAAATTAAAAACAAATTGAAACGTATTTAAAAGGCTGATAAACGTATGTACAAATGGATGTTACATCTCAAATAGTGTCATTGGATACGAATTTATACTTTTGTATCGGACGGTTAGCCGGATGATTTGATACGAGATTATGAAGCAATATTTTATAAATGTAATATATATGAAGAACAATTATTTCTTAAGATGTGTGCTGCTGGCCGGATTATTTCCGGTTTTCATGATTTTTGCAGTCACTCCTGCTTGTGCGGCCGGAGGTGCATTTTCCCCTCTTCCGCATTCTGTCTCCGAGGGAGATATTACAGTTATCGGTAAAGTGGTTGATGAGGGTGGGGAACCTTTGATTGGGGTTAGTATTCAGGTGAGAGGTACCAGTAAAGGTACTACGACTGATGTGAACGGTAGCTATACGTTGAATATGGCATCAGGTTCCACGCTTGTATTTTCATATATCGGGATGAAAACTGTCCAGCGGAAAGTTGCGAAAGGCGGCAGGATGGACGTCACCATGGAGAATGATGAGAACATGCTGGACGAAGTCGTGGCAATTGGATATGGCTCGATGAAACGTTCGGACTTGACCGGCTCGGTAGTGTCCGTCAGTGCCAAGTCTATTGAGGAATCAATGGCTTCGACCATTGACCAGGCATTGCAGGGACGTGCGGCAGGACTGCAAATGACGCAGAACTCCGGTGTTCCCGGTGGAGGTACTTCTATCCAGATTCGCGGCGTAAATTCACTAAACAGTACCAATGAGCCTATCTATGTAGTGGATGGAGTAATCATTTCCGGTGAGACAGGTTCCAATACGAGTAACGCCATAGCGGGCATCAATCCGGCTGATATTGAAAGTATCGAGATTCTGAAAGATGCTTCGGCCACGGCCATTTACGGTGCACAAGCGGCTAACGGAGTAATATTGATTACTATGAAATCGGGAGTGACCGGTAAGCCGCGGATTAATTTCCAGATTTCTATGGGAAATCAGGAAGTACCGAAGAAAATCGACATGATGAATTTGCGTGAGTATGCCCGTCACTATAATGAATTGTACACTCTTATAAATGCCAGCAGAGTGAAAGATGCTTTCAGCCATCCCGAAACTTTAGGTGACGGTACTAACTGGCAGGATGAGATATTCCGTAATGCTCTGTTGCAGAACTATAACCTGTCGGTTCGCGGTGGGACAAAAACGGTCAGTTATAACTTGTCCGGCGGATATCTGAGCCAGGATGGTATTTGTATCGGTTCGGATTTTGAACGTTATACCTTCCGTATGGGAACAGAGATACAAGCTACTTCCAAAGTTCGTTTCGGAGGTACGGTGAATGTGTCCTATACCAAGCAAAGTACAGGTATGGCCAACTGGTCTATCATTCCCAATGCGCTTTATCAGGCTCCTGACGTTCCGGTGCGTGACGCAAGCGGCAATTTTACCGGGCCGGAAGAGGACGACCAGGCGAACTTGAGCAATTATAACAATCCGGTGGCATTGGCTGCATTAACCCAGCGGAATAATGAAAAAGGTGGTGCACGTGCCAATCTTTTCATGAAAATCAATCCTTGGAAATGGTTGACCTACCGGACTGACTTTACGGCAGACGGCAATATCGACAATTATCAATATTTCCTTCCCGAATATGAACTGGGATGGGCAAAGAACCCCTATCCTACGAATGAACATTCCAAAAACTACAGTCTCTACTGGGGGTGGAAGAATGTAGTGACGATGGAAAAGACATTCAAGCGCAAGCATAAGACAAGTCTGATGCTAGGACATGAGATGACTTCCAGAAATTCAGATTATCTTCAGGGAAAACGCACCCATGGAGATAATGTGCTGACAGACTTGGATGCCGGTGACGCCGCTTATTCGACCAATAGCGGAAGGGCAAGCAAAACAACTTACCTTTCTTACTTCAGCCGTTTGTTTTATAGTTATAACAACCGTTATCAGTTGACGGCTACGGTACGGCGTGACGGAACTTCCTGTTTTGCCAAAGGAAACCAGTGGGGGACATTTCCGTCGGTAGCTGTGGCATGGCGTCTTTCCGAAGAGTCATTCTGGCGTCCGCTGAGAGATGTGGTCAACAATTTCAAGTTACGTTTGAGCTATGGTGAGGTCGGAAATTCCAATGTCAGCTCCTTTGCTTATCAACGGATGGGCACATACGTACAATCTATCTGGGGGACGAGTTTGCAGACTGCCAATATCGCCAATCCCGATTTGACATGGGAAAGTACCCGTTCCTGGAATGCCGGTATTGACCTGAACTTCTTTAATAACCGCGTGGAGCTTATTTTGGACGCATATATCAAAAAAACAAGAAACCTCTTGTTGCAACAAGATTATCCGGGATATATGGGAACTACCGGCAATGGGGCTGCCGCTGCCCAATGGGCGAATATCGGTTCTATGGAAAATAAAGGTTTTGAATTTACATTGAATACCGTGAACATTTCCAACAGGGATTTCCAGTGGCGTACGAACGTGACGTTCAGCTTGAACCGCAACAAGGTGGCAAGCATGAATACGCAAAACGCGTTTATTGACAAGACCTATCAGAATAGCGGCCAGACCGAAGTAATCACCCGTACGGCAGTCGGCCATCCGGTCAGCCAGTTTTATGGTTACAAGGCAATCGGGCGTATCAACAGTGCTTCCGATTATTTGATAGATAACGGGGATGGAACCAGTACGGTGAAGATTGCCACTCCGGTGCTTCGGGTGGGCGATTGTGTCGTTAATTCGGGCACAGACAAAGGCAGCCTTGTCAAGCAGGTATATATCGGCGACTATATTTACGAAGATTTGAACAATGACGGAGTAATTGACGAGAAAGACCAGACCTATCTGGGAAGCCCGTTGCCTAAGTTTACCTATGGTATCAACAATACTTTCAAATACAAGAACTTCGATTTGACCGTTTTCCTGTACGGTTCGTATGGAAACAAGGCGATGAACTATTTGTCCCGCCGTATCACGAACCCTAATTCGAGCGGCAATGTACACCGGTCGGTTGCCAATCATGCGCGTCTGGGGTATCTGGATGGTAATCCGGAGAACACTAATGTATGGAACATGTATATTCTGCCCGGTTCTAACGGCTTGTGCCGCATGTCTGTCAATGATGCCAATGACAACGACCGTATCAGCAGCCTTTACGTGGAAGATGCTTCTTTCCTTCGCATACAGAACATCGCTTTGGGCTACACACTGCCCAAGCAATGGCTGAAGAAGTTGAAGATAGAGAATGCACGGATTTATGCGAATATCAAAAATGTATATACATTCACGGGATATGACGGCTATGACCCGGAAATAGGTTCCACACAGGCACAGTATTCCTATTCCGGCCAGAGTATGTTGATGTACGGAGTGGATACGGGACGTTGCCCTTCTCCCCGGATTTATACGTTTGGCATTGACTTAACCTTTTAAATAAAAAAACTTCCATGAAAAAGAATATCATATTATCAATGGTTTTTGGAATGGTTGCGATGGCAAGCTTTACTTCCTGCAATGACTTCCTGCAGGTGAGTGCCACCAACCAGAAAGAAATGGACAAATCCTTTACTACCTATGACGAACTGCGTCTGGCTACGGCTTATCTGTATATGAAGCCTTGGTTCGGCTTTCACAGTACACGCCTGTTTGCGATGGGAGACGCACGCGGAAACAATATTTACGGTGATAACAACAACGAGACAGGCTATGCTCCTTACTGTCTTTTTACCGACAAACCGAATACCCCCGGTCTGGCAGATGCGTGGAACTCGCTTTATATTGTGGTCACACAAGCGGATTATATCATAAACGATTACGCTCCTCAGGGACGGATGCATTTTGAAGAAAGACTGGCCGATAGCTGTGAGGGCGAAGCGCGGTTTATGCGTGCGGCGGCTTACTATTATCTGGCTTCTTACTGGCATGATGTACCTGTCATGGAGAATCCGGTGGAGCATACAAACGCTTTCAATCTGGCACCGACACGTTTTGAAGATGTCATCCGTTATGGTATCCGTGATTTGGAGTACGCAGCGGAATATCTGCCGCTTTCGGATGCGGACGGGAGAGTGACAAGATATTCGGCATTGGGCTTGCTGGCGCGCTATTATGTCACATTGGCGGCGTACGCCCGTGGCGGACATTGTACGCAATCCACTCTCGACTATTATGAAGCGAGTGATGCCCACGACCTTGCGGAAATACTTTACGGACTGGCTAAAACGGCTGCCGGAGAAGTGATAACCGGCCAGGGCAGATACGGCCTGATGGAAGATTACGAAGAGATTTTCCGGGTACAGAACAACAACTGCAAGGAGGTGTTGTTTGCATTGCAGCCTTTGCAGGGTGTCGATTCTTACGGAATGGGGAATAGTAACGGAAGCGGCCTTTGTTCTTATTCGGAATTGTTGAATGGATTGAGTGCCTACAATTCTTCTTATATTTCTTATGATTGCCTGCGTATGCTGGTCAATTCGGGCGGACGTTCCCGGTTGCGTGCCAATGTGCTTTGTCCCGGAGAATACTACGACTATATAGGCACGCATACTGCCGAGGGCGGATGGTCTGCCGGATACAAAGGCGGGCAGAAAGCGGCCGGATTGGAAACCAATAGAAAGGTGGCGTTCAAGAAACAAGTGGTAGGCAGTGCGGAAGACACTAACAATATAGCCATTTCCGGAAATTCCGGTTTCTGCACACCGATGTTGCGCCTTTCGGAAGTTTATCTACTGTACGTTGAGGCATGTATGGGGACAAAGGATGAACTGACCGACCGGAATGCCTTGCAATATTACGATGATGTCCGGAAGCGTGCCTAAATGACCCGGACTTCCGGTATTACGATACCAATTTCCTTACACGCAATGACTTGATGAAAGAATATCGTATGGAATTTTTCATGGAGGGGCTTTGGTGGCCTACTTTGGTGAGACGCTCCTTCTATGATATGAAGTGGGTGACAGAGTTTATTAACAATGAACTGGTTATCATGACTGAAGGTGCTGAAGGAGAACTGGTGCGTAGCGACGAATGGGACAGTAACAGATGGTATGCTTATTACTATACGGTGAATAAGACAACGGAACAGGCAGCGTTCAGTTCGGACAGTCCCCGTCAGAGCGACGCTTCCAAATTGGCGGTGAGGGCAACCCATGCTCCGTTGGCGGAAGGGGATTATGTACACTCAAAGACATCCGATGATAATGTCTGGGCATTCTCTTACCCGGAAGTGGAAAGTACACGTGACCCGTTATTGAATACCGCACCTGTTGCTTATGATTTTAACAAATAAGATTACTGCTATGAAAATGACAGATAAAATAATAAAGAATTTGTGTTGGAGCGCTCTGCTGCTGTTCTCCTTGTCAGGTATGTTCTCTTGCTCTGATGATGACGATGATGTCCGGATATACAGCGTGTGGAGCAATATGCTCGGTGAAGATGCCAGACAGATAACTTCCGTATATACAGGGACATGGATTCGTCTGGATGGTAGCGGGTTCAGTGGTTTGCGGGCTATTTATTGTAACGGTTTGCAGGTGACGGAATACAATTCCACTTATATGAGTGATTCTCACCTGACGTTCAAGGTTCCTTCCGGTGTTCCGATGGCTCATGAGATAGAGGATGAGTCGGTGAGGAACACAATCAGGATTTTGACTTCTCATGGGGAAGGAGTTTATCGTAATTTCATCTTTAAGGATGTCAACAAGATGCCAAGTGTGACGGATGTGTCTTATACATTACCCGAGGCGGGAGATTTCATCACTATTATGGGTAAGTACCTCAATAGTACTTCTGCCGTTTACTTCCCGGGTAATGACGGAAATGAAGTGCAGGTGCCTTATATTGAAGGCAATGAGGATTTGGTCATATCCGGTGACGGTACGCAGGTGACTGTCAGGGTGCCCGAAGGAGTAGGTGAACGGAGCGGTTCTCTCCGCATAGAAATGGCGGAAATAGGGGATAATTATTACACACCGAATTATATGTTCCATGACAAGGCAATGTTTGTCCATGATTATGACGGAACTTCCGCCTTGAATTACGGAGTAAGTTCCGGTGCGCCAATGAATTGTGCTTATTATCCGGCAGACGCGCCGGAGGCTTCCGAAGTTCCTGCCGGAGCCAAAGCGTATGTCTTTAGTATTCCTGCCGGTGCTCCGGCAACATTTCCGGTAGTTGCGGACAACAATTCGCCTTTTGGATATTTCCGTTTCAATACGGGAAAACAACTGGAATATCTGATTGGTCAGAGCAATGGGGAGTTTGCCAGAGAGACGGATGCCCGTAAAGTTGCTTTGCAGGCCGACATTTATATGAATCACGACTGGAGTACTGGTATCGTAGGGTGGCGTATGAACAAAAACGGCGGAAGAGGCAATGGCGAAAGCGCATGGAATGTGGCTTCGTGGACTAATAACAAGCCGTATAAATTCAACGGGCATTGGAAAACGCTTACTTTCCCGATACATACGAAGTTCGTTACGTTAGGAGAGGCGGCGGATGCCTGGAGTGCGGACAGTGGTATACATTCACTGTTTACCATACTTAACTTTGACATCTTGTCAACCGGACTTACGATGAAAGAGGCTGCCGATTTCCGGATGTTCGTGACCAACTTGCGTCTGGTACCTTATGTGACTCCGGAAGAATAAAGTGTAAACATGAAACAGATTAGATATGAAAACATTTAAATCGATTATACAATCAGGAACAATCACCTGTCTGATAATGACCTTTATTATGGGATTGTTCTCTTGCAGTGATGACAATGAAACGGCAGCGCAATTGTTGCCGCCTGCTATCCTGAAAGTCAGTGTTTGGGATGCAAACTCCGGGGAATGGAAAATTCCTGAAGCAGAAAGTAAAATCCGCATTGGTACTCCTCTCCGCATTGAGGGTACCAACATGGCGCAGACGATTGCCGTCTACATCAACGGTGGTCTTATCTCCGGTTTTCAGGCGGAAGAGAATGCCATAGAACTTGTGATACCGGACATTCCGGTAGATGAAGGGGAGATTAAGGAAGTGAACCTGAATTTGATACGGGTGGTAAATAAGGCGGGTGCCGCTACTTGTACGGCCGAAGATTTCCAGTTCTTCGGCAGGGCAGTCACAGTAACCGGCTTCTCTTTGTCGGAAAATGGCGGAAGAACGTGGACGGCAGTGCAAGAGCTGCCGATAGGCGGTAAGGTACGTATTGAGGGTATCGGGTTGAAAACAACCAATGAATTGTATATCAATGGTGCTTCCGTTGACTTGACAGGCATTCCTGCCGAAGAAAAGAGCGACGCTTTCTTAATTGTAACTATTCCGGAAACTCTGCCTTTCGGAAGTGCTGTCGGGAATTCGGACAACCGGAATAAGATGCGGCTTGTGACTGCCTATGATGACCGGACGCTGGATTGTATCGTTATAGGCAAACAGGTTGAAATCACTGGTATTACAGATGCAAACGGCAATGTAATTACGGAAGCAGGGCGTAATTCGGTAGTTGTCATCGAAGGAAAATACTTTGCAACTTTCCAAAGACTGGCTTTCAACAATCAGGAAATAGTGCCGACAACGGTAGAAAGTAACCGTATCACTTTCACGGTTCCGGTAGATACGGAAGATTTTACTGTCGGTGGCGGAGAGCTGACTGTTGTAAATGCGTATGACGAAAATGGTGTCAGCCGTGAATTTACTCTTTTGGGGTTTGTCCCCAGTGTGACGGAGATTTCATATACAATGCCTAAACCCGGTAATGTAATCCGGCTTACAGGTGTCAATCTGTATGATAGGGCGAAAATCTTCTTCCCTTCTTCGACAGGTGAAAAGGAAGGTACGATTCAGAGCGTGTCATCGGATGCTACTTCCATGGAGGTACTTGTGCCTGAAGGTGTGGGAGATAAAGCCGGATATATCCGTATAGAGAGTGAAGGTGCGAATGTTGAAGTAAAAGGAATAGTCATGTTCTATAAACAAGGAGTGTTCCTACAGGAGTTTACGGATGAAGAGTTGAAGTTGGGAGTTTCTTCAGGAAGTCTGACACAGAATAAATCTGCACTATATAACCCGGAGAATCGGCCCATAAACGATACTAACCCAGTGAATCCCGATTACTTTATTTACTTTAAGAATAGCTCTATTCCGGTGAGTACCAATAATCATGGAGCTTATTTAAGGTTCTGTACAAGAGCGCAGATAGAGAAAGTATTGGCAACGAATACGAACCTGACAACAGAGACTTTGATTAAAGACATCGCTATGCAGTTAGATGTGTATATGCCTGCACCTTGGATAAGTGGAATGTTGGCATGGCGTATAGATAAAGATGCAGGGAGTGGGTATGGATCTCGTGTTTTGAATGTGGCTCCATGGACTGTGGGGAATTCGTTTGATTTTGGTGGCGAATGGCACACTCTTACCTATAAGTTTACAGATCTTGTATTGGCTACCGGTGAGGCGGAAACTATGACTTTGGGAGTTTGGTTAGGTAAATATGGAATGACAGCTAAGGACGTGACTAAGATAGCTACCTCTTTGTTTACTTTCGTTAATGGTAATTGCATGTATAGAAGTGGTCAGACCGCAGATCCTCAATGGAACTGTGTTCCTATCACTGACTTTGAAATGGGACTTGCCAATATGCGTCTTGTTCCTCTTGCACCTATTGAATTTGAATAAAAAAGAATCACATGAGAATATCAATGAAGAAAATCATATTTGTGTTTTGTCTGTTCGCCGCAATAGCGGCGAACGCAAAAGAAGAGCCCGTCCAACTTTTCCCCCGAACGTACGGTTACTTTTCCAAAGGGGATAGCGAAACGTGTACGATTACTTATAATCATGCCTACGGGCAGTACGGTTGGAAGAATACTAAGAATATGGATCTTTCTACTTATAACTATATTGTATTGGAGATAGAACCGACAGATTCTCGTGTAGAAGTTCATGTCCTTTATGATGGTGCTGAAAAGAGTACTCGCATAGGGGAAATAGATGCCGGAAAAACAAAAGCTGTTTGCGAATTTAATAATATGCATAAGGTGAAGGCCATTTACATGGCTAAATCAAAGGTTGGCGTAACTAAGATTGTCAGGTTTGTATTAACAGATGAGATTGATTAAAGTGTTTAGTTCTTGAAATAAAAAGCTGATAAGAAGATTGTTGGAAGGATTCCTTTAAAGAAATAACCCTCGCTACGAAAGTAATTCTGTAGCGGGGGTTAATTTTTGTGTATAATTTTTCTTATTTACTTTCTCTCTTATTCTTCGATTCGTTCATAAACAGGTAGGATTTCTTGTATCCGCCGTAGTCTACAACCAGCTTTTCGAGTACGATACCCGGGTCAAGTGGTTTGAAGATTAGTGTCTGTATTCCGTCTGATGTATCCGGTACATTCAGTTTGGCTTTTTTCTCGACAACACGTCGTGCTACTGTCGGATAATATATGCTATACACATTTTCGGGAAGCTCGTTCAAGTTGTGATTGAAGTTGATAGTCTGCTCTTTGGCACCTTCGAATCCGATACTATATTCGTGTCCTTTACGGTCATGGAATGCAAGGGTCGATTTAACTATTACATGGACAGTTGCCTTTTTGATTTCTTTCGGCAGTTTTATTTTGTAGGAGATGGAAGCACCGTCGGTTGGCTGTGTGTAGGGCATCAGTGCCATACCGCTCAGAGTGCGTCCCATATAAGGAATCACAGTCCATTCCGTGCCGGATGCCGGTTGGGCGGTGTAATAATGTTCGGCTTCAATGGCTACATATCCGTTCTGTCCTGTAAATACAAATCCGCCGACAGCTTTTTCCGGGTTTTTGATACGGAAAATCTCCGGCAACGTATCAGCAGGGAAATTGTCGTTCCATGATGTATAGCCGATATGCTTCTGAATCATCATGTTCTTCCATTTGCCGCCGGACATGACGTTGTTGTAATCATCACTCAACGCTTTGTCCCGTGCAAAAGCCTGCTCCACTTTGTCCGCCCATTCGTTAGCTTGCGGATTGTTTTCTTTATACAGTTTATGGTTCATGGCCTGTGCGTAATACATTTCATACAAATTTGCCATTGCCTGAACGGGGAAGAGAATCAACTGCTTGTAGGCATCCTTATATTCCGGCTTCAGTGAGAGGTATTGTCTCAAGGCTTCCGCTTCCAGCTTCAAGTAC
>OGOU01001649.1_pt1 | contig 16944 bp, 11 predicted proteins | sample 1552721 | NCBI WGS metagenome assembly OGOU01 (sample SAMEA2580176, study PRJEB22360) | human gut metagenome | biome: human gut; feature: human-associated habitat; material: faeces | place: Denmark | collected 2008/2010
GAAATTAATGCGGACAAGCCGCTTACGGCGCAAAAGCACCGTAGTCCCGCTCAAAAAAAGAATCCGCAAAGGATTCTTTTTGTCACCCCCGATTTTTGATTTATAATTTATCAAAAGATAGGACAATTTCAAACTTGAAAAAACTTTTCACCACAATTCTACTGTTATTTTTCTGCTCAATGCCGATTTACGCACAAAATAGCGCAAAAAACGAAGAAATTTTAAAGCTGCAAAAAGAAATCAACCGTCACAATTACAATTATTACGTTCTGGACAAGCCTGAAATTTCAGATTCCGAATACGACAAGCTGTACGAAAAACTCCTAAAACTGGAAAAAGAAAGCCCGAATTTCACCCCTAAAAACAGCCCCACGCAAAAAATCGGCGGAATAATCAAAAACGCCCGCAAAATTAAGCACAAAATAAAAATGCAAAGCCTTAAAAAGGTCTATTCCATTGACAATCTGGCACAATGGCACAATAAAAACAACCCGAATCATCAGCAAATGCTCTGCGAACCCAAAATTGACGGGCTGGCGATAACCCTGATTTACAAAAACGGAAAATTAACAAAAGGCGCAACAAGAGGAAACGGCGAAACCGGCGAAGATTTTACCGAAAACATAAAAACAATAAAATCCATCCCTGAAACGCTCAAAAAGCCCGTTAATATTGAAGTTCGCGGAGAGGTTTTTATTACAAAGGAAAATTTTGAAAATTTAAAGGAAAATTTCTCAAATCCCCGCAACGCCGCAAGCGGTTCTGTAAGACAAAACAATCCTGAAATCACACGCGCAAGAAATCTGTCATTTTTCGCATATCAGTGCATTGGCGGGGATTTTTCCAAAGACAGCGAGGCTCTGGCGGAGCTGAAAGCCCTCGGTTTTGAAACGATTCCATACGATTTTGCAAATAATTTTGATGATGTAAAAAATTATATTGATTTGTGGGAAAATAAGCGAAAAATCGCAGATTTTCCGACCGACGGGGTTGTAATAAAATTAAACGACCTGAAAAGCCGCGAAAAAGCCGGAATTTCAACAACTTATCCCAACTGGGCAATCGCTTACAAATATTCACCAAAAACAGCCGAAACAACGCTTAAAAATGTCGAATTTTCGATGGGAAAAAGCGGAATTTTAACACCGATTGCGGTTTTCGAGCCGGTGGAAATCAGCGGCCAGCGGCTTTCAAAAGCAACATTGCACAACCTTGAATTTATGAAAAATCTGGACATAAAAATTAATGACAAAATAACAATCGAAAAAGCCGGCGAAATTTTGCCAATTGTTGCCTCATGCGAAAAAACAGCAAGCTCAAAAAGCATAAATATCCCTAAAAATTGCCCGTTTTGCGGTGAAAAGCTTTCCTGTGAAAACAATAATCTGAAATGCACAAATAAAAATTGCGAAGAAATCATTTCAAAGAAAATTGAGCATTTTGCCTCGCGCGACGCTATGAATATCAAGGGCCTGGGCGCTTCTGCGGCAAAAAACCTTGTAAAAAATGCAAATATTAAAAATTTTTCTGATATTTACGGTCTTTCCATTGACGATTTAAAGAAACTGGACGGATTTTCGCAAAAATCAGCTGAAAATTTATATTTTTCTATCCAAAATTCAAAGAAACAAAGCCTTTGCAGGCTGCTTTACGCTCTTGGAATCAACAATTTAGGCAAAAATAACGCAAAAAACCTTGCCGCAGCCATAAAATCGCCCGAATCGCTTCTAAAATCCGACATCAGCACGCTCGCAGCCATAGACGGGATAGGAATTTGTACGGCAAAAGAGATTTACGGCTATTTTCAGGACGATAGCAACAGAATTGAGTTTGAAAAGCTTATTAAAATTATTTACGAATGAAAATCCTCAATTCATAGCCTTTTTCAACGCTTCAACAAGCGAATTTTTTTGTCTTCGGAAAGTTTCGACCTGCTTAAAATCACCATTCCAACACGCATCAATCAATTTGTCCATTTCAAAAGGTTCTTTAAGCCTGTTCATCCTGAATATCATTTCATCGGGAAGCAATGTGCGTGGATTTAGTGAATCTACTACTAATTCTGTCATTTCTTCCGCAATCATTTCACAGGGCTTTGTAGCGCCATAATTGCTGGTTTCATTCTTAATCATCGCAATTGTATCTTTGTTTGTGAAGTCTTTTTGGAATTTACGCATGAGTTTTCCGCCCTCTTTAGACCCGTACCTTTTCTCAAGATTGGTAAGATGCGCACTGTGCATAAACTCATGTATAAAAACATCCAAAAAATGCCCTGTTGAGGCATGATTGCGCCTTTTTGCCTCCAGCATATAATCCTGAATTGATGACCAATCCTGCGTCGCATTCATAATAACACTTTTCAGAGGGAAACTTCCCCCGAATTTTCTATAAATATCAGAATCGAATGAAGAAGTGCAGCAAATGCCGAGACAATTTGAATACCATGTTCCGCTCAAATCCTTAAGCAGCACATTACTTGGCAAAGGGAAATTGAGTTTGCGAAAAATATTGACCGTTAAAGCGCTAAACGCAGCAAAAAGCGGATTATTGCCAAAGTCTGACCCAATATTAAATTTATCTGCCAGCTCTCTTGCAATTTTATCAGGATTCAAGTTTTCAGCGCCCCGATAAACAGCATTAAACCCCTTGCAGGAGTTCAACAATTTAATAGAATCAGTCGTATTTTGCCTTTTCAAATCCTGAAGAACCCGCTCAGGAATCATTCCCTTAAATGGCATTTTTTGCACATTACTGTTTTTGCTGTTAATTTTCATCTTCTGCCCTTAAATTTATTTTAAAAATTGCGCTTTTAATCAATTCTCGTTTTCTTGTTTTGAAAAACTCTGCGAAGCTGCCAAAAATTCCAGCCTTTTGCGCTGCGCAGGATTTATCATTTCAAGCTCTTTCAAATCTTTCAAAAGCGTAAATTCTTCTTGTTCATCAATCTCTCTGTAAGTTTTTCCCATTGCATCAACCTCTTTAAGATATTCATCAAGTTTTGCGGGTGGAATTCTGTATTGCGCGCTTGCCAACATCATCGGAAGCTGAATATTAATATAGGATTCAGGATTACTAATATAATTTGTAACAGCCTGGCGCACAGCTGCTTCTATTCCGGCTCCGCCAATTGCGCCCTTGTCCTTGTCCGGCCTGGTGATTGAAGAATAAGCAGCAAAGGGAATTTGTTCAACATCAATAGATTCAATATTTTCACCTTTTCGTTGGAGCGATTCTATACGATTATTCTGGTCATGCAAATAAAACTTTATAATATCCGAAATATCGTCGGAATTAGGTATAGATACCGGCATTCTGGTGCATTTTCCACCTCTCAGAGAAATTTCAGAGTCAACTTGCGTTGGAAAATTAGTTGTAAATATAATCGTCATTCCGGCTGCATCAGAAGAATACTCTCCGTTTGGTTTCTCACTGCAATGGTCAAGGATTCCTTTTAACAAAGTTTTATTCATATCAGCCAGCTCTTCTGCTGACTCAGAACCCGTAGGATTCATATATTTATCAACTTCATCTATTATATAAATCGTTCTGGGTGATTTCATTTCAAGCAACTTTTTTGCTTTTTCTTTGTTTGATAGGTTTTTATAATCAGAAGAATTTTTTAAATCCTGATTGGCTTTACTTTGTTTCAAATAATACTGTCTGGCCTCAAATAATTCGTTTGTTAATTCATATTCAAATTGAAAAGGTTGAGTAGAAGAAGGCATTGTTCTCACCCTGCAGCCGGCTTCTTCAGCTAAAGCTTTTGCCAATTCGGATTTTCCGCAGCCAATTGGCCCGTAAAGCAATATTGACGGAGGAATTTTCTCATTGTTATTCATAGCCGTTTCCCGCTGAATCGGCTCAATTAACAGCTTCTTCAAATCTTGCTTGAGTTTTGCATATCCTGCTATTTTATTATCAATGGAATTTTCTTTTGAGTTGAGTCCTTTCTTGATTTCTTCGTATATTTCAATATCATTTGTATTGATAAGGCTTTTATAATAGTCCTCGTTTGCCATTATTTTGTTAAATTTTTCACGTTCAGCAGCGAATTCATCATATTTTCTTTCTAATATTCGCTTCTTTTCAACTTCTGTGACCTTTCCGGGTTTCTTTTTTCCAGTCCAGAATGTATAATAGGCTCTTTCATCTTCTAGGCGCGCTATTTCCTTGTTGTATTCATCATAATATTTGGTACTGCCTTCTTTATAATCATCTTTTTTATCTTTGTAATACAAATACATATTGATTTGTTTTTGTCTTTCGTCTTCTTTCATTGATTCAACAGACCCAAAAGATATATAAGACTTTGGAATTCCGAGCAAAGTTGTATTTTTTTGCCCAAGCAAATCAGACGAAATTTTATTATGCATAACAGCATTATTTGTCCGGTTGTTACTAAAATTAAGCGTATTTATTGAAGATATTTTCATTTCTAAAGCCTTTATTATTTTAATTATTATTTAAAGATTCTAATTCAGCCCTGAGAGCATATAGCTCATCCAATTGCTTTGCAGTAAGAAACTCTTCCGGAACAATCGTCAGGTTTTTAATCTTTTTCTCAACAATTTCTCTTCTGGAAGAATTATCATAATCGATTTTTTCAACTTTGACAGAACCAAGAAGTCCCAGTTTGTCCAAATCCATCTGATATCTCTTAAGTTTTTCAGGACGAATGTCCCTTAGACCATATTTAAACTCTCTTAAAAGATAAAGATTAAAATCAAATTCGGGTTTATCAATATACGCCTCAACAGCTTTTGTCACAAACCAGCATATTGCATCGTTACTGAATGCACCGTCCTTTTCTGATGGCCCAAACCTCTGAACGAACTTTTTCAGGTTCGTATTTTTATAATCAATCTCTACAAGTTTTGTATTCCCATTTTTCTTGTGGCCCTGCATTATAGCATTACCCAGTTTCATATAGTGGCGCAAAACTTCTTCCATATCTTCTCCTGCCGGCGGCAATACTGCATAAGGTGTTAATTTATTCAGATTAATATCTTCGCCAACCGGTATCCTTTTAGGATAATTGGTAGTACAGATAAAGGTTACAGCCGAGGCATTGGCATTTTCCGGTCTTGGAAACTCTGCACAGCCATCAAACATTGTTTTGACTGCATTTATGTTTTCCTTAATAGTTTCAGGAGCTACCGATATAGGATTGAAATATCTATCAAACTCATCAATGATAATAACGGTTCTCGGTGAACCGGTTGATTTGAGATATTTATCACGTTCTTCTTCTGACAGCCTAAGAAAATCATAGCTTTTTCTAATTTTTTCCAGTTCTTGCTGCTTATCCCTGTATCTTAATTTAGCTTCGTCTAATTTCTGCCTTAATACATCTTCAAAATTATTAGGCTCAGTATCCGTCTTAATCCTATCCACATAGCAATAAGTTTCATTAGCTATTGCTTCTGCGGCAATGGTCTTTCCGCAGCCGGTAGGGCCGCATAAAAGAATTCCGTTTTTAACCTTTTTTTCTCCGCCATCAAGAAGCTCCTGCGTAACCGGTAGAATAAATACATCTTTCATATCATCTTTTAAAGAAGAATATCCTGCGATTTTTGAATCGATAGTTCCCTTGGTGTTTCTGAGGATTTCAGAAGACGATTTTACCCTTGTTTTTACGCTATTTTTTAACAGTTTTTCGCAATATTCAACATTCTCAGACTTCATTGTGTCATTATATAAAGCCTCTTCATTATTGAAACGTCTATTATATTTATCTTTTATAGCCTGCTTTGTACTTCTTTTCAGATAAGCAAATGCTTCTTCTTTTCGGCGTTCAGTTTCATAATCTATCTTCTTATCATATTCTTCTCTTGCTCTAGCTTTGTCCCAGCTCTTTGCCCACAGATAATCGTTAATTCTCTGCTGATCTTTAATAGCCTTTGCCAGATTATCTTCTTCTTCAAAACTTGCTTTGAATGCCGGACTGATTTTTACATAAGATTTTGGAAAATCAGAAATTACATTTCCGCAGTGATTTTGATAATCTAAACCCGTTTTCCGGTTTTCAATAGCATCAGACTGCGGCTTTGTTCTTTTTGTAATATAACCCGCCAGGGATACGCTCTCTAGCCTCATTTGAATTTTCTCCATTCTCTTTCTTGACAAATTATTTGTTTTAAAGCTTGCAAAAAGAATTTTTTGTTAGTTTTGAGCGAAATATTAAGAAATATTTCTATTTTTTAGAACCTATTTTAAACATATTTTTGAAGAAATTATTAATTGATTTGCCCTTACAAATAGCAAGACAGAGTAATAAAACTGTTCCTGCACCAATAGCAGCTGATTTTAACGGTTCTCTTCTCATATAAAAATCAGCTTTATCTTTCAAGCTCGGAGGACGGGTGCATGTGCCAAAACTCTGATGATAAGTATTGTTTTCGATTTTACCAAGTTTCATTTTTACCTCTCTTTCGTAAATTCGGTGTTTTATGTCATTATAAAACATCTCAGCCGTTTTTTTTGCTAGTTTTTGCTTTTTTATTAAGATTTGTATGCTGGATTGTCCGCTTCGATTCTTCGCATTATTGCCTGTGCATTCTCGTTAATTACACGATTCTCTTTATATTGTTCTGCATAAAATTCAATTTGTTTGTATTGTGCAAAATTAAAATTTTTATAACTTGTTACTGGTGCCTTGTCTTCCATTACAAATCTTATTGTTTTAAACATTTCTTCAAGGGTTTTTTCCGCATACATGCCTACTGTTTCTTTGTTAATTTTTGCTATTAATGTAATTACATCTTTGTATTCTCCAACTTTGCCGACAAATTTCGCATATTCGCGCATTATATCATTATCTTCGCTTATATTGTAGTAATTCTTATTCAATATCTTCAAATCTTCCCGGCTTCCGTATTTTTGCAGCGCTTTTAAGCCCAACAGGCTTTTCGCCTTGTTTTGATCCGGGTCTATGTCTATGTATTCTTTTTCTATGCTCTTTATGTAGGCGGCTTGCTCTTTGGCCAGTTGGGTGGGGTTTTCTTTTCCTACTGTGAAATGGGGTTCGGGGAGTTTTGGAGCTGACGCGGGATTGGGTGTTGTTTTGGGGTTATATGCAGGATTATCCGCTTCTATTCTTCGCATTATTGCCTGTGCATTCTCGTTAATTACACGATTTTCTTTATATTGTTCTGCATAAAGTTCATATTGTTTATATTTTGCAAAACCAAAGTTTTTATAATGTCCAACCGGTGCTTTCTCTTCCATTACGGTTCTTGTTGTTTTCATTATTTCTTCAAGGGTTTTTTCCGCATACATGCCTATTGTCTCTTTGTTAATCTTTGCTATTAATGTAATTATATCTTTGGTTTCTCCAACTTTGCCGACAAATTTCGCATATTCGCGCATTATATCATCATCTTTGCTTATGCAATATGAATTCTTATCTAATATTTTCAAATCTTCTCGGCTTCCGTATTTTTGCAATGCTTTTAAGCCCATTAGGCTTTTTTCTTTGTTTTCTCTCGGGTCTATGTCTATGTATTCTTTTTCTATGCTCTTTATGTAGGCGGCTTGCTCTTTGGCCTCATACTCTTTAACAGCCTGAATCCATTCCTCCCTGTTATTATTAATCTGGCGCGCCTGAATTATGAAGAAATTTTCATCCTGATTCACAGCATGCCGGTAATTTGTCGCTGCTTTCAAGACATTTTCATTTTCTTTTAACCACTTTGCATCAACTTTTTCATTCTTCTCCAGCACAGAGAGAACCTTTTTATAGTCAATTGTAAAAACAGGCTCAGGAATAAGAGAATTCTTTGCTACAGCAGCCTGCGCAGGACTTTTCGTCACTGTTTCAGTTACCGGCTTAACTCTGGGAGTGTCAAACCCGTCAAGCAGCTTGTCATAAGTTTTTTTAGCCCATTCATCAATTTTCTTTACTACTTTGCCGCCTTTTTCACTAACGACTTCTATTATTTCGTCAGCAGCACGGGACAACCGGCTTTTAAAGGGCTGGTTGTAAATACTATTGGTGTGATAAACAGCAAAAGTATTATTTTTTGTACTATTTTGCTGTTTGTATGGATGTGATGTTGAATTAATTGAATAAATTTTCATTTTAACCTCTTTTTCTTGTTATTATTATATTTCTACATAAAAATCGAGCGTTCTCTGGGACTTTTCCGCGTTTGCGGCTTTATGAGATGAAATAATCGCACCTCCGCCCGCAATCAAAGTAATCGCAGCTACAGCAGCAGCCACCGGATGAGCACAAACAACAGTTCCCAGCTGGGTGAGCATTCCCGCACCTGCGGCTCCCGCGCCTGCGTCGGCAACCACATCAACAGGTGATAAATCCGGCATTTGCGGATTTTGAAGCTTATTAGCCAGAAGTTGTTTGCCCAAATATTTCTTTGAAGAACTCAACCCGCCTGCAACAGTTCTCGCTATCAGCATATTTTTCACAAATTCCAGGGTTTTATTTGTTGAATTTTTGCCTTTTGCAACTTTTGACAATTCCATAAGCTGAGAATCCAACCCGCTGTCTTTTTGACCATCACGAAGAAGATTTATTATAGCAGGAATCGCCTCGGTAAATTTTTTATCAATAACTGCTTGCTGTTGTGGTGAAGAATTATTATATTGTCTTTGTAATTCTGATATTTGCGAGGACAATTTGATATTTGTATCTTCCTGAATGCTTGATGAAATTACCGTCCTGTTTTCAAGCACATCTTTCAAAGTTACGGTCATCGCATTCGTTTTTATTTTTATATCTTCAAGATTTATGTTTATCTTTTTAAGCTCTTCATACATCCCCAAAAAGACACTGGTGGATTTAGCCTGCCTGCTTACTTCATCTAAAATTGCATATTTTTCATCTTTAAGCAGCCATTCGTTTTTTATTTCTTTGTTAATTAACTCAAATTCATCTCTTGTAAGGCTAGCAAGATAATTTATTTTCTCTTTTTCAGAGCATCTTTTGAATTTGTCGGTGACGCCAAGTTTTTCAATATATAAATCAACGAAAGAAAGCTTGTCATTAGGCGTTTGAACGCTGCGTACGGGCAGATTGATTTCAGGATTATATTGTTTTATGCGCAAAAAATCATAAAAATTGTCCAATTGGTTAAAATATACATTTTTATTTTCATCCAATGTGGTTGCAATATTCTTTATAACCTCCTGAGGCGTTTTTGTATTATGACGGTCGTTTATTATTTGCAAAAGATAATCCATCCCGTCATAGTCGTAAATATTATTTACAAGATATCTTGCATTGTAATATCTGGCCGTAAAATACTTTGTATCAGAATCAAAATTCGGATAATTTTGGAAATAATGCAATTTTTTATTGCTTTGCTCTTCTTTTTTTGTAAAAATCTCTTTTTCAAGCTTTGTATTCAATGTTTTTTGCAAATTGTCTTTTTCCCACTTCTCAAAAGCAAGAGAATGAAGCATTTTTAAGGCAGATTTAGCAAAAAACAAAGATTCTTTCTCTTTTGCGTAAGCCAGTTGTTCTTTAATCGAATAAAGTTTATCAAAGTCCGCCTTGAGCTTTTCACCTTTGTCCTCAAGAAGTTTTTTTTCAACATAAGAAAGCATCAATTTGCCTGCTTCAAGCTTCTGTTCATCAGATGCTGAGGGCAACATAATTTTATTTATAGTCCGGTTATTAAAGGAATTAAAAAGGTTTATTTTTTCATTTTTTACAAACATTTCCGCATAATTTTTATCCGTAAGCTCTGCCAATGATTTTTTATTCTCTTCAACAGGATAATTTCCGTTATCAGGTTTATACTCTTTTACGACACTAGAAAACCAGGATTTAATCAGGCTGTTTTGGATTTTTTTGTAATCATCATCATTTGACTGCTTAATTAGTTTGTTAATTCTGGCTTCCGGAGCGTCAGCAGCTTCGCGAATTATCTCTGAAGTAAGTTTTTGGCCGATTTTGCTGTGATTTTCCCAGAAAGGAGTGTAATGCTTTTTTGAAAACCTTACCTCATCCATTGAACCAAGAATCGTTCTATCAAAAATCTCAAACTCTTCTGCAATTTTATTGAAAATTTCAGAATTTCGGATCACTTTAGAAAAGAGCTCATCATTTTCTATGATATTCAGTGCTTTTGTAAAATGGTTGTCAAAATTATTATCAAACTTTTTATTAATCAGGTACTTTGCATTCCCGATTGTATTGTCAAGTTCATTATCAATTGAATCAATCAAGGAAAAATCTTCTTTATAGCCTCTAAAATTGACAAAATATCCGGCAGGCATAAATGGCAAAGAGGTTGATTGCTCTCTGTTGACCGTTTTGTCCGCAAATCCGGCGGGCATTGTTGTTATTCGTTGGGGATTTCTTGAAATTGTGCTTGTGATTGGTATTATTCGCATATACTTAACTCTTTGTTGTAACATCTAAATTTTTCAATAATCCTGTCACGGCTATTTTGGGTGAATTTTAGCCATTTTCCAAAAGAAGCAAATGTTGCGCCGTAATATTCCTTATTGAAAGCTTCTTCTTCTTTTGTCACCTGCGCATCAGGATATTTCAATTTCAAAATTTCGAGAGATTTTGCATGCATTTCCTTAGAAGACAGCTTATTACGATTTTTCCATCCGGTTAAAATCGCAATTCTGGCCAGAGCAGCATAAGAATTAGCCAGCTGAAAATCTTTATCTTTAAGTCGTTCACGCACATCTACAGCGCAAAGAAAATACGCTCTTGAATCTGCAAAATTTCGTTTTTTCAAATTTATAAGCCCCAGAGTTTCATAAGCAGACGCAATTTTTCTTTTTTGCGTATCATTCAGGCCTGTAAGAATTTCACTAACCTCATTTGTCACTTTTTTAGGGGATGTAGAAGATATTTTCTTGTCTAAAAGCACGTCTAAATACTGAAGTGCATATTTTTCGGCCTTATCATAATTTTGAGCTTTGTAATTGTACAAAGTTGTAATTATCTTCTGGCGTGCGATTTGCGAAGAGCTATATTTTGTTTCATCAAAATAATCATCAGCCTTGCTTGCCGAATTTGCCGCCTCATAATAATGCATTGAGTTGTACATTATATCTGCCCGGTTTTGATATGCATAATAAAGCATTTTTCGGAGGTTTTTATCATTTTTGCTTCTATTTTTGGTGATTTGTGTTTTTAAATTTTCAATATTTTCATCAATATTTTTTATTGAAGCATTTAAATCTTTTCCCTCTTTTATATTTGCAAAACCAAGATAAATTTTCGCAACACTTCTGTTAATATCCTCTGAATCCTTAGAATTCAAGACTTCAGCTGCAATTTTCCCGATTTTTTCAATATCGTTGTTTTTATATGCGTTGAAAAGTATCTTCATTAAAAAATTCGTGTTAAACAAGTCAGCAGAATTAAGATTTTCAATTTCTTCATCAATCCACGCCGAATCCTGAGGCGAGACAGCTTTTATTTTTTCATAAATGCTAAATAAATTTTTGCGGTTGTTATTTTCGTTTTTCAGCAAATCTACAGCAGCCAAATAATGCTCTTTTGCCTCATCAACGCTTTCTTTAGAAAGATTATCGGCAAGCATTATATGTAAATTTATCCTGATCTTCGGATTTTGAGCGTTTTTCAAAAGCTTTGAAGCAAAATCTTTAAATTTTTCATTACCGGATAGCAGCAAACTTTTTGCCAGCCCGTAATCCGCAGTTTCTTTAGCAATATTATTATGCAAAACCCCTGCAATTTGCGAGGCATTATTCAAAATAGTTATTGTTTGTGAATAATCACCCGATTCAGCGGTTTTAAACTTATTTATACCTAAAAGAATCATATAATTTAAAAATTCCTGAGTATAAATTTGTTTCAAATCGCTTAACTCATCCAATCTTTCCTGCAATATGGCATTACTTTTCCCGTAATTACCGGCATCTGAAAGGCTTAAAGCCTGTTGAAAAATAATTCCGTCATCTTTTATCCCCCGGGAGCTCATAATTTTATATGCAGCATCAACATCATTCCCGGCTTCCGGTAGATTAGCATTTTCAGCCTCAACAAGTGAATGCAGGTACAAATATATCATATTATGAAACGGTTCATCCGTTTTTGCCAGTTCATTGATTGCTTCAGAATTATCTATACCCAGAAGCACATCTGTTTCACCCAACTTTTTGAAAGTATCAAGTTTCAGCGCAAAATCATCATCAGGGGCATTCAAAAGTGCTTTTTTGTAATACATATTAGCACTTATTATATCGCCGTTTTTTCTATTCATATCCCCGAGCTCATTATTTAAAAGAAAATCCTCTTCAAAATCAGCACGCTCCCTGATAGTATCCGCAATAATCTTTGCTGAATCGTATTTTCCCGCAGAATTTAAAGCAAAAATCGAATTATACATTACATCAATTAGATTTTGCTCTTTTTCCTGCAATTTTATACTGCGACCGGCAAGTCTCTCATTATATTCCCGCACCTGTTGAAGTCCGGAAAGTTCATCAATCCTGTTATTTTCTTTAAATGATTGTTTTCGTAAATTTTTATTAGAATTAACCGGAAGAATCTTCATCTAAACCGCCCCGGACTGCCCGATGAGAGCAGATTCCTTTTCTTTTACTCTTTTTATATCAAAATCAATATCTTTGACATCTTTAGTCATTGATTTTTGGGAATTTGATTTTATTTTTTCATAGAAATCTCTTGCAATCTCAAAAACGCCGGCTTTTTCATAAATTTTCCCCACCGCATAAAGCATTTCATTGCTCTTTATGTCAGAACCGTTATTTTTTAACTCGTTTATGACTCCATCAACAACATCAGCGTCGCTTGCCGGCGGGTTTTGCCTTACAAAATCAGCATTTAAATACGATTTATTTTTAAAATTCGGGCTGCAGTAGCAGCTCCGGCAAATAGAAATATTCATAGCATATCTCCTGAATTTTTAGTTTAATAAGAAGCAAAATCATCATCTAATGCGTCCGGATTATCATCATATTCTTCATCGGGCTCCGGATTATGAGGCGGAATCTGATGTTCGGAAATATCGGGCGAAAGACCATCAATATGCTCATTTTCTGCAGTATCAGAAGATTTGGGGCCTATTGCAGAATATACATCCGAGTCGTTATCCTCCGTTGATGGTGATGTTTCTGAAATATCAGAGTGTTTTTGGTTCGGGAATCTTTCCCTATAGTGCTCCTTGACCGATGCAACCTTATCTATCGTGTCATTTGCAAAATTTGTTGTGCTATTAACTAAATTAGACACTTTGTCCATTGCACTTTTTGCAACATCAGGAACTACCTCAATTGCAGCAAGAGTGGCACCGCCTTTTTTGACATAAGATGTCAATTTAGGCTTGATTTTAGGGTTTGCAGGCGGCTTTTCCGTTGTTCCGGCGGAGCCGGAAGCGGTAAAAGAATCTTCTTCGTATAAAATAGGCACATAAATCAAATCTTTATCTTTTGCACCATAATCAACTATCCGAGCAAAAGAAACCATCTTATTACTGTGACAAAAAACTGATAAAATCGGAGCAACTCTCATTTTTATATCTCTCTGCTTGTTAATAATTGATTGTATAATAAGCAAAAAAGATTTTTTTTGTTATTTTGAGGCGCTTTTATTAATAAAAATTAACAAAAATTTTAAACTCCGGCATTCTCCAGCGTTTTTTGGCTGGCAAGAATTGAAATCACAGAATGTCCGCCAAAAATGTAGTTTGCGGCGTTGTAAATATCATCGGCAGTGATTGAATCAATAATTTTCAAAGCCTCACCTGTTGAGGCGATGGAATAGGGCGTGTTTTGGGAGTTTGAAAGCACATGCGTCTGCCCCTCGGAGGATTCAATTGCATTCAAAATTTTCGTTTTATATCGCAATTTTGCTGCAGCAAGCTCGTTTTCACTCACTTTTTCGGTTTTTAATAAATTTATGTGCTTTTTGAACCCGTCAATTGATTTTTTCACGTTTTCAAACTCCTGAACATTTTCAGCAGGGTTGTCCGTGGTCGTTTTTATCCCGAGAGATAAAACGCCGGTGTTTCCGTGGTAATCAATGTTGGATTCCACGCGATAGGCGAGTTTCTGGGTTTCACGCAGGTCATTAAACAGCCTTGAATAAGGCCCGCCGCCCAAAATCGTGTTCAAAAGGGCAATCGTGAGGTGGTCTTTTGGATTGAAATTAGTTTTGAACTTAAATGCCTGAACAATATCCGCCTGATTTCTTGCGTCGGCTTTTTTGATTATTTTATCTTCCGCAACGGGCACAAATGACTCAAAATGCTTCATTTCAACCGGTTTGAACATTACAAAACCGTCAGAAAGTTCGTTTATTGCAGAAAATTTCAACCCGGGATTTGCGTCAACCGGCGCAGTGAAAACTCCGGTCGCCTGAGCGTTTGCAACTATGTAATTGTAAAGACCGGCAACCTCGGGCAGCGTAATTTCATCAAGAGATTTCAAAATTTCCTCTTTTGAAGCAAATTCCGGAGAATTCGGAAAGAAATCCTTTAAAAGCGCTTCCGCAGCGCTATTTTGCGAGTTCAGAACATTCTCGCGCACAAAAGATTTTGCATATTCAAAATTGCTGTCATTCAGGCGCGGCGCCTGCAGGACTTCTTTCACAAGCTTGAGCGAGGATTCCATATCCTTTGAAAGCGCGTTTACGCTTGCCGTTATGGAGTTAAAATCAGCCTTAAATTTAATATCCGTGCCATTTTTGTGGGCCTGCGCGTATAATTCATTATAATTTTTGTCCCTTGAGCCCTCATTTAGCATTACAGAAAGCAAAAGTGCGGCTGCGGGCTTTGCTTGCGCGGGAATACGCGTATCAAGGCTTATTTCGTAGTTAGCAAGCTCGGATTTGTTCGGGTTGAACGTAACGCGCATATTATTTGCGAGCCTGTATTGCTTGATTTTGGAAAGGTCAAAGGATTTTTCTTCAATTGAGCCTTTAAAAGAAACGGACGCTGATTTTTTGTAATTTTCCATTATTTCGGCGTCATTGAGGGTTTCCGGATGCACAACAGAAAGCGAAGCCCTGTTCAAATCAAGATATTTTTTTGCAAAATCCTGCAAATCAGCTGTAGTAATGCTTTCAAGGATTGAGAGGTAATTTTTTGCATAGTTTAAATTGTTATCAATAAGCGAGGTGCCAAGGAAACTGTTCAAAAGCGAGGAATTTTCGCAAAGATTTGAATATCCTAAACGGAGCATATTTTTGGCGGTGGAAAGCTCTTCTTCAGAAATCGGTTTTGATTGCAAGGCGCCGATTTCGGAATAAATTGTTTTTATGAGATTTTCAGCCTTTTGCGGGGTTGATTGGCCGACCAAAAGGATTGCGCGCGGGTCTTCGGGGCGATTTCCCATACGCTCAACGCTAAACATCGCGCCGGTTTGCATTTTGTCAAGTTCTTTGCTCAATCTTGCGCCTTTGTAGCCCAAAAGCGCCATCAGCATAAGTTCCAGCACAACATATTCTTTCTCTTCCGAGTTTTTGGGGCCCGCAAAGCCGATTGCGGCAGTGGTGCTCTGCGTTTTTCTCATTTTCACGTCCTGGCGAACCGGAGCATTGATTGTATTGAAATCCTCGTATTTTCGTTCTTTGTGGACGGTTGAGGAGGGGTTGTTGAAGTGTTTTGCAAGTGTTTGCATGCATTTTTCAGGTTCAACTTCGCCTGTTACGACAGTTACGCAATTATCCGGTGAATACCAGGTTTTGTAGTAGTTGTAGGCGTCATCGCGGGTGATATTGTTGATATTTTTAATGCTTCCGGCGACCAAATCCTGAGAAGTCGTTTTTATTTGGAAAAGGTTTCTTATGCAGTTGTTCAGTGCGGTATTTTCCGGAGAATCGCCGACCATGCTGATTTCTGAGGTTACGGGGCCTCTTTCTTTTTCCACCATTTCGGGGGAATATTCAGGATTTTGGAGCATTGCAGCGTGGATTCTTACGGATTCTTCAAAATCGCCCGGATTCAAGAGCTGCGAAGAGATAAAATAGTCAGTCATTGAAAAACCGGTCGAGGCGTTTGTTATTGCGCCCATATCATTTGTAATTTTGAAAAATTCGCCCGCTCCGAGCCCTTTTGCGCCGTTAAAAGCCATATGTTCATCAAAATGGCTGATTCCGCGCAGATTGTCGGGTTCGTTCATCGAGCCGACGTTAAAATACGATTTTAGGACGGTAGGGCCTTTTTTATTGAGGATTACGACCTTTTGGCCGGTTGCAAGTTTGTATAATTTTGCATTTCCGGCGTTTTTGATTTCATAATCCCCGAGAAAGCTATACGGAACCGGCGCTTTTGCGCTAATTTGCGCGAACAGAGCTTTTGAAGCTTCGGTAAGGAGGGAATTTTGAGGATTTTCCGCATTTTTCGCAGGTTGGTTTTCCGGCTTTTGGGCTTTAAAAGCGGGAATCGGGGTTATATTTCTATTTATATTAAGCGCGCTGATTTGCATGAACACTTCCTTACCTATATTTAATTTAACAGAGAAAAAGGGAAAAAATTTACAATATGCACTCCGGATGTTTAGAAAACTTAACAAAACTCCGCAATAAGTGCGCCTTTTGGCTCAAATTTTCTGATTTTACCCGAGTGGCTCAAATAAATTTGATATAATAACCTCGCGCAAGACAACAGAAAGGAGTTATTGAGCATTAATCTATTGAAATTGCGGGAATAGCAAAGTACAAATAAAAAATCAGACCAAACAGAGCAATTATTAACCCGATTGCGAAATATTTTTCAGGTAAAAACGGCAAATAGCGTTCTAACTGTAGTTTTTTATTATGTATTTTCAAAATGTTTATAATAAATGGCTCTATAATTGCAATTATTGACAATAGAAGAAATAAAAAAACACAAAGAGTCAGCCAGGCGCAGGCATGCTCAAGTGTCATAAGCGGAAAAAATGGTAATTTGCCATGCATTATAAGCGAAAAAAATATGTAATAGATTAGGGCAGCAAAACCTATATAACCGATACAAGATATCAGATTTA